>OKWE01001116.1_pt1 | contig 13770 bp, 7 predicted proteins | sample 1607051 | NCBI WGS metagenome assembly OKWE01 (sample SAMN04414079, study PRJEB24778) | human gut metagenome | material: faecal | host: Homo sapiens | reverse complement strand
CGGTAGGACTATCCACATCTTCGAGCCACTCCTGCAGTTGATTATGTCTGCCTATCTGCATAGGTGGCAAGCGTTTAATCATATCACGAAGTTTATTCTGAAAAACCTCGTTATCACCCACCAATTGAGCAGCGGCAAGAGTGTTACACAGAGCGTCGGCCACAATCTGATTGTCCATGGTACAACCGGCCGTAATGGGACCGTGCTCGGGTGAAACCGAGGGCGATACAACCATCCACTTATTACGTGGGTCTTCCACCAAGAAGTCAAGATAGAATTGCGCCGAGCCCTTCAGCACGGGATAATACCGCTGCAAGAAATTTCTATCAGCAGTAAAAAGATAGTGCTGCCAGATGTGTTGCGCCAACCAGGCCCCACCACTGGGCCACATACCAGCAGCGGCGAAATCTACCACACCGGCAATGCGCCAAAGGTCTGTATTGTGATGTGCCATCCAGCCACTACAACCATACATATCGCGAGCGGTCTGTGCTCCAGTGACCGACAAATCACTGAGCATATTGAAAAGAGGTTCATGACATTCACTAAGATTAGTTACCTCAGCCGGCCAATAGTTCATCTCGGTATTGATGTTAATGGTATACTTACTATCCCACGGAGCATGGATGCTATTGTTCCAGATACCTTGCAGGTTGGCAGGCTGTCCACCGGGTTGCGAGGAAGAGATGAGCAAATAACGACCATATTGGAAAAGTAGGGCAGCCATGGCCTGATCGGCTCCATTGCGAAAAGCAGCTATGCGCAGGGGCGTTTCGAGCTTCGATTGTTTGGAAGCGGGAAGTTGCAGCTTAACTCTATCAAACTGTCGTTGATAGGCAGTCACATGCCGATTTAGGGCTTCTTCATAAGATAACTTCATTGCTGCCTTTAAAGAAGTGGCAGCACGCTTGGAGGCATTACCGCTCACATCATTGTAGGCTACATAATTGGTAGCCGCCGACAGATAAAGGGTAGCCGTAGTAGCACCACTCACTGCAAGGCTATTACCCTGCTTTCTTATTTCTCCATCGGTTTTTATCCTTACCCGGCATTCGGCCCGAAGGGCAGTAGGAATACTTTCCTGTTCGCGCCCCAGACAACGGATAACATAAGTGTCGCCTTGCACAGTAGCTGTGGATTGAAGCGGAGCAGCATGTCCCAACGAAAAACAGAGCTTCCCCTTCTCCGAAACTTCCATACGCATCATAATCACGTCATCAGCCATCGAAGCAAAAGTGGTACGAATATGGGTCACTCCACCAACCTGATAACGAATCGTACTGACAGCACGGTTTATGTCCAGTTCACGTGTATAATGTGTAACCTGCCCATGCTCAGGGAAATCAAGATAAAGGCTCCCCATAGTGAGGTAACTCATGCCGTGTTGGCCGGTAAGGAAATTAGTATCCACCCATTGCTGTGCTTCCCCATTCTTACCTTCGAATATAAGGCGGCGCACCTTGTTTAATACTCCTTTAGCTTTTACGCTGTTATTATTATAGGGTCCGCCAGCCCAGAAGGTTTCTTCGTTGAGTTGCAACTCTTCACGTGCTGTGCCTCCGTATATCATGGCCCCCAAATGCGAATTGCCTATCGGAAGAGCCTCCGTCCAGTTTTGTGCCGGACGGCTATACCACAACTTTAACTCTTCCGCCTTCACGCAGAGACATGAAAGCAGAAGAGTGAGAGAAAACAAGATAGTTGATCTTTTCATATTTGCTTTTATCATCCGTATATTCAATCAATCGTATTTTCGATGTTCATCCATCCAGTCATTGATGATACGTTGCTCATCGTCAGTCTTTCGCTCTTTATAGAGAAATCCACGACAGGTCTTGGTAACACCATTCTCTTCGAACTTATACCACAATTCGTACACTCTCATATCAGGATGATATACGCCCTCGTAACCGAGAATCTTGAATTTATCCCAAGTGGAGAGACTAACGGTATTATCATCGTTTACCGTAATGTTGAAGCAATAGTTTGGACGGTAATCAGTGGCGCCTTTACTCCATTCGTTCTGCATATGATACATACGCACAGTGCGACCATCACGCACGGCTTGCAAGTTACGCGAAGTTTTATAGGTCACCGAATCGCTTGGATTAGCCACGTCCTTAATGATGGCATCCATGTAATAAAGCCCTGAATAGTCATTCACGATATTGAACTTCATCAGTACCACCGTGTCAGTCTTGGTAAGAGCAAAGTCGCTGGTAGACTTTAACTTCAGCGCAATCATATAGAGTGAATCGACATGTAATGTGGCGGGGTCTATATAGATGGGCAATGTGCCATAGGGTTCACCCGCCGGCACTGTTACAGCTGGATCGGGAATGGAGTAAATATCGGCAGGCAGGTTCTGATAAAGCACATCGTTTGTGCCCAACTCACGGTCGTTGTACCGCAAGATGGCTTCGGGTATCTGCTCTACTTCAGCTATCACATTTTTTTCAGTGGGCAACGTACCGCTCACGGCCACCGAAGCATATACCGTATCCTGGTCATAGCCTAAATTGAGTTCACGGGTGATGATCTTATCCTTGGCACCTACCAAATATACAGTCTCCGGATAGAGTGAACGTTCCATAGGTGCTTCATCGTCACAGGCTGTGAGCAACATAGCCCCCAGCAAAAGCGACATAAATATCTTATTTTTCATATTCTTCATTCGTTTTTAATGATATTACACAGGTATAGATTAATTCCATCCGGGGTTCTGCACCAACTTACCGTTCTTCTGCAGCACATTGCGGTCAATAGGCCAAAAGTACATCTTGTTAGAGAACATACGCTTCATATAGACTTCAGTGTTCCACACACGGATAGTGTAAAATTGTTCACGCTGCGACATTTTAGCACTCACATCCAATCCGCGTATGGGCTTGTTGTAAGCATCATAAGCATCTTTCCAGCGGCGCAGATCCCAATAACGGCGGTTTTCGAAAGCAAACTCAATCTGCCATTCGTGCTTCACCAACTTCTTCATAGTTTCATAATCAGAAGCCTCAGCGATAGTGATACCTGGCTGTCCGGCACGATAGCGCACTTGATTGAAGTATTTCACCATCTCATCAGGATTGCGCTGAATAATATTCCCCTTCTCATCAGTGAAACTTTCGCTATCCATCTCATTCATAGCTTCTGCATAACCCAGTAACACTTCAGCATAACGTGCCAAAGGGAATACTTTGCTCTTTTTGGTGGAGTTCCAGTGCCCTATGTCTTCCTGGTGAATATATTTGCGGCAAGTATATCCGGTACGGTTACGATAATTATTGTTACTGGCATCCTTGGCATTGCCATCTTCATAATAAGTCACTTCACGATTTTTCAAATTCTCAGTACCACGATACGAAGTACCTGGCCAAATACAATAGTTAAAACCTATAGTAGCATAGTAACGGGGCTCACGATTGTCATCGCGACAGGCTCGATTGCTCGAAAGCTGATATTCCAACGCAAAAGTGCTGCTACTACCCACCGCCTTATAAGATTTTTCAGCCTCAGTAGCTTCGCTGAAAGCGCGTCCGTCGGCCATACGGTACTCGTCAATCATATCTTGGGTAACGCTAAATGTAGCATTTCCGCCAATGCCTGAAGGGAAATAAAGACGGTCGTCTCCATCACTACGTCGGCAATAATAGATATACTCCTTCACACTATAGGGCTGATAGGTACCATCGAACACTGAACGGTAGGACTTGTAAGGGTCAATGTCACCGGCACCATCGGGAAAATCGGCAGATGACACAGTAGTTGGCAGAGTCAGTGTACCGGTTCCCTTATCGTTCACTATCTTGGCGACGGTATGCAGTTCGTACTTACCCATATCGATAATACGCTTATAGGTAGCGGCAGCAGCAGCCCACTTACTCTTGTCCTCAGTTTGCGAAATAAAGTGCTCACCTTTGGAATTCACCCAATCGGCATAGTAAGTATTACCATTGAACAAAGGACTGGCAGCATAGAGCTGCATACGAGCTTTGAAGGCAAGTGCGGCACCCCGAGTAGGCATATACTGTTCCGCCTCTATCCGGTCGAGTGGCAACATGGAGGCAGCCTGCTCAAAATCAGTACAAATCTTCTCTACGCATTCATCGTAGGTGGAACGCTCATACGAAGCATCAGCTATATCCATGTCGGTGGCAAAGGGTTCATCGGGCAAGACCGGTACAGGTCCATAGAGTCTCACCAAATAGAAATAGAAGTAAGCGCGCAGAAAGTAGGCGCGCCCCATAAAGTCTCGCTTCTCCATCTCGGTGAGTTCTATGTTTCGATGAATATTGGCCAATACAATGTTGGCTTTGCGGATGCCTTTGTAGCAGGTAGACCAAGGATTGATTTTGGTATTACTCTCAGTGATTTCATCATAAAGGATGCTATTACTGTTTAACATAAAAGGAATAATGGCTTCATCAGCACCGGCACCGCAAGGTAACGAAGTACCGCCACCCCAGTCTGTACCCGTTTGCAGCGACTCATCATAGAGCAGCTCAGCGGCTCCGTTAATATACTGCTCTGTACGTGCTTTTGAGAGAAAAATGGAGTCCATCGTAGTCTGGTCATACACATATTTATTGATGTCGAGGTAGTCCTCACATGAATTGAAGAATAACATTACAAGGAAAGCCACGACCGGCATCAATCTCCAATGTTTCTTCGGATGAATAAAGAATGATATTTTGTTCATAACTTAAATTTATTTATTGTAAATTGAACGAATAAAATGTATCCTGAAAACGTCTTTTTACGCACTAACCTATTTCTGTAATTCTTTAAAAAGCCAAATTCAACTGTACGGTATATACGCGCTGAATGGGGTATTTCGTTCCATTGTACTGTGCTTGGCTGGGGTCAAGCATATCTTCCTTTGACCATACAGCCAAATTCTCACCGATAAGACTAATTTGCGCACTTTGCAGGCCGAACTTGCGCAAGAACTCGTTCTTCATCATGTAAGAAATCTGCACATTCTTTAGGCGAAGGTAGCTGCCGTCTTGCAACCAGAAGGTGGAGTTAAGGCAGTTGTTCCAGCTACCACCATAGCTCAGGCGAGGATATTTGGCATTTGGGTTCTCTGTGGCCACCGTACCCGAAATCTCTCGTGAAATCCAGCGGTTAGCAGGATTGGCGTAATCGGTAATCACATTACCTGTTTCTTTGCCCGCAAATGGATTATACATATTTCCACCACGGAAATATTTCATGCGAGCCGTTCCCTCAAAAAGGATACTGACATTAAAGTTCTTCCAGTTGAATTCCGTAGCAAGACCATACTGAATTTGTGGAGTAGACGAATATTCCAAAGGCACATTATCGTCTGAATTTACCAGTCCGTCGCCATTTACATCTTTATACTTAATGTCGCCCGGCAGATAACTGCCGAACTCCTGACGCGGACTATTGGCAATATCGGCCTCGTCTTCGAAAAGTCCTAGAGCAATGAGACCGCGATTGATACCATACATATAGCCTACGGCCGATTGATAAGGATATTTCTTAAGATCCTCTTCAAAATTCAACACTTCATTACGCGATTGGGTATAATTGGCTCTCAACACTACATACTTACTGCGGTCGTTAGGATCGAGTTGTTGGGTATAAGAAATGTGCCCATCAATACCCCAACTCTTCATCTTACCCACATTAGCCCAAGGCAGGGTAACAAGTCCCATTTCTTCAGGCACGCTCTGACGCTGTTGATAAATTCCCGAACGAATATCTTTAAAGAAATCTACCGACGCTTCGAATTTCTCGTCAAACATGCGGGTATCGATACCGAAATTATATTTCGACGCTTTCTCCCAACGCAGATTACTCGATCCTACTTGTGTTTCGGTGATACCACTGCCATTGTTCCAGGTCCCCGAACCAGTACCACCAATCAAAGTCAGATAAGGAAAACGAACCGAATCGTCCCAAGTGAGACGGTCATTGCCCACAATACCATACGATGCCCTAAATTTCAAGTAATTGAGAAAAGGTAGTTTCTCTTGAAAGAACTTATATTGTGAAGGTGCCCAGCGGGAAAGCCGGGAAAGTACCAAATTTCTTACCTTCTTCGAAAGCTTCCGAACCCGTGTAACCCAAATTGAACTCCGCCATATAAGTATCGGCATACGAATAAGAAAGACGGGTAGCATAACTGTTGTATCGCTTGGGGATAGCAGTAAGCAACTGATTGTATTTAGACGATTCATAATCACTCCAATAGGCATGAAGCAATCCACCCACACGATGCACACGGTTGAACACACGTTCGTAATTCACACGAGCTTCATAGTAAAACTTGCGATCACTCTGAGTATTATTCCAATAGCCAGGTTCTTGATATTCCGATTTCTTAACTAGATTGAGGTCACCCTTGCGGTCACGTCCATCAGCATAGTAGATAGCAGGTGTTTTGGTACGAGCCTGCCACATATGGCTTTCACTATCAAGATTCACTAATGCCATCACCGAAAGACCTTCGGTAATCATGTCAAGCTTTTGATTTAGCTGCATAGTAATTTTATTGTTATTGTAGTAATACTTGCGATAACCAGTCATATTCAGTAATACGTAGGGACTGATGTTACTGTTGTCACTACCATAACCGGGGGCTGCACCATTAGAGTAGAGGATGGGTACCGTGACGGGAGTTAAGTTAGCCTGTGCAGACCATAAAGCATCTGTATTATCACCATAACCAGGATAGTTCTGCGTAGTAATCACACTTTCTTCGTTAAGTGAGAGGGTGGTGGTTGAAGTGATGTTCACATCCACATTGGCGCGGAAGTTGAACTTGTTATAGTCTACATTTGTATTATATTCGTTAACACCCTTGTCCTGCTTGAAGATGGCCTGCTTGTTCAGATAGCCTGCACTAATATAATAGCGGGCAATTTCTCCACCGCCCGACGCACTGAGGAAATACTGTTGATTCCAAGTATAGTCTTTCAGAATCACGTCTCGCCAGTTTACATCAGGATGCAGATCAGGGTCAAGGTGATTAGCATAAAGTGCCAGATCCACATCAGAGTAGATGGGAATGCCGCCGCGTGTCACCGAAGACTCATTGGCTAATTGAGCATAAGTAGCTGCATTAACATACTCCGGCATGCGGGGCGAGTAAGAAATACCGGCATTAGCCTTCACACGAATATCCAGCTTTCCCGCCTTACCTTTCTTGGTAGTGACCAATACCACGCCATTAGCACCACGCACACCATATACTGCAGTTGACGAAGCGTCTTTCAAGATGGAGAAACTCTCAATGTCTTCAGGATCGAGAGTATTAAGGCTACCTTCAATGCCATCAATCAGCACCAAGGCTGACGAACCTGCACCGAATGTACTGATACCGCGAATCCAGAATTCAGAGAAGTCGTTACCCGGCTCACCACTATGATTCACCGAAATGATGCCCGGTACACGACCTCCCAGCATGTTTGTTACCGAGGATGAAGGAACCTGTAAATCGGATGCCTTTACGTTAGTTACCGCACCTACTACCGAGATTTTACGTTGAGTACCGCGACCTACAATCACTACCTCATCGGTTTCATTTACAATTTCTTTCAGTGCAATCTTTTGCTTGGTTTTATTTCCGTTTACCACCAGTTCCTGGGGTGCATAACCTATGTAGGTAAACACCAATACTGTATTGGCGGGAACATTGTCCATGCGGAAATTACCATCAACATCCGTGATAGCTCCTTTGGAGGGATTGTTTTTATATTGAATCGTAACACCGGGTAATTCTTCACCTTGCTCCGTCATCACAATACCGGATACGGTGAAACCATTCTGTGCGGCAAGTGGAAACACACTTGCAAACAATAGGAATGAAAGTATAAGGAAAAATCTATTTTTCATATATTAGTTTATTTATTGATTTACGGGAAGGAGTTTATTCTATAGCGAGTTTACGCACATTCAATCCTGCACCTCCGGCTATATAGAAGTTTTCTTCAGAATCCATAGCTATATCTTTGGGATATAGGAATGTACATTCCAGTGGAAGTCCGTCTGTTTCAGTCTCGCCCGACATGGTGCCACCAGCAGCAATTGTTACGTAGCCATCCGGGTAGGATATCTTTCGGATGGATTGTCCGCCTGCGTTTACTACATATATGTTGCCCTCATTGTCAACAGTTACTCCATTTGGCCAGGCAAACTGTATGTCTTCCCGATAACCTTCCGTATTGGTCTGGTTAGGCCAGCCGTTTCCGGCATATCTTTCGTCCGACCATGTGCCGTCAGCGTTCTGCTTAATCCGGTATACAGCATGTGTCCTGTCTTCTGCAAAATAGAAGCAATCTTCTACACGGCTATAAGCCAGATAGCTACAATGATCGGAAACCCAAGCTTCAAAGTCCCAGCGGTGTTCAAGGAGTTTTTCTACTTTGTACTGTCCGCTATCATCTTTCTCTGTCAGATTGATACGTACGAAGATCCCCAGGTGATTTCTTGTATAGAGGTATTTTTCTTCATCGTCAATAACGCAGGACCAGGTTTCACCACTGTTGGCGGATAATTCGGTGATACCTTCGCGCAATAGCTCCGGCTGCCAGCTATTTTCACGGCGCAGGATATATACTTTAGCTGATTTGACATCAATAAAGTACATTTTATCACGGGTTTTATTGATTGCAGGTTTACCTGCTTTGAATCCGCTTATCAGGGTTGTAACCAAGTTCTCGCTTTCTGAAATCAGGCGTACCCGTTGTTTGTCCGACTCTACTGCTACAATGTTATCTCCTGCCACTATACCGACAGCAAATACATTATTGAATAGTGCATCGTAGATGTTTCCATCGGTATCTCCTCTTTTATTGTAGGTTCCGCAAACTGTAGAAACTTTCTGTACCTGCGTGTAGGCAAATGTCTTGTCGATGGTAAGCTCTTTATCGTCTACAACGACTTTAACAGAATTATTACCGCCCGGTTGTTTAGGTACGGTACAGTAAATAGAAGTTCCGTCGCTTGATATGATGTTAGCCTCTTTGGTATCGGCAAAGATCACTTTCATCTTGGATAGGTCTGTACCGAAGTTTCCCTGAACAATGATTTTGTCACCTATTCCTCCTTTTTCCGGGATAAAGCCGGTCAGTGCCTGAGGCTTTGAGGGATCATACTTGTTGGTGATGACGGGATGTTTCACGATGTCTTCATTGCTACAACTGCTGATGAAGAACAGGGCCAGCAACAGCCAGCTTTTTCTTTGGATTGATTTAAGAAATTTGTCTTTCATATATATTATTATTAAAAGGATTGGTCACTGAAACTCTTTATCCTTGTTGTTGATTTACGGTCTTTAAGGCCGATGCAAATAAATATAGAAAAGAACAGGGAGGAGTACTCAAATGAGGCAGAAAGGGGTACAGAGCGGGGAATGCGTTATTTGTATACCTTAACTGCGTCAAAAATACACTTGTTGCTGGAGAGGGATTTTGTTGTAGTATAGGGGAAAGCAAATAATAAAGTAGCAATTGGTTGGAGGAATTCAAAACGGAAAATGAAAGGAATAAAATGATGAGCAATACTATCTTAATTCCCCTCCTCCCCGGAGGAGGGGAATTAAGATACTCATTTACATCATAACCCCTCCAGCAATAAACTCCGCCAACGGGTAAGTCGTTTATTTATCTTCTTCCTTTTTCTGATATTCGGTAGGCGTTACGTCAAATTCCTTTTTAAAACACTTTGTGAAATACTTTGGATTGCTGAAACCAACCGCATAGGCAACCTCGGAGACATTAATGAAAGGCTTTTTCAGGAGTGTACATGCATGTTTAAGCCGGATGTTGCGAATAAACTCTACTGGGGAGAGACCGGTCATTGCTTTCATTTTTCTATTTAGAGTGGACTTGGAAACGTTGAGTTCAGAGGCAAAAGTATCTATATCAAATTCGGTTTCAATCAGATGTTGCTCTATACATTCGATGGCTTTTTCCAGAAACTGCTCATCTGTACTCTGATATTCCAGTGCTACAACATTGATTTCCGTATCGACTCTGAACTTCTCTTGTCGCTTCTGGTTGGATTTCATCAGATTGTCAATGCGTGCATTAAGCATTTTCATATCGAATGGTTTCGTCAGGTATCCGTTTGCTCCTGCATTGAAACATCTCACTTGGTCTTCCACTGAACTTTTTGCCGTAAGCATCAATACCGGTATATGGCTGGTGTTGATGTCCTGTTTCATTGTTGCACAGAGCTCGATTCCATCCATTTCGGGCATCATATAGTCGCTGACCATCAGGTCTACGTCTTCGCTTCTTACAATTTCCAATGCTTTTTTTCCATTCGTAGCAGTGAGTATATTGTAGTGTGTTGCCAACTTTCTTTTCATCAATAGCAGGAACTCTTCATTGTCATCTACCAATAATATCGTATCTTCTTTCTCTTCTGTATCTTCATTCGGTACTGTTGACGGTATTTCACTGGTTTCGATAATGTCCTTTATTTCCGGATAATAATTCCGGTCGATAGGGATTAGAACAGTGAATCTGGAACCTTCTCCGATGCTGCTTTCTACCTGGATGTCTCCTTTATGCAAGGTCACCAATTTCTTGGTTAATGAAAGCCCTACACCGTTTGATTGAGGTGCATAAGCTGTTTTGTTCACATAGAATGGAGTGAATATCTTGGATATTTCTTTCTGATCTATGCCGATTCCTTCATCCTGCACCTCTATCCGGAGGAATCGGGAATTATCCTTTTGCAGAGTCGATACATTCAGCTCTACTTTTTTATCGGCAGGTGTATATTTGGCCGCATTCGAGAGTATATTGTACAGAACCTTGTCTATTTTGTCAAAGTCCATATATCCCCAAATGTCTTTTTCTTCCAGATGAAGACTGAAATGAAGGTTTTTCTTTTCAATGATCGGTCGTATGCCTGTATGGTAGATTTCACGGATGAAGCTGCTGATATTGCCATAGGTAGGGGTGAGTACAAACGAGTCGTTTTCTACTTTCCGAAAATCTAGCACTTGCTGGATTAAGCGTTTTAAGCGGAGCACATTACTTTTCAATATATGTACATCTTCCTGTGGAGATGCCTTTGTTTCTTCCAAATCATCTGCTACGCAGCTGATGGTAGTGAGCGGGGTGAGCAGTTCATGACTTATATGGGTGAAATATTCCAGTTTAGTCTTGGTCAGTTCTTTCTGGAATCTAACCTGGTCGGACCGTCTTATCCTGTGCAGGTAATAGAACATGATGGAATAAAGGATCAGAATGATGAGAGTTATATAGGTACCGTATGCCCACCATGTTTCGTACCAAGCCGGCTTTTTATAGATACGTAGTTCTGTGACGTCGTCTTTCCAGTAGCCGTATTCATCTGTAGAGCGTACCTTGAAAGTATGATATCCTTTAGGAATTTTATTGTAGAAAGCCGACCGATTACCGGTTTCGGTGTATACCCACTCTTTGTCCACACCATCCATCTTGTAGGCGTATCTTATTCTCGATGTTGCTGTAAATTGAAGAGCGGAGAAGAAGATTTCAAGATTGTTATCTTCGGGCTCCAACCAGATGCTTTGGGTTGATAAATCATTCGACTGGCGCTGGGGATTGAAGAAGAAAGAATGATTGGATACTTTGATATCTGTTATGATGACCGGATTGGAATTGATCTTCTTAGATGGGAATTTTGAGGAAGCCATCGATACAAAGCCACCATGCCCACCGGCATAAAGCTTGCCGTTGAACAAGTCTATGACGTCCTTCTTGAACGAGTTTATCTGAACGGATTCGTCTGAATTTGAATAATGAATGTATCTATCTGACTGGATATCATAGGCAGTCAATTGTCGGTTTGTTAGTATCCAAAGGGTATTCCTGTCATGTTTCATCCCTAAAATAGACTGTCCGGTCATTCCGCATGAGTTGCTGAAGTCCTTCATTATCTCTGAGTTGAGATCCATTTGCAGGATGGAACCTTGAGTAGTGGCAATCCATAAATGGTTTTCCTGGATCACTATCTTGTCAATATTGTTACTGGGTAAGGATGAATTTTGGGTTGAGTATTGTTTAATCGGTTTCAGTTTATCCCCTAAAGAAACCTTATGTAAACCGGAATCTTCGGTTGCCAACCAGATGTTACCGTGTCCGTCTTCTGCAATAGATGTAATGTTGGGCAGAGAGAATTCGGGGATGATAAAGTCTTTGCTGTCCGGTTTTAGATAGAGCTGTCCGGTGGTAGCTACCCATAAATTCCCCTTACTGTCTTCATACATGGATGTAATGTTGCCAGTAGTCCCCTTTGGTGTATATAAGTCCTTTGCCAGTAGGTACTCAATTTCTCTTTTACTGTTTAGTTTTGCCTTGTAGAGGGTGGGTTGGTCTCTGCATCCCAGCCAGAATTCTCCCGGCTGTTTCGAACGGAGGATATATCCTATATTATGCACTCCGGAATTTGTATTCGAGTAGTCATAGAATTTATCTTGTTCTATGTCATACCAGCAGAGTCCCCAACGTTCCTGATTGAACCAGAGCCCGTTGTTGGGGTCAATACCCAGAGTGGTTATATTCGTGTCGAAACCTACATGTCTTTTCAGTTTGGGCAAGAAGTTATTAGCTATGGCAGGATTTCCCATTAGCAAGTGATACCCGCTGTCATAGGCCCCGGCCCAAAGGTTGCCTTCCCTGTCTTTGATGATCTGGCTGAACATTTTGTTATAATCGAACATATACGAGCTGAGGTCCACTTTTTCCAGATGTCCGTCCGCCACTTTGAAAGCATAAAGTTCGTGGTAGCCGAATATCCATATATAGCCGTAAACATCATCTTGTACTACACTGAAGAAGGCGGTTTCAGGCTGGTGCAGTTTTTCATTGAAGATTTCTTGATGCGTGTACATTCTATCCTCTGTTGCATCCGGATGAAAACGGTAGATACCGTCTCCCCAAGTCAATATCCAATATTGGTCATCTTTGTCCTGAAATATTTTAAACGGATTATTATTCGCTCCGAGTGTAGGGAAACTCATAAATGTATCTGTATTCTTGAGATACTTATATAAACCTCCTCCCCATGTGCATACCCATATATTGCCGAAATGATCTTCATATATTGAGTTTATACCATTATTGGGAACCGCCGGGATCAAATTTCCGTAGCGCTTTTTCAATGAATAGTCTGAATTATAGTGAGAAACCTGATTACGGGTACATATCCATAGTTCTTTCCGGCTATCTACCAACATGAAGTTTATCCATGTATTCTGGATTTCTGTATCTGGGAATGGCCGTATCTGATAGTTGCTTTTATCCACCAAATTAACCCCCTGTCTTGTTCCTACCAGCAGGCAATTATCATCTTCAGCAAAACACCAGATGAAGTCATCGGTTAATAAATGAGGCTGGTTAAAGTCTGATTTGAAAGTCTGGAGTTGGTATCCGTCATATCGTCCTAAGCCGTTTTTAGTTCCTAACCAGATGAACCCATTCTGATCCTGATGTAAGTCTATTACTTCATTGGAAGGCAGCTGCTCCAGAAAAGGCATTTGTTTGGCTATTATTTGCTGTGCATATGAGGAAATGCTCATTAATAGGAAGATGACAATGAGAAAGGGGGATACATATATCTGAATTTCTGTACGATGAATTCTGTTTTCCATAATGTTACAAGGTATTTTCTTTGGTGGCGATTGCAAAAATAGGGTATTATTGGCAATACTTCAATCAAAATGGCATTTTTGTGAACCTCCCTGTAAAGTATGGGCATAAAAAAAGGAGTACCGCTGTACTCCAACCTTTGTTAACCTTAAAT
>OKWE01001112.1_pt1 | contig 13802 bp, 8 predicted proteins | sample 1607051 | NCBI WGS metagenome assembly OKWE01 (sample SAMN04414079, study PRJEB24778) | human gut metagenome | material: faecal | host: Homo sapiens | reverse complement strand
TGAGAAGCGTATCTCACCTCTCATGATATGGGCTTCTCATGACCCATGACATATGTATCTCATGAGGGGTGACATACATATGTTTTTATGACTTTTTCAGTGTAAGAAGCGTTTATTGTTCCTTACTTGTATAGGTAGTACTTCTTAGACAATCGTCGGAAGTCTTCAGCATCCTTATACCAATAGTCGCGCACGTCTTCCCAGCGGTTGCGCTGTGAGAATCGCTTGCGTATCTCTTCCGAGCCGCTTACCATGTCGAACATACGAAAACGTCCCTTGTCGGCATGCTCAAATACGGCACGGTCAGGATAGAGCGCTGCGATCTCCTGCATCACCAGGAACTGGATGTTGCTCAGCGGAGCTTTCTGCACATCCATGATGTGTACCTGTACGCCTTGCAGCAATTCACCTTTACCTACGGAGTAGAAGGGTTTCAGATACATCGGCCTGAATACCACACCCGGCACATTCAATGCGTTCAGGTTTCCCGCCAGTTTTTCTGCTTCTACCCATTGTGCGGCAAACATCTGGAACGGTATCGTATAGCCTACCCCGATGGACATGTATCCCAGTTCACCCAGAATACCGCTTACCGGATAGAATATAGCCGAGTGCGGATGGGGGATATGTGGAGAAGAGGGTACCCATTGCAACCCTGTCTGTACATAGTCCATCTTGCGTTTCCAGCCTTTCATCTTCACAACGTGCAGGTTACATTGTGCTGCCATCATCTTCTCTCCGTTTAGCATCAATGCCAGCTCACCGCAAGTCAGTCCGTAAAGGTACGGAATCTTGAACTGACTGACAAAAGAAATGCAATCATCTTCTACCAGATTGCCTTCTATCTTGAGTCCGCCTACCGGATTGGGACGATCCAATACAATAAATTCTTTACCGTTTTCGGCCGCAGCTTCCATAGCTAGCCCCATTGTACTGATATAGGTGAATGAGCGGCAACCGATATCCTGGATATCGTAGACCAATACGTCAATGTCTTTCAGCATCTCTGGCGTAGCCTTGCGGGTTTTGCCGTATAGGGAATATACGGGCAATCCTGTGGTGGCGTCTTTGATGTCCGTCACGTGGTCGCCGGCATGTACGTCGCCACGAACCCCGTGCTCCGGACCGAAGAGGGCAACCAGATTTACGTTCGGTGCTTCATGCAGAATGTCAATGGTGGATTTCATCTGATTATCCACTCCGGTGGGGTTGGTAATCAGACCTATGCGTTTGCCTTCCAGGCACTTGAAATTCTGGTCTTTCAGGACTTCGATGCCTGTCTTTATTCTTATCTTTTGTGCCTGCGATGTACCACAGAGCACACAGAGCAGGCAAAGGAGAATGTATTTCTTCATGATTTATAATTTATGATTTCTTGCTTATCACTTACCGCTTATCACTTTTTATCACTCTTCTTTCTTCCTTCCGAAGCTCGGATCTATCTTGATGAACGCACATACTCCGATGGTAGCGGCGCAACAGATAATGGTCCATACGAAGAAGTGTCGGTAACCGATGGTTTCCTGTAACCATCCGGCAGCCATTCCGGGTAACATCATTCCCAGTGCCATGAATCCTGTGCAGATGGCGTAATGGGCAGTTTTGTGCTCGCCTTCCGAGAAATAAATCAGATACAGCATATAAGCTGTGAAGCCGAAACCATAGCCGAACTGTTCGATGAAGATACAGATGTTGACTGTCAGCAACGAGTGATCCTGTGCATAACTCAGATAGATGAATGTCAGACAGGTGAGGGACATACTCCATGCCATTGGCCATAACCACTTCTTCAATCCGCCCCGTGCAGCAACAAGACCACCAATGATACCGCCAATTGTCAGGCCGATGATACCGATAGTACCATAGACGAAACCAACTTGTCCGGTAGTCAGCCCCAGTCCGCCTTTGTCTATTGGGTCCAGAAGGAAAGGATTGATGAGCTTCACGAGCTGTGCTTCCGGCAGACGGTAGAGCAACATAAAGAGGATAGCGACTCCTGCCTGTGGTTTGGTGAAAAAGCTCTTGAAAGTATCGAAGAATTCTTTCATCAGATTCTGGGCGGTAACGTCTTTCGACGGACGGTCGGATGCGGGTTTCGGCAATATCCAGTTGTGGTAAATACTTACCGCGAAGAAGAATCCGGACAGTACGATGAATACTATCAACCAGGCAAACGGAATGTTACCGGATGCACCTTCGAAGGTAGCGGAAGTCTCGTTCTTAATCTTATGATCTATTCTGAACAGTAGGTAAGCAGGCTTGTCCCAGTTCTCGGCAGTGAATTCGAACCGGGTGGAAAGGCTGTTCTGTTCCAGTTTGATACTTTGGTCACCGTCTTTGAAGGTGACATTCAATATCTTGGTTTCATCGGCAGATGGTTGCTTGGACAGACGTACGCCTACTATGGCAACGTTATCAACAGCACCTTCGGCTACTTCGCGCTTCTCGCCGAAAGGTTCACGTACCCAAGCGGTGAAAGTGCTCTCCTTTTTCTCTGCTTTTACGGTGGCATCGCCTTCTTTGGCTTTCTCGGCCGGAACGAAGTGGTTGGCTATGTTGGATGCTTTGACCGCTTTTTCCAATTCGGCAATCCGTGTCTTTATATCTACCGAATCATTATTAGCGGTAGCGGTGACACCTGCTTGTACTATCGGAGAGGTATATACGAAATAGGCTTCTTTTTGTGTGTCGATATTCGTATCCTCAAAGTCGGGCAAGGTCAGGGTGTTAGTGTAAGAGGGTGAGACTTGAACTTGCAGCATGGCAGGTTCAAGACCGGTTCCGGTTTCAATCAATCCCGCAATGATGACCAGCAAGCCTTGTCCGGCTACCGTGGCAATACGGTAAAATGTACTTCGGATGCCCACGTAGAGCGATTGTTCATGCTCCGTCAGGGCGTGCATATAAAATCCATCCGCCGCAATGTCATGAGTTGCGGAGGTGAAGCCCACTATCCAGAATACTGCCAGTGTCAATTGGAAGAAGAAGGGAGTGGGGATGGAAAATGCAATGCCTGCCAATGCAAAGGCAAGGATGTATTGCATGACGACGGTCCACCACCGTTTAGTCTTGATCAAGTCGACAAATGGACTCCAGAAAGGCTTGATTACCCATGGCAGGTAGAGCCAACCGGTGTAGAGAGCGATATCCATGTTGGATATTCCCAGACGCTTGTACATGATGACGGAAATGGTCATCACGGCTACGTAGGGCAAACCTTGTGCAAAGTACAGGGTAGGTATCCATGCCCACGGACTGGTTTTCTTGGTAGATTGTTTCATGGTATTTTCTTATTTCTGTTTATTCATATAGCTTCTCGATATTTGCGCCTATGTAATAGTGCAGCAGTATCGCGTCATACTTATAGCCTTGTTCGCCCATAACGGCAGCACCGATCTGGCATAGTCCTACACCGTGCCCCCAGCCTGCTCCGGTAAGGATGAAACGGGCGGGGATACCTTCGGGAGAGACGTCTTCCTTATCTACTACGAATGCGGAACTGTACAGATGGGAAGTGGACAGCGTGCGACGTATTTCCAGCTCTTTACCGATGGTGAGCGTCTTCTTGGTTCCTATGATTTTCAGTTTCCAGAGGCGACCTGAAGTTCCACGGGCAATAGGAACAAGGTCAATGATTTGCCCGTAATCGATGCCGGAGCGTTTCAGAATCAGTGCAGAAAGTTCTTCTTGGGTGTAAACTACTTTCCAGCGATAGAAGTCGGTGGTTTCCTGGTCATAGTTATTCAATACCTGTGAGAGGACTTTCTTGTCTGTGGTGTTGCAGAAAGCGGGTGGAGAAGTACGTATCCATGTCTCGGCTTCTTGCTCGTCGGTCAGATCTGGTAATCCGCTACCGGATAAGGTGTTTTCGAAACTCAAGTCATTGAATTTGGAACTGAAGATACGGAAATCCCGTTGTTTCAGGAGATAGGGATACTTCACATCTTCCCAGCAATACTGGAATTCTTCGAATGCACCGCCACAGCATTTAGAGAAGCGGGCATCGCATATCTTACCGTCGGATGTCAATACTTGTCCGCGGGTGGCAGCGATGGCTTGCTTTACGATTTCGGTGGAGGCGCGGGTAATGCCTTGGTAACGCTGGCAATGGTCGTCTGCACAGACGTCGAAACGGGTGTGGTCTTCACGGTCGTACCAACGGATTAACTCTTCATCTGTTTGGGTGAAAGCGGAATACTCTGTCTGGGTTTCCGTAATCTCCTTGTTCTTATGAATCTGAGCCAAAAGCCAACTTCGTGAAATTACTGCATGTGCCTCCAATAGCTCTAATGAAGCCGTTGCGCTCATTTCACTGGAGATTACGCTGGTCAGGTAATCTTCTACGTGAATGACGTTGATGCCTGTCAGCTTCTTGTTCTCCACAATAATCTTCAGAGAACCCAGGAAGCGCTGGTCTTCTTTACGCTCCCAGTGGAAGTTGATGCCGATGGTGACATCGAGCAGTTCGAAAGCGTCGGTGGCTTCGTTTACAGGTTCAAATAGAAGTTCGTCATAAAGGCGTCCGTTCCACAGTATCCTGCCTTCGTTGTAGGTCACAACCTGCTTACCACTGATTTCCATACCGTTGATGCGGTACGGATTCAGCAGGATAAACTCTATTTGCGGCTCGAACAATATGCCTACGTGTACTTTGGGCTCTTTCATACTTATTTAAGTGTTATATTGCATTACTATCTCAAATTCCCCTCCTCCTGGGAGGAGGGGTGCCCTTTAGGGTGGGGTGGTAGGAGGATAATAGTATTCTTTATTATATGAGAAATAGGAATTTTGTAATTTTACCTACCACCTCCCCCTTTCAGGGTACTCCACCCCCTCCGGCTCCCCCGTTATCGGGGGAGAGCTCAAATAGTATCATTAACTATATCTTCTCTTTAATACGCTGACGCACCCGATGGAAGTCTTCGGCAGAAAGTGATACCTCACTCAGGATCTGGGCTATATCTTCTGCTGTGATCTTGAGAAAGTCTTTTTCGACCGGTGTAATAAACACTCCGCCGAGATCTACGGATGCCGGACTGCTCAATAAATTGGCATCTCCTTCGGCTGTATAGCAAGCTGGACGGTGCTTCTCACGTGGAAATACGCATACGATCCATTTCTCATCTTCGTACCATGCCAATACATTCATCATTGGTTCGTCATCTCCCGGTTTGATGTCCAGTGAGTGGTAAATGATATCGAACAGGGCGGCAGCGTGTTTCTTATTGGCTGCTTCGATGACCAATGTTGCACGGGGAGCGTCATTCAAGTACCAGAGGGTGGCTTCACCGTGATCTGCCACTTTGCCTGCTACCTGTCCGTGCCAGTCCTTTTCAATAGGCATGAAACCTTTGTTGCCTGCCTGGAAGTGAGCATGGTCGGGGGCGGATGCACCGCATTTGGGACCATTATAGAATATTGTGTAATCCGTCAACGCCTGTGCCAATGCCAGCATATCCTTGAAACGGACGGCTATGCGCTGGTTCACGTGTGCCACTTCCGGTATCGTCAGGTGGCGGGGAAAGATAGGGAACGGATTGACCAGGATATTATAATGTCCTTCGAACGGAATTCCTTTCTGCGCCGGCGGTAAATTGGCCGGGCAGAGAAAACATTTGCGTTCCTTGATGGACTGGGCATCTACTTTAGCTCCCGAAGAAACGATACGTGCAGGATTGAACTGTACCTTATACGGAATACCGTTTACATCGAGTTCCTTCACCTGCACACCCGAAAGGGCGGCGTAGTTGTTACGAGCCGTTTCCCAGTAGGCAAGTTGCTCGGTAAGCAGATTGTTTATGGTTTGGTTCATATTGAATGCTGTAACTGGTTACTTATTAGTGTGTTGCATAACACTTGCGTTTCATGTGAGGGACACTTGCGTTACATTTGTAGCACACAAGCATTTCATCTGAGAAACACTTGTGTGGTACAAGTGCGGAAAACGCATGGAGTGTTTTATCTTCTCTTATTCTTCGCCACGCGTGCCTGGAGTTCCCAGGTACGGATGCGGTCTTTATACAGATTATGACCATTCATTTTCACGATATCCAGTGAAGCATCCGAGTTGTCATCCCATCGGCGGCACAAGTAAACTACGTCATACACACGGCCGATCTGGTATTGGCGGGAGAAGTTTAATCCCAGTGCATAGTCTTCACCATAGCTGGTATTCGGAACTTTCACTTCACGCAGCACCGGTGTATAGAAAGCACGAGGAGCCCCCAGACCATTGATGCGGAGTGCATTGTTGCGTCCGTTTTCGGGTGTCCATTCTTTATGGTCGATAATACCCGGAGCAATCATATTCATATTGAAGTCCGTCATCATATAAGTACCTACCACCATGGCGCAATTCTGTTCATAGAAAGCACGAACCATAGTGGTCAGTGTATTTTCATCGCTGTACACGTCGTCACTGTCCAATTGTACAGCAAACTTACCACACTTGGGATGATGCACACCCATGTTCCAGCAACCGCCAATACCCAGGTCATTGGGTTCGGGGATGATATGGATGAGGCGTTCGTCGTTCTTGAATTCGTCAATAGCTTCTGTGGTCCCATCCGTAGAGTGGTTGTCGATGATAATCAGGTTGAACTTAAAGTCGGTCTTCTGCTTCAATACCGAATGAATAGCATCACGGATGGTGCGGATACGGTTGCGTACGGGGATGATAACCGAAGCTTCATATTCGAAGTTGCCTGCTGAAAATTCTATTTGTTTGAATTCTGGTGCCAAATAGCCACCGATTTCTTTCAGATGCTCGGTACAAGCCTGTTCCATTTCAATCTGGCGGTCACGGTTTCTGGGATCCACGTAATCGAATATCTTCTCACCACTCTTGCGGGTATCGTCTTCGATTTCGCTGTATAGATACTCATTGATGTGTACCAGACTTTCGTTCTGGCTTACTTTCAGGCGAAGGTCATAAAGCCCGGCAAATTTATATTCGTCTTCATTCATGCGGGCAGCAGCCTCCTTGAATGCATCTGTACGGAATAACAGCACGGAACCGAAGTCGAAATCATCGCGCAATGAGCCGAATTGATAATCGATCACCGGGGCATTGGTTTGCTTGCCTTCCTTTACCTGGTAGCGGTCAGCATATACCATGCCTGCACCGCTGTCTTCAGCAATGTGTATCATACGCTCCAGGGCGAATAAACCCAGTTCGAGCGTCGTATATTTTGTATAGATCAGCGTATATTCTGCATCGCTATGTCCGGCTATGTCTCTTATGGCCGCACTGGACTGGATGGATTGCATGTGCAGGGTACTACATCCGGGCAGGTTTTCTGTAACGTCCGGTAGGGCGAGCAGATAAATGTTATTCACTAAGCCGGTTTCTTGCAGGCCTTTTACTGTCTTTTCCGCTTGTGCAGCTCCTGAAAAAGGAACGAAGCAATTGATTTTATTCATAATGTCCTATATTGCTTTTAATTATTAATTCTTTAATTCTTAACTCGTAGCAGTCCCACTTCGCCACTGGTAGCGGTGAACAATACCTGTCGTCCGTTCAGTGGCACTACGGTACTGATCAGTGAGTTACCTATCTTATGTTTCCACAAGACTTTACCGGTTTGGGCTTCCAAAGCAAAGATCAGTCCTTCCTTGGTACTGCCGAACATTACGCCTCCTTTTTCCACTTGCATGGAGGGTGCATGTTCGTATCCGAAACCGATGTTGCTTGCCCATAATTCACGGGGTTGATCTCCTTGTGTGGCATAGCAGACAATACTGTCGTTCATGGTCTTGCTGAATACACGCGTTCCATCTTCCGACAGGCCAATCGTTTCACGTACCATAGACTGGAAAGTGCGCCACACTGTTTCTCCGTTTTCTATATTGATAGCCGTCATGGCACGTTGTGGGTCGGTGATAAATACTTTGCCTTCTGCGGCTACCGGCCATACGGCTGCGGGTGAGAAGTGCATGCGCGTTAAACCGCCTGTCCACTTCCATAATTCCTTGCCGTCTGCCTTATTCAATGCATAGAGGGTATTGTCCCAGGCACCGAAGATCACCTTGTCGGCTGTTACCAGTGGTTTGGTTTCAGTGTATCCTTTCACACCGGTATATGCCCAGAGCACTTTACCTGTGTGGATATCAATAGCACGGAAAGTAGAATCGCTGGCACCAATGTAGGCAATTCCATTTTCAATGGTTACCGCACCTAGTACCGGGGCTTTTGCTTTTACAGTCCACAGCAGTTTTCCGTCTTTACTGTTCAGACCGTAGATGTTACGGTCGGCAGAACCGAATACGACTATACCATCTACCGCAGCCGGAGTGCCTACAATGCGCTTACCGGACTGGAAATTCCACAGTTTCTTTCCATTCTTCAAGGCATAGCAAGTCAGGTACCCCATATCGTCTCCGATGAACACTTTGTCTTTTTCTATTGCAGGCGAACAATAGATACCTGCACCGGTTTGCACTACCCACTGTTCTTTCACATTCGGGTATTCTGTGTTGACTGAAAAGTCGGGGTATTTCTCTGCTTTTCCATTACGATCATAATAGGGCTGAGTCAGCGAGAAAGCAGCCCATTGCTTTTTCGGTTCGCCGATGCGTTGCGTGTAGACGAATCTTTCGTTATATCATAGATGCCATATCCCGGTTTTCCATCTTTATCACGCAGGTTGCTGCGCATCAAAATACCCGGAATGCCATCATAACGCAAATCCCGGTTACGATGATAGTGCCCGCCGATGAACAAACGAATGTTATAGGGGCGCACTGCATCTGTTACTTCATACCAGTTATCGACATCTCCATCCAGTAACGGATAGTGTGTGACAAGTATAACCGGTTTATCTTTTCCAAACTTATCCATTTCTTCCGTCATCCAACGGATGTCCTGCGGAACGACATGTCCGTAAGCCATACGCATCAACGGTCCGGAGTTGAAACCCAGAAACAGAATGCCTTTATGCTCGAATTCAAAGCGTTCGCCGCCGAAAATCTCACCGAAGGCAGTACAACCGGAGTCGCTCCATTTGGTTTCATGGTTACCGAGGATCACGTAATACTTCGCTTTCAGTAAATCCAATGTCTCTTTGACTTTCAGCATAGTGGTACGGTCGCCCTCTTCGGTGATGTCGCCCGTAACCAAAACAAAGTCGATACTGTCTATCGCATTTATTTGCGCGACGGAACGTAGTAAGTCTTCTGTCGGGTTGGGGTTGTTGGGGCTGAAATGGATGTCCGTAATTTGCGCAAAACGGAATGTGCCATGTTGTGCCTGTACCGCGAACGGTAGCAGGCACCCCAACAGGAACATTATTAAAAGTCTTCGCTTCATAGATGATGATTGGTTTAATTAAAAAATGTCAAGATAGCGCGCATCAACGCTTCTCTTTCAGAGGCGGTGCGCAATGCTTCGAACGGGAAGCCCAGTATGCAGGTTTTGTAGTCGCCTTTGTAAGCTACTCCGGCGCTCAGATTGTTTTCCGAATAGCGCATTACGGTGTATGCATCTTTTGTTGCTGGTTCGATGGCATCCGGTGATTCTACCACATAACTGTCTGCATTCAGTTCATTATGGTATGTATAGTTGCCTGAAAGGGCGGGGAACGGTGAAGCTACACATTTCACCTTACCCTCTGTAGCTGCCTGCCCCACGCGCCATTTATATTTCAGGACTTCTGTTGCAAATTTCTTATCGGACTCCTGTGCCGGGGCAAGGCGATTGTCCCAAAGGTCGGTTCCTACATAAGCACCCGAGACGAAGATGTTTCCGCCTTGTCCGCAATATGCGGTGATAGCTTCCTGCATGGGTTGGCTGAATGTTTTGAACTCTAACGGCTTCACACCGCCACGTCCCATTTTGGTCTGACATTCTTTACCTAATATCAGGTCTACATACTTATAGTCGTTCAGGTTCATTGTTTTATTTTCCACACTTTCATCGCTGCAAGATATGAAAGAATATCCGGCTTTCAAAATGGCGGCTCCATGAATAGCGGGATAATCGAATGTGTTTCCGGCGATTACTTTATCTTCGTAATTGCCATAGCTGTCGCCGAAGCCGGAAGCATCGTCGTCCATCCATGGAATGGAACGGCGGTATTCTTTCATCTTACCAATGTAGCTGATATCTTTCAGATAAGGTACGCCGTGGTCCAGATCATCTAAGAAACCGGCAAGTAAAGTATCTCCGGGAACAGGTGCGACAAAATCTGCCGGAGCACTGATGCGGTCGAAGCCGTTTACTATCAGCACGATATCTGAGTGATTAGCGTTTGTCTGCTTATCACTCATCGCTAATCGCTTATAACTATTAAACGCACGTCCTGCTGAGAGTATTTCGGACGGGAAACTTTCTCCGCCCTTGTTGACGGCAGTTACTTTATAACTGCATACCATGCCGGCAGGGAGGGCGGTGCGATAGGTATTCTTATCTACCAACACGCCATTATCGAAATCGCCATCTCCGATACGGGTATAAACTATATATTTTTCAGCATTTGCCGTTGGCTCCAGTGGGTCGGCTACGGGTTGCCAGGTCAGTTCTATTTCATTCTCGCCTACCATTTTCAATGCCATATTGTCGACAGGCAACGGCTGAACGATATAGTCCATGTGGTATTGCGAGCAAATGAATTGCAGCATACCTTTATAGATTGCACGGCTTACCGTAAAACGGAAGCGTGGATCTAAACCATAACGCATGTCTGCAAAGTTCTGGTGAGAAAGTAATTCCAGTAACATAGTGGGGACACGGGGTACACGTGCTTCGTAGTAGGATTGGTTCCACATACCGCGGCGTGTCCAATCCGGTTCGTATAGGCTGCGGATATCCCGTACGATATTTGACTGAATCAGGTCTGTCATGTCGTGTGCCAGATAGCGGGATGCTCCGTTGGCGTATTCTTCATTGTAAACGTTGGTATAGTAGATACCCAGTGTTCCGATGATGGAATCGTTTAGCGTAGTTCCTGCATCTGAATGGAAGGCGAAAGCCATATCTACCGGGATATTCAGTCCTTGTTCTGTCGGGTTAACCGTAGAACCACCGGCAAGGTAATTCACCCAGATACCACGACATTTGTAATCATCCGTATAGTCATTCTTACCTTGGCTGTCGGAATAAACACTGTCCGGAATACCTGCCCATTGAAGCCAGTAGCGTGCTGCCTCGCAAAAACGGGGATAACCGCTTATCTCATACGGGTAATCTATCTTCGGCATTTCTTTATGCACTATGGCAGCATTGCCATCCGAACTTTTAATATTCTCTGTGGCACCTGCATCAGAGATACGGCGGGCCATATTTCCCATACCACCTCCGATTTTTACGGCATCAGCGGTAACGATACGTCCGGCTTTCTCAGAACGATTGCTTAAAACAACTTTTCCGGCATTGCTTTTTCCGACATCAAAACCAAATGTACCTAGATAAATCCAAGTGCCGCCACCCATCTGTTGGTTCACTTTGAATTGGGAGACTCCTCCTTTGTGATAAACGGTGTAAAGGGCATCATCCGTACTGTTTGGCAATGATTTATAGGATACATAAACAGCGTACTGTCCGGTTGACGGGAGTTCAGGAATCCATTCGGCAGTACTTTCTTTCTCCTTCTTACCTTTCACCGTCTCGACAGTGCGGAAAGTTCCTTCACGGAATGGGTTCTCAAAATTGATATATTGATCGCGCAGATGGGCGAAACCTTCACCGGTACCTTGCATCCAGTTCTTATCGCCTATCTTTTCTGTATAAACGGAACGGGAGTGAAGGCACCCGTCATTGTCTACGACAACTTCTGCTATTTGGCTATCCCGTTCACGGGGCATCAGCACATTAGCTCCTGCATTCTCTAACATGGGAACCAGGAAAGGCAGTACATAACTTTGCGTATATAAATCCTCCACCGTCTGGAAGATGCGGGCGCGTTGCCATTCCCAGCGTGTCAGTTTGGGCTCATAATAGAAGCCATGACTCTGCCACAAAGCAATGTGACGGTTCTTTAGTCCATTTGTAGGGGTATAGGGGGTAGAAAGAGCCGTTACTAAAGGTTTTGTCCCGGCCGGATTGAATGTTTTGGCTTTTTTGTCCTTTTTGCTGCGTAGTGCTTGGGGGATTAATTCTTCAATGCTACGCTTATTCGTGCGGATTTGCAGGTTGTATTTTGAAAACTCTGCCGGAAGCAGTGCCTGCACACCTTGATAAATCTCTGTCACATTATCTTCCCGGAAAGGAATATATGCACAGTTCATGTTAGCGAATAATTGCAACGTATTTTCTTCAATGGCGACAGAGTCAATCCGGATGTGCCCTACGGAAACCTCTTTCCGTGCGGTTGCGTCCAGAAACTTACCGATTTCCTGGCGGACATCCGTCGGAAGCTCTTGCGCGCCTCCCGTTTGGGGGATCAGGGAGGCGGTGAGCAAAGTGAACAAAAAATGAAGTCTTACATTCATGGATGATGTATTAAGTTAATTATTAGTTCTTATCTTTTCTGATCAACAGGCAGAGTCCGATAAACGTGAACAGAGCGTTGAATATCAGCAGTTCGTAGCTGAACTGATACCCATTGAACCAGGCTTCCGAATTCTTTTGCAGGATGAAGCAAAGGATAGGGGAGAGGATGGCTACCAATGGGATATATTTGTCGCGAACCTGTTGTTTCATGAATATACCGAATGCGAATAATCCGAGAATGGGGCCGTATGTGTAACTTGCCAGTATATATACGGCATCGATTACACTTGTGTTATTCAATAGGTTGAATACGAATATCGTGATACCCATAATTACAGCCATACCGATATGTACCCGCTTGCGTATCTTTACGATTTCTTCTTCCGTCCTGCCTTTTGTCCCGAGGATATCCACTGTAAAGGAAGTTGTTAAAGCTGTCAGTGCTGAGCCGGCAGCGGAATAAGCCGAAGAAATAAGTCCAATGATAAACAAGATACCTACAATTGCAGGAAAGTAGTTACCGGTGGCTATCAATGGGAAGAGTTCATCGCTCTTTTCTACCTGAATGCCTTGGTTACCAGCGAAGATGTAAAGCAATACTCCCAACATCAGGAACAACAAAATAACGAAGAACTGTGATATAACACTCGTAATCATATTTTTCTGTGAATCTTTAAAGTTCTTGCAGCTGAGGTTACGTTGCATCATATCCTGATCCAATCCTGTCATGGCGATCATAGTGAATGCCCCGGCAAAGAATTGTTTGAAGAAATATTGTTTACTGTTTACATCGTCAAAGAAGAAAATGCGTGACATGTCACTATCGGCTATTGTACTGATCATGCTGCTAAGCGACAGATTGAGATCGGAAGCAATATAACTGATACAGAGAACTACGGATACCACCAGGCAGAATGTTTTGAGTGAATCTGTCCAGATCAGAGATTTTACTCCACCCCGGAACGTATAGAGCCATACTAATGCTACGGTAATGGCCACATTCAAAATAAATGGTAATCCAAACGGTTCGAATACCAGCAGTTGAAGTGTCAGACATACGAGGAACAAACGTACCGCAGCTCCCAGCATCTTAGAGATGAAGAAGAACCATGCGCCTGTCCGATAGGAAGACATACCAAAACGATTTTCCAGATATTCATAGATGGATACCAGGTTCATCCGGTAGAACAGTGGCGTCAATACGAATGCTATGATGAACTGTCCCGCAACAAATCCCAATACCATTTGCAGGTAACCGAAACTACTGGCAGCCACCATACCCGGTACTGATACATACGTCACTCCGGAGATGCTGGACCCAATCATGGCAAATGCCACAACATACGAGGCCGATTTACGGTTACGGACGAAGAAA
>OKWE01001098.1_pt1 | contig 14064 bp, 9 predicted proteins | sample 1607051 | NCBI WGS metagenome assembly OKWE01 (sample SAMN04414079, study PRJEB24778) | human gut metagenome | material: faecal | host: Homo sapiens | reverse complement strand
TGACAGATTCCGTCCGCAAACTTTTAAAGGATTCCGGATTCCCGGGCATGAAAGTCATCCAGTTTGCGTTTGACAGCCGTGAGGGAAGTGATTATCTGCCACACACCTATACCAGTCACTGTGTTGTGTATACAGGAACACATGATAATGATACCGTGATGGGATGGATGAAGACGGCACCGAAAGCATCTGTCAAGTTCGCAACCGAGTACCTGAATCTGACCGAGGAGGAAGGATATAACTGGGGTATGATGCGTGCCGCATGGTCATCCGTTGCAGATATGGCGATTGTTCCGATGCAGGATCTGATCGGACTCGGCTCCGAAGCCCGTATCAACATTCCTTCCACACTTGGAGAAAACTGGAAGTGGCGTGCCCTGGAGGGACAGATTACCAAGGATCTGGCAAAGAAACTCTATAAATACATGCAGATGTATGGACGCATCAGTGAAAAAGTGCTTGCTGAGCAGGCAAAGAAAGCAGCAGAGAAAGAAGCTGCAAAGAAGAAGACTTCCGACAAAAAGAAGTCATCTGAGAAATAAATATACAACAGAGTATTTCTGTGAATAAGAATTCTCCCCTTTGCATATAGATTAGATAGATTAATCGAATATGCAAAGAAGGGAGATTTTTTTATGGAGTTTGATTTATATAAAGATATCCAGAAAAGAACGAACGGCGAAATCTACATTGGTGTCGTAGGACCGGTCCGCACCGGAAAGTCAACGTTCATTAAGCGGTTTATGGATCTGTTTGTACTTCCGTACATCGAAGATGAGGAAGAAAAAAAACGGACGCTCGATGAACTGCCTCAGTCAGCCGCCGGGAAAACGATCATGACGACAGAACCGAAATTTATTCCGCAGGAGGCAGCAGAGATCACACTTGCAGATGAGAGCAGTGTCAGTGTGCGTCTGATTGACTGTGTCGGGTTTATGGTAGAGGGAGCAAATGGTCATCTGGAGGGGGACGGATACCGCATGGTACATACGCCGTGGTTCGAGGAGGAAATTCCTTTTTCGGATGCAGCGAGAATTGGAACAGAAAAAGTAATCAAAGACCATGCAACCATTGGTATTGTGGTGACAACGGATGGCAGTATCGGGGAACTTCCGCGGGAAAATTATGTGGAGGCAGAACAAACCGCGGTGGAAAAGCTTAAAGAGATTGGAAAACCGTATGTGATTGTTTTAAATTCCGTGCGCCCATACAGCAGTGAGACACTTGCACTGAAAGAAAGCTTAGAGCAGGAATATCAGGCGGTAGTGGTTCCGGTCAACTGTCAGCAGATGCACCGGGAGGATCTGGTCACAGTTATGAAGGCGATTCTGTTTGAATTTCCGGTTACCCGTGTGGACTTTGCAATTCCAAAGTGGACGGAAATGCTTCCAATGGAACATAAATTAAAGGCAGCCATGATTCAGACGGCTTCCAGACTGATGGATGGAATCGGCCGCGTGCGGGATGCAGCGGCTGTGCTTGCCGGGCAGGAATGGGTAAAAAGTGCAAATGAGCAGATGGCAGAGGAGGTCTTTCGTGACATCCAGCTACAGACGGCAGATCTTTCCAACGGAACCGTGACGATCCGTATGGAGACAACGGAACAGTGCTATTTCTCCTACATCAGTGAGATGACGGGAATGCAGATCGAAGGGGAATATCAGATGATTTCCATGCTGCGTTCCCTCTCCCGGATGAAAAAAGAATACGAGCGTGTGGAAGATGCCATGGCAGCTGTGGAACAGAAGGGGTATGGAGTGGTCATGCCGGGGCTTTCGGATATCCGGATGGAAGATCCGGTGCTGATCCAGCATGCCGGAAAATATGGCGTGAAAATGCGGGCAATTTCCCCGTCCATTCATATGATCAAGGCAGACATTGAGACCGAAATAGCACCGATTGTCGGCAGTGAGGAACAGGCAAATGATCTGATTGCATATATCCGCGAGGGGGAGGAGAGCAAGGAAGGAATCTGGACCACAAATATTTTCGGAAAATCGGTCGGGGAACTGATGGAAGACGGCATCCGCAGCAAGATCCTGCAGATGGATGATGAGTGCCAGCTGAAACTGCAGGATACTATGCAGAAAATTGTCAATGACAGCAATGGGGGAATGATCTGCATCATTATTTAAGAGAAATAAAAAAAGTATGAATTTCAGTTGCTCTTGTTTTATTTTATTTTTGATTCTGTTATACTATTAGTTAATGAAATTCTGTATGTAATTGCAAAAAATAAGGAGAACAAATGAGCAACGAATATGAAACTCTCATGCGCTGTGTGCGCAGCGTGAGGACGAAAACAGATTTTGTGCCGAAAGTGGCACTGGTACTGGGGTCCGGTCTGGGTGATTATGCGTCGCAGCTTCGCGTGGAGGCCACGGTGGATTATCATGAGATCGAGGGATTTCCGGTATCTACGGTGCCGGGTCATACCGGGCGCTTTGTGTTTGGTTATGTCGGGGATGTGTCGGTTGTGTGCATGCAGGGACGTGTGCATTATTATGAAGGATATTCCATGACGGAAGTGGTACGGCCGATCCGGCTGATGAAACTTCTGGGGGCAGAAGTTCTGTTTTTGACAAATGCAGCGGGCGGAATCCAGCTGGGCATGAAGGCGGGGGATCTGATGCTTCTTACCGGGCAGATTGCAAGTTTTGTTCCGTCGCCGCTCATTGGAGAAAATATAGAGGAACTGGGACCGCGGTTTCCGGATATGAGCCGGATTTATGATTATGATTTACAGAAAATCGCAAAAAAATGTGCGGCAGAGACGGGGGCGGATTTAAAAGAGGGAACGTATCTGCAGTTTACCGGGCCGGCCTATGAATCTCCACAGGAGGTGGCAATGGCGCGTACACTCGGAGCAGATGCCGTAGGAATGAGTACGGCATGTGAGGCTGTGGCGGCAAATCATATGGGGATGCGGATTGTAGGAATTTCCTGTATCTCGAATCTGGCATGCGGCATTTCGCCACAGCCATTGTCACATAAGGAGGTGCAGGAAGCAGCCGATGCGGTGGCTCCGGTATTTCAAAAGCTTGTAACACAGATGATAAAGGAGATTGGAACAACATGCAGGTAATTTTTATACATCACAGCTGTTTTCTGGTGGAAGTGGATGATCTGGTATTGATTTTTGATTATTTTGGCGGGGACCGGGTGAATGGTTTCCACTTTACGGGAAAGATTCCGGATTACGCACCGGATACAAAAATCTATATGTTTGCCAGCCACAAACATCAGGATCATTTTGACATGGATATTCTGCGCTGGAGTGAAAAATATACCAATGTACATTATATTTTATCCAAGGATATCCGCATCAGTCCGCATTTTCTGCAAAAGCATGGAATTGACCCGGGGGTGCGGAAAAAAGTGACGTTTGTCTCCGCAAACAACCATTATGAAGTGGATGATCTAAAGATCCAGACCCTTTTGTCTACCGATGCAGGAGTGGCATTTTATGTGAATGTGCGTGGGGTGAGCATCTTCCATGCAGGAGATTTAAACGACTGGAAGATGGAACATGTGGGAGAACTTATAAACGGCAAACAGGAACGCACTTTCCGGCACGAGATTCGTAAGCTTGCGGACAAGCCGGTCAATTTTGCGTTTGTCCCGATGGATCCGCGGCTGGGACCGTATCAGACACTCGGGATTGATTTTGTGCTGAAAAACACCGATGCAGAATTTGTTTTTCCGATGCATATGTGGCAGGATTATTCTGCAATCAGGGAATACAAAAAACACATTACAAATCTTGGAATGGCAGACCGCGTAATTGAAATTGAAAGGGAGAATCAGGTATTTCCGTTCGGGGAACTCTAACTCTTGAATTTACAGAAAAATTCATATATAATAATTAAGTTAATGGGGTAACAACAGAGAGGAGAAAACTATATGACAGATTTTCTTTTATGTATTGGCAGATATGTGGTCGAGATGGCTGCTTTGGCTTTGATCGGCGGATTAGGGGCATTTATTGGTATCAGACTCCGCAGACACAAGGATGCGAAGGCTGACACGACGAAAGAATGATTTTGGAGGAACTGGTAATGAAAAAGAGTTATGGCGTAAATGAGCTGCGCCGGATGTATCTTGACTTCTTCGAGAGCAAGGGACATCTTGTCATGAAGAGCTTTTCATTAGTACCACACAATGACAACAGCTTATTACTCATCAATGCGGGAATGGCACCGCTCAAGCCGTATTTTACAGGACAGGAGATTCCGCCACGCAGACGTGTGACTACATGTCAGAAGTGTGTGCGTACCGGAGATATTGAAAATGTAGGAAAGACTGCGCGTCACCTTACATTCTTTGAGATGCTTGGAAACTTCTCTTTTGGGGATTATTTTAAGCATGAAGCGATTGCCTGGTCATGGGAATTCCTGACAAAGGTACTTGGGCTTGAGGAGGATCGTCTGTATCCGTCCATTTACGGAGAAGATGAGGAAGCGTATGAGATCTGGACCAAAGAGGTAGGTGTTCCGGGAGAAAAAATCACACGTTTTTACCGTGATCCTGAGACTGGGGAATGTGATAATTTCTGGGAGCATGGTGCCGGTCCATGTGGTCCGTGTTCTGAAATTTACTATGATAGAGGCGAAAAATACGGATGCGGAAGTCCGGATTGTAAAGTAGGCTGTGATTGTGACCGTTTCATGGAAGTATGGAACAACGTGTTTACACAGTTTGAAGGGGACGGCAAGGGCGGTTATACCGAGCTTTCCCAGAAAAATATTGATACTGGTATGGGACTTGAGCGTCTGGCAGTTGTTATGCAGGATGTGGATTCCGTATTTGATATTGATACCATGAAAGCGATCCGCGACAAGATTTGTGAGATGTCCGGAAAGAAGTATGAAGTAGATGCCATGGATGACGTATCCATCCGTCTGATTACGGATCATATCCGTTCTTCCACATTTCTTGTATCCGATGGTGTTATGCCAAGCAATGAAGGAAGAGGCTACGTTCTGCGCCGTCTGATCCGTCGTGCGGCACGTCACGGAAAGATGCTTGGAATTGACGGACTGTTTCTTGCAAAATTATCAGAAACTGTCATCAATGAGAGCAAGGATGGATATCCGGAACTGGAAGAGAAGAAAGAATTTATCTTTAAGGTTTTGACACAGGAAGAAGAGAAATTCAATAAGACCATCGATCAGGGACTTGCCATTTTGTCTGACCTGATGGAGGAGATGAAGAAAAACGGCAAAAAGGAACTTTCCGGTGCCGATACATTCAAACTTTACGATACTTACGGATTCCCGGTAGATCTGACCGAAGAAATCCTTGAAGAAAAGGGCTTTTCCTATAATGAGGACGAGTTTAAGGCCTGTATGGAAGAACAGAGGCAGAAAGCCAGAAGCGCCCGTAAAGTGACAAACTACATGGGGGCAGATGCAACGGTTTACGAGCAGATTGATCCTTCCATCACAACAGAATTTGTCGGATACGAGAATCTGACATATGCTTCTAAAGTTACGGTTATGACGACCGAGACCGAGATCGTGGAAGCACTTTCCGATGGGGATGCAGGAACCATTATCGTAGAGAAGACTCCGTTTTATGCCACGATGGGCGGTCAGCAGGGCGATAAGGGACAGATCCGTACGGCGGACGGTGTATTCCAGGTTGAGGATACGGTTAAGCTTCTGGGCGGTAAATACGGACATATCGGGCGTATGGTGTCCGGCATGATCCATACCGGCGAGGAAGTGGAACTGATGGTAGATGCAGACCTTCGCGCAAAGACCTGTGCAAACCATTCGGCAACCCATTTACTGCAGAAAGCACTCCGCGAAGTGCTGGGTACACATGTCGAGCAGGCGGGTTCTTATCAGGACAGTGAGCGTACCAGATTTGATTTCACCCACTTTGCAGCCATGACTCCGGAAGAGTTACAGAAAGTGGAAATCATGGTCAATGAAAAGATCAACGAGGGCATGGAAGTCCGTACCGATATCATGACCGTTGATGAGGCAAAGAAGACCGGGGCAATGGCTCTGTTTGGCGAAAAGTATGGGGAAAAAGTCCGTGTCGTTTCCATGGGAGAGTTCTCCAGGGAGTTCTGTGGCGGTACACATGTAAAGAATACTGCAGAGATCAAGACATTTAAGATTCTTTCAGAGAGCGGTGTTGCAGCCGGTGTGCGCCGTATCGAAGCACTGACTGGTGACAATGTGATTGCATATTACAAAAAGATGGAAGAAGAGTTCCGGGAAGCAGCGAAGGTTGTAAAGTCTACACCTGCAAACCTTAAGGAACGTCTGGAGCATCTGACCGCAGAGATGAAAGATCTGCAGAGCGAGAACGAGGCGTTAAAGAGCAGGGCAGCCAAGGATGCACTTGGTGATGTGATGAATCAGATCGAGGATGTCAAAGGTGTGAAGCTTCTGGCAACCAGCGTATCTGGTGTGGATATGAATGGTCTGCGTGATCTCGGTGACCAGCTGAAGGACAAGATCGGTGAGGGCGTCGTAGTGATCGCATCCGATTGTGACGGAAAGGTAAACCTGATTGCCATGGCAACCGATGCAGCGATGAAGCAGGGGGCACATGCCGGTAATCTGATCAAGGCGATCGCCGGAAACGTCGGCGGTGGCGGTGGCGGACGTCCGAATATGGCACAGGCCGGTGGAAAGAATCCGGCTGGTATTCCGGATGCCATTGCACAGGCGAAGACGGCACTGGAAAACATGTTGAAATAATCTATCACTGATAACGTATAAAAGAATATAATAAAAACGCAAAAAACAGGTAAAAATGCGCAATAAAAATGCAATTTTACCTGTTTTTTGCAAATATTTATAGTATAATAACAGTAAATCCACTGTGAAATTTGTGTATATACAACAAAAGGTGGAAACGACATGAAGAAAGGGAGAGACTTTATGAAGAGAAAGAGGTTATTGTCAGCCATGCTGGCAGGAATCTTTGCTGTGTCCATGCTGGGCGGCTGCGCATCGGCGGTACCTCAGGGTGCAACGGAGACCACGCAGGGCAGTGCACAGGAGACGGACAGGACGAGCGGAACGGTAAAACTGAGAGTGTGGGCAGAGGAATCAACGTATGATGCGTTGAATAAGATGATCGACAGTTTCAAAGAAGAGTATAAGGGGCAGGCAACTTTTGATATCACTCTGGAACAGAATGCGGATTCCGATACGCGTGACAATGTGCTTGGAGATGTGCATAACGCAGCTTATGTGTTTATCCTTGCAGATGACCAGGTGGCTTCTATGGCGGCCGGTGGTGCATTGTATCCGGTTCCGAATGCAGACGAAGTGAAAAAAGCAAATGTGGAGGGCGCAATAGACGCTGCCACAGTCGATGATACGCTTTATGCATATCCCATGACTGCAGACAATGGGTATTTTTTGTATTATAACAAAAAGTACCTGAGTGATTCGGATGTCAAAACCCTTGACGGCATTTTAAAAGTAGCAGAAAAAAATCATAAGAAGTTTATGATGGACTGGTCTTCCGGCTGGTATCTGTATTCGTTTTTCGGAAATACAGGACTGGATTTCGGTATCAATGATGACAATGTGACAAACCACTGTGAATGGAATTCCACCGAAGGGGATATCAAAGGCGTGGATATTGCGCAGGCGATGCTTGATATCAGTTCCAGCAGTGGATTTGAAAATGCGGTGAATGAAGATTTTATTAAAGGTGCAAAAAAAGGCAGTGTAATTGCAGGGGTAAGCGGTGTATGGAGTGAGACCGAACTGAAAAAGATCTGGGGAGATGATATTGGCGCAGCCAAGCTTCCGACCTATACCGTGGCAGGAAAACAGGTACAGATGGCTTCCTTTACCGGCTATAAGCTGATGGGAGTCAGTGCTTATTCGGCAAATCCACAGTGGGCAGCAAAACTGGCAGACTGGTTGACCAATGAGCAGAACCAGACTGTCCGGTTTGAGATGAACGGACAGGGACCTTCCAATACAAAGGCAGCGGATTCGGATGCGGTTAAGGCTTCTCCATCCATTCAGGCAGTGATTGCACAGTCGGAATTCGGAAAACTGCAGCGTGTCGGAAACAGTTACTGGGATGCAAGCATGGAATTCGGGAATACGATGGCAGCAGGAAATCCAAACCACGTAAAGTTACAGAAACTGATGGATAATCTGGTCGATGGTATTACAAAATCAGTAGCAGGCTAAGAGGTGGGAGCATATGAATCAGAAAAAGAAATTAAGTACCAAACTTATCATTTTAATTCCGGTATTTATACTTGGAATATTCAGTATCATCTCGAATGTGATGTCTGTTTCCAATATCAGGAACGTTAACCGGAGTGCCGTACAGATTTCGGAAGTATCTTTAAAGAATGTTTCGGGTCTGGCAGAAATCCAGAAACAGACGCAGGACATCCATAATCTGGGACTGTCCCATATCATAGCGGTGGATCTGGATTCCATGATCAAGCTGGTGGAAAAAATCCGCAGTCAGGAAGATGCATTGGAGAAAGATCTGGAAAGTTACAAGACATACGTGACACCGGATACCAAAAAAGAATACAATGACATCCAAAAAAATTACGAAGAATTAAAGTATGAATGTGCCAATGTTATGGCATTTTCCGCAGCAGGGAAAAATGAAGATGCCTATGAACTTGCGAATGGAAAAATCAGCAAGTGTGCAGATGCCATTGAGTCGGATATCGAAAGTATCAAGAAAATTGTAAATCAGGATGCAGATGCACAGAGACAGAAACTGACATCTGCATACCATAGTTCAATCGGAACAAGCGTAGTGACGATTCTGATTAGTATTGCAGCACTTTTTTCAGCAATGGTGGCAGTGCTTCGGTGGGTAATCTATCCGCTTACAAATACGAACAGGGAAATAAATGAGATTATTTCTGGAATTGATAACCGGCAGGGTGACCTGACCCGCAGGGTTACCATTACCAACAACAAAGAAGTGGCATCTGTCGGTGGAGGCATCAATGCTTTTATGGCAAAGCTGCAGGAAATTTTCCGGATGATCAGCAGCAATTCCAGGGATCTTGAGGGTGTTGTAAATGAAGTGCGTGAGAGTGTGCAGACTTCCAACGGAAGTGTATCCGATCTGTCCGCACTGACGGAAGAACTTTCTGCAACGATGCAGGATATTTCCGACAATGCTTCACGGATTAATGAAAATACCGAATCGGTTGCCGGTGAAGTCAAGTCAATTGCAGAGAAAACGATTGAAATCAATCAGTATACAAAAGAAATGAAAGAGCATGCAGAGGCAATGGAACATGCTGCACGTGAAAATATGGATACAACGGGTGCGAAAGTAAATGACATTGTTTCCGTGCTGAGTCAGGCAATTGAGGACAGCAACAGTGTCAATCAGGTAGACAATCTGACAAACGACATCTTAAATATTGCAAGCCAGACAAACCTGCTTGCATTAAACGCATCCATTGAGGCTGCCCGTGCCGGGGATGCAGGAAAAGGATTTGCAGTGGTTGCTTCCGAAATCAGTCAGCTGGCAGCCGCCAGTCAGGAAGCGGCTAACAATATCCAGAGCATCAATGCCATTGTTATAACTGCAGTACATAATCTTGCAGACAATGCAAACGGACTGGTAGAGTACATGAATGAAAAAATCCTGCCGGAATTCCAGAAGTTTGTGGAATCCGGTGGGGCATATCATGACAAGGCAACATTTATCGAAAGTGTCATGGCAGATTTTGAGGCAAAGACGGATTCTTTACAGAATTCCATGGATGAGATTGCAAATTCCGTAAATACGATTTCCCATGCGATCGAGGAAGGCGTCAGTGGAGTCGTTTCGGCAGCGGACAGCACACAGGTTCTTGTATCCGATATGGATAAAATTTCCAAGAAGATGGATGAGAACTTTGCGATTGCAGAGGGATTGAAGAAAGAAACTTCCGTGTTTACAAAGCTTTAAGCATGTGGAAGAAAAAAACTATGCAAATTTCGGAAAAACTATTGACAAATCAGGATATTTTGTTAAAATAATCGATAGTGCAATTAAGATTACCTTACAGTTGATGCACAATATCGCAACTGGAGGGAGGTTAGGAAAGAATGTCTAGTGTAATCGTAAAAGAGAATGAGACTTTAGATAGCGCATTACGTCGTTTCAAGAGAAACTGTGCGAAGGCTGGTATCCAGCAGGAGATTCGTAAGAGAGAGCATTACGAGAAGCCAAGCGTAAAGCGTAAGAAGAAATCTGAAGCTGCTAGAAAAAGAAAATACAACTAATGTATTTAACCCCGCGGGATAACTCGCGGGGTGCTTTTTTGTAAAAATGATCAGGATGAGGTGAACCATGAATCAAAATCTGAAAAAAATGATAAGCTATTACAAACCCTACCGGGCAGTTTTTGCGGCAGACATGTTATTTGCGACACTTTCTGCGGCAGTGGCACTGACCATTCCACTGGTTGTGCGGTATGTGACATCGACTCTGATTTATCAGCAGCCCCAGATGATGTTGCGGAAACTTTTTTTGATTGGCATCGGATTGTTTGTGCTTCTGGCATTGGACTGTTACAGCCGGTTTTTTATCGGAAATTATGGACATGTGATGGGGGCAAAAATGGAATATGACATGCGGGCCGAATTGTTTGGGCATCTGCAGAAGCTGTCTTTTTCCTTTTATGATGATGCAAAAGTCGGACAGCTGATGAGCCGTGTGACGGCAGATTTATTTGATATTACAGAACTGCTGCACCATGGCCCGGAGAATATTATCCTGTCGGTATTAAAGATAGTGGGAGCGTTTGTGATCCTGCTCAACATTAATGGATGGCTTGCGCTTGCCGCGTTTGCAGTGCTTCCGGTTATGTTTGTATTTGCATTTGTGTTAAATAAGCGGATGCGCCGGGCTTTTCAGCAGAACCGTATTAAAATTGCCGAGATTAATGAACAGATCGAGGATAATCTGTCGGGCATCCGTGTGGTGAAATCGTTTGCCAATGAGGCGATTGAAAACGAAAAATTTCGTCATGGAAATGACGGATTTCTTGCGGCAAAGAAGAACAGTTATCATTACATGGGCAGTTTTCAGGCCGGGGTTGGCGTTTTTACAACACTGATTCAGGTAAATGTCATCCTTGCCGGAGGGGTTCTCATTGCAAAGGGAATGGTCACGGTCAATGATCTGGTTACGTTTTTGCTGTATATTGGGGTATTTACTGATCCAATCCGGACACTGGTGGACTTTACCGAGCAGTTTCAGAATGGCTATACGGGATTTGAACGGTTTCAGGAAATTATGAATATTGAACCGGAAATCCAGGATGCAAACGATGCTGTAGCACTGACCGATGTGAAAGGAACCATTGATTTTGAAAATGTTTCTTTTCAGTACAAAGACAATCAGGAGAAGGTGCTTAACCGGATCAATCTGCATGTGCCTGCAGGGGCATATATGGCACTGGTGGGATCATCCGGTGCCGGAAAGACAACGCTTTGTTCCCTGATTCCGAGATTCTATGATGTGACCGGAGGATGTATCCGCGTGGATGGGAAAGATGTCCGTAAGGTGACGTTAAAGAGCCTGCGTGACCATATCGGAATGGTGCAGCAGGATGTATACCTGTTTGCGGGAACGATTTTTGAAAATATACGGTATGGAAAGCCGGATGCGACAAGGGAAGAAGTGATTGCTGCTGCAAAAAATGCCAATGCCCACGAATTTATCATGGCATTTCCCGATGGATATGATACAGATATCGGACAGCGTGGAATCAAGCTCTCCGGAGGGCAGAAGCAGCGGCTTTCCATAGCCCGTGTTTTTTTGAAAAATCCACCGGTTCTGATCTTTGATGAGGCAACTTCCGCACTGGATAACGAGAGCGAGAGGGTCGTACAGGAATCATTGGAGAAACTGGCAAAGAACCGTACGACATTTGTGATCGCCCACCGTCTGACAACGATCCAGAATGCACAAAAAATTCTGGTTCTGACAGAAGATGGGATTGCGGAATCCGGTTCCCATGAAGAACTGCTGGCACGGGGCGGTGTGTATGAAAAACTTTATCATATGCATTATTAGACCGGCTGTGTCACAACTTGCATTATTATAAAAAAACGAGTAAAATAGAATAGATTTTGAAAAAACAAAAAGGAGTGGATTATCATGACAAAAATAGATATTATCTCCGGATTCTTAGGAGCCGGAAAAACAACTTTTATCAAAAAGATGATTGATGAGGCATTTACCGGGGAAAAGATTGTCCTTATCGAGAATGAATTTGGCGAGGTCGGCATTGACGGTGGTTTTTTAAAGGATGCTGGAATCCAGATTACAGAGATGAATTCCGGATGCATCTGCTGTTCTTTAGTTGGTGATTTCGGAAAGAACTTAAATGAAGTCATCACCAAGTATCATCCGGATCGTATTTTGATTGAGCCATCCGGAGTCGGTAAGCTTTCCGATGTTATGAAGTCCGTGATTGATATTGAAAAAGAGCAGGATGTAAAATTAAACGCACTGGTAACGGTTGTAAACGCGCTTAAGGCGAGCAAGCAGATGAAGGCGTTCGGTGAGTTTTTCAACAACCAGATCGAGTATGCGACAACTGTCATTTTAAGCCGCAGCCAGAATGCAACACCGGAACAGCTGGAGTTTTGTGTCAATAAAATTCAGGAATTGAATCCAAAGGCTGCCATTATTACAACAGACTGGGCAAAATTATCCGGAGAACAGATCCTTAAGGTAATGGAAGGACAGGATAACCTGGAGATGAAGGCTCTTGCTGAGGCACATCATGCAAAGGAAGAGGCAGAACATGAGCATGAGCACCATCATCATGACCATGAAGACCATGAGCATCATCATCATCATGACCATGACCACGAAGACCATGACCATGAGCATGATGAAAACTGTACCTGTGGCTGCCATGACCATGAGCACCATCACCATCATCATGCAGATGACGTATTTACCAGCTGGGGCAAGGAGACACCGCACAAATTCGAGCGTGCAAAACTTGAGGAAGTACTTAAGAAGTTTGTCGATTCTGACAATATCCTCCGCTCCAAAGGTATGGTGGAGAGTACCGATGGTACCTGGCTGTACTTTGATATGGTTCCGGGCGAGTATGAGATCCGTGAGGGTGAGCCGGATTACACCGGACGTATCGTGGTAATCGGAACGGAGATTCATGAGGATGAATTACTGAAGACATTTGGTCTTTAAAATGCTGTAAACCCCAATAAAAATGTAAGGAGAGCAATTATGGCACAGGATATTCCGGTATATTTATTTACAGGATTTATGGACAGCGGAAAAACAACTCTCGTAGAAGAAACGCTGTTTGAGAATAACTTCGGTGATGGTTCGAAAGGAATTATCATCATGTGCGAAGACGGCGAGAAAGAATATGACGAAGCAAAACTGGCAACCATCAACTTCAAGCTGGTAACGGTCGAAGAGGAAGAGGATTTTACGCCTGCAAAACTGCAGGAAATCCAGGACACCTATCAGCCGGAACAAATTTTTATCGAGTACAACGGCACCTGGGGGATGGACAAGCTGCTTGAGGCAAAAATGCCGGAGGGCTGGGTGATTGTACAGTCACTGGCAACCGTAGATTCCACGACGTATGATCTGTATATGAATAATATGCGTGCAATGATGCAGGAACAGGTTTTTTCCAGTGATGTGGTTATTTTTAACCGTACAGATGATGATACCGATCGCGGACATCTGCGCCGTACCATTAAGAATATCAACCGGAAAGCACAGATTGTCTATGAGCGCAAGGACGGAACGATTGATGAGCGTCCGGAGGAATTACCGTTTGATATCAATCAGGATGTGATTGAGCTGACCGATGCGGATTATGCTATCTGGTACATGGATGCCATGGAAAATTACAAGAAATACGATCGCAAGAAAGTAAAATTCCTGGCTCTGGTATATAATCCGGATAAACTTAAGAAAGGCGTGTTTGTTCCGGGACGGTTTGCGATGACCTGCTGCATTGAGGATGTGACATTTATCGGTTTCAAATGTAAATATGACAGGGAAGAGGAACTTCCGCACAAGTCATGGATTACAATTACGGCA
>OKWE01001089.1_pt1 | contig 14281 bp, 9 predicted proteins | sample 1607051 | NCBI WGS metagenome assembly OKWE01 (sample SAMN04414079, study PRJEB24778) | human gut metagenome | material: faecal | host: Homo sapiens | reverse complement strand
CATACCTCGTGTATAGAAGGAGAATAAAAACATATCGCGTGCAAAATCATAACGCCGAATATCAGAAAAATCCAGCATTATGATTCGGTGTATGCTATTGACATCAATAGCCCTTTTGATAGTCTTATCCATCCCTGTGAACACATTCTTGAAAGGATTGGTATTCATAACAAGCCCTTTATCAACAGCGCGGTTATAAATGGCTCGTAAAATGCCCATATAGAATGAAGATGTGTTTTTTTTCAATCCAAGCGTCTTTATAATATACGTTTCATAGGCTTCTACTATTTCGGAGTCTAATTCTCCGATAAATAAATCTCGCCCGTTTCTAAAACGCATGAAGCTGTTTAGCGTATTATTATACGTTTCAGCTGTCCGTGTTTTTCCTATTGTATTCAATGATGCGATTACATTTTTTGTAAATGTGAAGAGAGTGTCATATTGTCTTTCGGGTGACATATATGCTTTGATGACATCTTCGGCTGTATATGCCTGAAGAGTTTGTTCCAATACCTTTATTATATAGTGTATCCTTTTCTCTTTCTCTGCAAGTTCTATTTTCAAATCCTTGATGTATTCCTCTCTGCTTGGTGTTACTACATGAATGTCACCGGAGTTCCATTCTTCCTCAAACAGTTTGCAACCGGTTTTTATCTGCTTGATCACATGGGCTTGTGTTACCTGATACACTAATACACCTTCTTTTCCGGGTATAGATGAGGGGCGAAATTTTAATTTAATTGTTGCCATATTTCCAGCTTTTAGATTATTGATAAAATTGAAGGGGAATCCAATTTGGACACCCCTCCAAAATATATCATAATTGTAACCTGGATTTTGGAAATACTTGATTTGTTCTTAACTCTGAGATGTTTTTTTCAACATCATCGTTCTTTTTTTCAGTGACTTCGGGCTTCGTCGGTGCAAGTTCCAGTTGTATCTTCCGGTCGAGGGCGGCAAGTTCGGATTTCAGTTGTCTCAGCTCGTCCTCCTTCTTCCAGACCTTGCCCGCTATCGCCTGCAGCTGTGGTATCTCCTTTTTCAGCACCTCGTTCTTCGCCTTGTACTGGTCAATGGCGGAGGGTATCTTCTCCAAGGCGTTGAGGAAGTTGCGTGCCGCCACCACGGGGTCAGCCATCGCCAGATGCCCGTTGTTGTAGGTGTACTTGTAGTTGCCCTCCACCACGAAGCGGTTGTCGGTGAACTCCAGTCCGTCCCTCATCATCCGTTCGCTGATGACCTTGACGGGGAAACCGTAGATTTCACCGACAGGCTTGTAAAGCCCGCCTGTGGCGGCATTCTTGGCTATCTCCTGCAAATGCTTACCTATTACCTTTTCATCGGCAGAATCTACCCCGTCCACTTTCAGCATATTCAAACGGTTTCCGTCCTTGTCCGTCTTCGCGGCAGCGGCAAACCTGTCCCAGTCCTTCGTCATGGCTTCGACAATCGCCGTGTTGTTGCGCAGTTCGCCCGTTTTGGACTCTAACTTGAACTCCGAATCGCGCTTACCCTTGTTGAACGACTTGCGTTCCCCTTCGAGCGAGGCGATACGCTTGTCCAACTTCGCTTTGTCAAGCAGGTCGGTATTGCCGGAAAGCAATGCCATATACTCCGAAAAGTTCATGCCCGATTTCTCGTCCATAGCCCCCTCGTCGATGGTACGCGCGCCCATAGCCCCGCTTTTGAGCTGTGAGATGAACGTCTGCTTGCAGTGCAGCAGGTTGAACTTGTAGCTGTCCAGTGACTTCTCCACGGCGTAGATGATGACATCCACGTTGTTCCCTGCAAAATGCTTGGCAATCTCGTTGCCTGCTCTAACTCCACGTCCGTCACGCTGTTGCAGATCAGACGGTCGCCACGGTGTATCCAAATGATGGATGGCGACACACCTTTTCTGTGCATTCACGCCCGTTCCAAGCATGGAGGTAGAGCCAAACAACACGCGCACCGTCCCGGCATTCATGGCGTCTATCACCGCCTTGCGAGCCTTGTCAGTCTTGCATTCCTGAATGAAGCGCACTTCGCTTGCCGGTATGCCGTAGTCCTCCGTCAGCTTCCGCTTTATCTCGCTGTACACGTTCCACCCGTCGCCCGGCTGGTACGTCCCCAAATCAGAGAATACGAACTGCGTTCCCTTGTGCGCGTCGTATTTATGGTAATACTCCGCTATCATCTTGGCGCAGTGGCTCGCCTTGTTGTCGGGATGGTCTTCGTAATTGGGGTCTATCATACGCATATCCAAAGCCATCTTCCGCGCGTAGTCAGTGGCGATGAGCATTTTCGCCTTTTCCTCCGTTTCCGACAAAGGCAACCTGCCCAACAGTGTGGCGTCACCCGTCTTGGCAAATTCCATCAGTTGTTTGATGAAATACTCTTGGTCGGGCGTAGGCGGTATATTGTGCAGTATCTCGTTTTTGCTCGGACGGTCCACACCCACATCCTCCGCCGTGCGGTAATCGGTGATTTCGTTGTAGAAGGCGGCAAGCTCTGGTACTTTGATGAAGTAGCGGAAACGCTCTTTTTGCACCACATTGTTCGTTACATTGAACTCAAAGTCGGTCGTCTTCTTTGCAAAAATCGCCGCCCATGCGTCGAAGCACCGAATATCCTGCCGTTCCAGTTCCTTCGGGCGCAGATACTTGAAGAGCAGGTACAATTCCGTCAGGCTGTTGGAAATGGTTGTGCCGGACAGGAACGTAGCCCCCAAGTCCTTGCCCGTGCGCTCCTGTATGGTGCGTATGGCAAAGAGCATATTCAGGGCTTTCTGGCTTCCCTCCGAGTTTCCCAACCCCGCCACACGGTCATGTCGGGTGTTGAAAGTCAAGTTCTTAAATTGGTGGCTCTCGTCTATGAAAATGTGGTCGATGCCCATCTGCTTGAAGTCCACCACGTCATCCGTGCGCGACTTGATGGCGTGTTCCACTTTCTCTAACTTTGCCACAAGGTTGTGCTTGCGCTTCTCCAATCCTTTCAGCATCGCCCGCGACACGTTCTTGCCTTGCTGCCGCAAGACTTCGAGGTTTTCCTCCACCGTGTCAAGCTCCGCTTGCAGGATGCGCTGTTGCAACTCCGGTGACTGCGGAATCTTGCCGAACTGGTCGTGCGACATGATGACGCAATCGTAGTCGTTGTTCTTGATGTTGTTGAAGAAACGCACGCGGTTGGCGGTCGAAAAGTCCTTTTCCGAAGCGTAGAGGATACGGGCATTCGGATATGCCGCCTGATAGGTGGCGGCAATCTCCGCCACGTTCGCCTTCAAGCCGATAATCATCGGCTTATGCGCCAAGTTCAGACGCTTCATCTCATGCGCTGCAATGCACATTATCAGCGTCTTACCTGTTCCGACTTCATGGTCGCATATTCCGCCGCCGTTCTGTTTTATCATCCAGACGCAATCCTTCTGCGACGGATAAACGCTTTGAATACCACGGCTTGCCAATCCTTTCAGATTGAGGTCGGGAAACGTCTGGTGCGAGCCGTCATACTTCGGGCGCACGAAACAGTTGAACTTGCGGTTATACATCGTTGTCAGCCGTTCTTTGAACTGTGGCGACTGCTCTTCCAGCCATTCCGAGAACCCGTTGCGTATCTCGTCTATCTTGGCGTTGGCAAGCTGTATGCCCTCACTGTCACGCACCTTAATGTCATTGCCATTCTCGTCCTTACCGATAGACTTCATCATGTCAGGGCAGGTGTTGTGCAGGGCGTGTTTCAACAGGTGCATACCGTCATAGTTCCGGTAATAGCCCTTCACTAAGAACTCGTCCGTGATCTTCATGGTGCGGTAGCCGCACGCCACGGAAAACTCGTCCATGCTGGCGGAATAGGCGATTTTCACGTCCGTGTCGAAAAGATGGCTCATGTAGGCGGCATACACGCCCGTGGGAATCCAGCGTTCACCGAAGTTGAAGTCGAGGTCTTCAAAGGCGATACGCTGCGGTTCGGCTTCCTTCAAAGCCTCCAAAGCCTGTTTCACTTCCGGCAATCTTTCGTTTTCGGGATTACCGCCTATCCATGCCTCTATGCGCTCCGCCTTCTCTATCACGTTCCCCGCGATGAAGCGGTCTTTAATCTCGTAACCGGTTACGAGCGGATTGTAGAAGATACGACCTTTGAGGGCATTGAGAAGCTCCTCTTCCGTACTGTCTGTTATCCCCCGCATATAGCCGAGATTGACCGTACCGTACTTGTTGAGCGATGCGGACAAGGCTTCTTCGGGAGAGCCGACGTTGGCATGGTTCTCCACCGAGAAGGAAACGGGACGGTCGAAGATGTCCGCCTTGACGAACTTGCCGTCCTCCGCACGTTCCAGCGAAAGGATGTCGCGCCCTCCGGCATCCATCATTACTAACTTCACGTTCTGTTTGGCATTGAGGTTGCCATAACGCATGACAAACTCGTCGTAACAGGTGTTCAGGTGTTCACGCCAAGGTACATTTTCCTCACGTCTGTTCGATTCATAGCGGTACAACCGCTCGTATGCGTCACGGAGCGATACATACAGCAACGCTTTCTCTTTCTGATAACCGGTTAGTCCAAGCGGCTGGAAGGTTGCACCGTAGGGAGTAATGTCCTTCAGATAACCGATGTCGCGTGCCCTGTTTGCCACCAGCGACCCTTCACGCAGGTGCATTTCCGGCGTGCGGTGATAGGGACGCGGCGTAAGGTCGGGGGCTTCCTCCTTCGGCTTTTCCGTTTCAAATTCCGGGAATAGTGAAGCGGTTGCTTTCTCACTTGGGCTATTGTCCGTAATAGGAACGGGAGTTGCCTCCGGCTGTGCTTCGGGTTGTTTTGCTGCTTCCTTTTGCTCCGGTTTGTTATCCGACGAAGGCACAAAGGCAGGATTCATCGTGTCCTTGATACCCGACTTTTTCAGTTGTTCCTGTCTGTGCCGTTCCGCTTCAAGCCGTAGAGCCTTGCGCCGTTCCGGTGTCAGGCTCATCATCGTTTCATAGAAGCCGTTGATGGGTGGATTGGTGTCCCAGTCCAAAGTGGCATAAATATCTTCAGGGTCGCTTTGCTTCCCTGCACTTTCCGGCTTTGCCTTCTTGCTTTCGGTTGCAGGCTTGACGGATTCAACAGGAGGAACTGCCATAATCGGCGGTTTCGGTTTAGGAATAGCACGCTTTGCCTTGTTTTCCTTTTTGGTTGCCTTTTTCTTTTTGGCAGGTTCTTCTATGGGCATACCCCAAAGGTCAAGCAGAGTGAGCTGAACGGCATTTGAATGATTCGTCTGGCGTGGCTCAATCTCCGGCTTCTCGTCTATGGGTTGAACTTTCGGTTTCTCCGCTTCTGTGATAAAAACATTAGCGGTAGAAGTCACCGCTTCTACTTTCGGAGACGGCTGTACTTCCACATTCATACTTTTATCCGTACTTTCCGTTTGCGTCGGATGCAGGCTATGTCTTTCGTAGAGTTCCCTGTTGAGTTGGTGCAGTTCTATTTTCAGATGTTCCCGTAAGTCTTCCGCCAATTGTACGGTATCGCCTCTGTGCATGAGCTTATAGGCAGGCTTTCCGTAAGGGTCGGTACTTTTGGTTAAATCCGTGTGGGAAAGCGAACCGATGCTCCATACATACCCATTTACGGAAGTGCCGATAGGGGTCTGTTCTGTTTGCACAAAAAGTTTCTCATTATAATACAGTTTCCCGTTCTTTCCGCTGTTCTTTTGCAGAATAATCAAATCACTGCCCACCTCCGTACCCGCATTTTCCGTAAAGAGGTTGTTCGGCAGACGGGCAACACCCACCAGATTGGCGTGGTTCATCATATACTCGCGTATGGGCGCATTGGTCGGGGCATCCAACACCCCCTGCGAGGTAATGAACGCCACGATTCCGCCTTCACGCACCGCATCAAGGCTTTTCAGAAAGAAATAGTTGTGTATCGTCTTGGATGCCGACCGTCTTGCCATGTCATGACTGTTGGTAAATTCCGGGTCGAACACCGCCACATCACCAAAGGGGATATTGGATATAGCCAGATCAAAATGGTTCATGAACGGCTTTTCAATTTTCTCGTACCCCTGTATCCTTACTTTCTGGTCGGGATGCAGGTGTTTCAATATCTTGCCCGTCATCAGGTCTTTCTCAAAAGCCATGATGTCCGCGTCCGGCTTGTTCTCTAATACGGCATCCACAAATGCGCCAACGCCTGCCGATGGTTCCAGTACCCGGTCGGGGCGTATGCCGTGTTCATGCAGCACGTCCGCAATAGTGCCTGTTATCTCCGGCGGAGTATAGAAAGCGGTCAGAACGGATTGCTTCATAGCATCCATGTACCGCTTATACTCCGTATCGTCTTTTGTATTCTCCCGTAGTAACTTGTGCAGTTCCACGGTAGGGGCAAACAGTTCGAGGTCGGATTTCGCCCAATGGACGGCATCCGTCAGTTCCTTTGCTGGGTTCAGTATGCACTTCAGTCCACCGAAACCGCAATAACGCTCCAACAAGAGCCTTTCGCGTGCGGTGGGGGTGCGTTGTTCCCTGTCAAGGACGAATGCCGTCCGTATCGCCTCGATGTTGTCCCGCAACCTTTGTTTGCGGTTAAACGCCATATTCCTCTATATAAAGGACGACAGCCCCCGTCAGCTCCGTGTAGAGCAGGTCATAATCGGGCGACAGGGCGAAATTGTCATCCGAAAGGTCATAAATGGAGAATACGTTTCCGACAAGCGGCAGCAGTTTTCGGGTAAAGGATTCACGCTCCGCTTCCGGCACGTCGTCGGCAAACTCGTTCTCTACGACTTCGCGCAGGATGGCGTACTTGGAGTAGCGAAGCCCCTCCGTCAGCGTGCGCATAGCCAATTCCTGCGCACCTGCGGCGGGATAGCCTTCGAGCATTGCCCGTTCATACGTTCCGGCGGCACGGTCGGCGCGTTCACGGATGAAGGCTTCGTCGGTCGCCTGTTCAAATCTGTTTGTTCGGAGATAGTCTAGCAGGTACAGACCGTAGTAGGAAAAGTCGGTCTGCCCCTCGTTTTTCTTCTTGTTGTTCATTACTTTGGAATTTAGTGGATTGGTAAATCATGACCGGGATAATTGTCTGAAAGGAGAAAGAAAAGGCACTCGGTATCCCTCCGAGTGCCACCACTAAATCCAAAGCATGAGTGTAATCCGGTATCGAAGAACAGTTCATTACTCTGAATCAGTGGCAAAGTTACTCATTATTTTCTTCTTCTCGCAGAGGTTGCCTTACTTTTCCTTTCGGGGAACACGAAAGTCGTGTTGTAGTCCCCGTCAAAGGCAACCACGGCATCGAAACTCTTGCCCTGCTTGCTCTTGAAACCTTTGAGCAGTTTCGTGTGTCCGTCGGTGAGCAGGTCTTTGATTTCGTCATCGGTGAGGGTACGGTTTGCCTTCAGGCGGAACACGGGCAGCCCGCACTCCGCGTTGTCGCAGCGGACGACCTTGCCGTAGAACTGCATACTGCCCGTCCCGCACTTGGGACACTTGCAGCCGGAATCCCTGCGGGCGAACAGTTTGTCGCACGAGAGCAGTTCGGAGGTAATCTCCTTTGTGTACGCCTCTATCTCCTTGCGGAAGGTATCGGCGAGCAGTTCCCCGCGCTCGATGCGTGCCAGTTCCTTCTCCCATTCACCCGTCATGGCGACGTCGGCGATGAGCATCGTCTTCACGACCGAGTAGAGGGCAAGCCCTTTTTCGGTGGGTACAAGCGACTTCTTGCAACGTTCCATGTAACCGCGTTTGAAAAGCGTTTCGATGATGGCTGCACGGGTGGCAGGCGTGCCGATGCCGCAATCCTTCAATGCCTGACGCAGCGCGTCGTCCTCTATCTCCTTGCCAGCCGTTTCCATTGCGGACAGCAGGGAGGCTTCGGTATGCAGCGGCTTAGGCTTGGTCTTACCTTCCGTGATGGAGGCGGCTTTCAGTGCCAGCCTATCGTCTTCCTGCCAGCCGGGTATGATGGTCTCCTCTTTCTCTTCCTCGCCATAGACTGCACGCCACCCGACTTGCCTGATAACACTGCCTTTCACCACGAACTCCGCTCCGGCACACTCCGCCGTAACAGTAGCGGTGTCTTTGACGCATTTTTCAGAGAAAGCCTCAATCATGCGTCCGGCAATCATCTGATAGACGGTATTATCTTCTTTGGAGAGGAACAGCGGTTTCTCGCCCGTGACGAGTAGGGCATGGTGGTCTGTTACCTTGCCGCCGTCCACGCTGCGGCGTGTCGGCACTGCCTTCGGATTGACTTTGTCTTTCCATTCGGGCAGGTTGCCGATGAAGGCGAGCAACTTGGGAATTTCCACGAACACGTCTTCGGGGATGTAGCGGCTTCCGGTTCTCGGATAGGTGATAAGTTTCTTCTCGTAGAGCTTCTGCGCGATTTCGAGTGTCTGCTCCGCTGTGAAGCCGTGTTTGGCGTTGGCCTCCTTCTGGAGCGTGGTCAGGTCGTACAGGAGCGGAGTGTCCTCTATCTTCTCCTTGCGCTCCGCTTTCGTGACGGTGGCTGTGCCTGCTTCCTTTACTTTATTATATAATTCCGTCGCAGGCTCTTTCTCTTTCCATTTCTCGGAGGACGAGAATTTCACGGTATCACCGTTGCCTCCGTCTGCGGCGATATGGAGCTGCCAGAACGGTTCTACCGTGAAACGGCGGTTCTCCCAGTAACGTGCGCATACCATCGCCAGCGTAGGTGTCTGTACCCGTCCGACGGAATATGTGCCGTGTCCGGCGGCGATGGAGAGTGCCTGCGTGCCGTTGATGCCCACAAGCCAGTCGGATTCGCTCCGTGCTTTGGCGGCAAGGTAGAGGTTGTCGTATTTGTCGCCCGCTTCGAGGTTGCGCAGTCCCTCACGGATAGCCTTGTCGGTAAGCGAGCTTATCCAAAGGCGCACGAAAGGAGTGGTACATCCGATATAGTGGTAGAGGTAGCGGAAGATAAGCTCACCTTCGCGTCCGGCATCGGTCGCCACGATGATCTGCTCGCTTTCCTTGAAAAGACGGGCGATGATTTTTATCTGCGACACCACGCCGCTGTCGGACTTGTAGCCTTTCTCTGTCTTTTCCTGACGGGGAATGAGCGTGAAGGTTCCGGGGATGACGGGCAGGTTACCACGGACGAAACCACGTATGCCGTAGCCGTCGGGCATGGCAAGCTGGACGAGGTGTCCGAATGCCCATGTCACGGCATAGCCGCCTCCCTCGAAATATCCTTCCTCTCTCTTTGTCGCGCCCACGATGCGGGCGATTTCACGTGCCACGGATGGCTTTTCTGCAATGATTGTCTTCATGTTTTCTTACTTTTTAGTGATACTTTGGATTCTATTTTGGATTTAGTGGTGGACACGGGAGATTACATCTTCATGCCCTTGTTGTTTTTCTTCTGTGGTTTCTCCTGCTGCTGTTGCTGTTTGTCGTCCTTCGGAGCGGTCTGTCCCTTCTGCAACGGCTCTTTCAGGTTCTTGGTCGCCTCGTTGGTCTTGCCCTCGCTGTTCACCGCCACCTGTGTGCGGCTTTCGTTGGAGGGGGCTACCTTCTGTGCGTTGTCAGGATTGGTGTCGTAGCGATAAGGACGACCCTTCTCCGGGTTGAACTTGATATACATCGTGGCATGGAAACCCTGTTTGTCTGTCACGTTCTCCAGCTTTATCGCCTTACCCGCTGCATAATCGGCTTTCTGCTGGTCGGTGAAGTTCATGCCGCTCCATTTGCTGATGGGGCGGATGCTGCCGTCGGCGTTCGTCCACGTGTTGCGGCGTTGCTCTTTCTGTGGGGCTGCGGAATTTTCCATGCCCTGAGCCTGTCCTTGTGTGAGATTGTTCTTGGCTTCCTGCGTCTGGGCAGTACGCGGCGACCTGCCGGTTCCCGGTACGAACTCCACGCCTCGCTGCTCTACATTCACTTGAAGAGTGGTGACGAATTTCCTGCCGTCGTTGCGCTCAATAAGTTTGTCGCGCACGGGCAGCCCGGCACGCAGCATATCCTGTTCCTGTTTGGTGATTTCCGTCTTTCCGATGCGCTCCGGTATGCGCACTTTGTTTGCTGGTATGTCCGTGATTTCATTTGTCTTGCGGTCTATGCTGATGAACGAGGGGATGATTTCACCCGTTTCCTTGTCCACGATGTCCACGACCCTGCCGAGATTGCCCGTTTCGCGCAGGTTCTTACGGTCTTCGTCCGAAAACTTGTGTTCCTTGTACTCGTCGAGTTTCTGCTCCTTGCGGATGAAGTGCGGCACGAGGCTGACATTGCCTTCACCGTCTTTCTTAAAGGAAAGGCGGGCGTCCAGTTCAAAAGCCTCGCCGCCAAACTTGGGCGACACTTTTACCAAATCGGATTTGCCGTAATTGAGCATTTTGGTAAGGTCGCCGGACTTTTCAAGGTCATCGCGTTTCACGCCCCATTTCTCTTCCAGCTCCTGCCAGTTGATTTTGCTCTCGTCGATGGGCTGGTAGCCCCGTCTGCCCTGTGCCTGTTGTTGCGGGCTTTCCTGATTCTGTTCCTGCTTCTTTTCCATTTCTTCCTGTTTTTGGGTTTCTTTGGGTTGCTCTTCCTGCTTTTGTTCCGTCTTTCCGGCGGTCTGTTCTTCCTTTACCTGCTTCTCGTAGCCGGAGGTGTCCACCTTGTGGGGCGCGAGCAGTTCCTTGTTGGCTTCGGGGTCTTTCAGCAGGTCTTTCATCACCTCCATCAGTTTGTCGGCTTGGTCTGCCGCGACACGGTAGAAACCGAAGCGGCTGGGCTCCTTGCACTGCCGGAAGAAGTTTTTGAAGAAGTTGTCCAGCACGTCGCCGTGGCGGTCGAATTGCAGGAAACTCTGCGCGTTCTCCGCTTTCGCGGGGGTGCGCTTGGGGGAACCGTCGGCATCCAGCCCGGCTACCACGCTGAGTTCGCCCGTCTTCTCGTCACGGACTATCAGCACGTCCTTTTCAGTTGTTTTCTTTGCCATTTGAAAAATGTTTTAATGGGTTATTTTTGAAAGAAATTATGGATACGGGCCTTGTAGAAGGCTATATCTTCTTTTTTGAAGTCCTTTACGTGTCCGGAAAGAAACGTCAGCACGTCCTCTTCGCTGTAATAGGTCTTTTTGCCGAGCGTCTTGTACGGCAACGCGCCGATACTGCGGTAGCGTTGCAGGGTGCGCTTGCTGATCTGGAGCAGCATACAGAGGTCCTGGTTGTCGAACATCCTGATACGTTCCATCGGGTCCGGGGCTTTGCCGGACGGCTGCAAGGAGAGCAGCAGTTCGTCCTGCCGGTCGAGCCGTTCCATCAGCTTTTGCATCCAGCTCTCGAAATTGTTTCGGGTAACTATTTCCATATTTATGTCCTCCGTTTTTCTTGTTTCTGAGGCAAAGTTCGGTAAAGGGCAAAAGCGGCTTTAACAACTCACTACGTGACTCACGTATAATTTTTTTAGGGAATGGCTCCGTTACCCGGACAGACGACGCAACAAGCAGCCAGTCAATAAGAAATGGAACGTAGATATAGAAAGCGTATTACTTTTATGCCGGATTCCCGGATAAGAGGCTATGAACAAACATACTTACTGGAACAAATCCTTGCATAGTAATCAAAAACAAATGAAATATGGAAATTATTAGCATTGAGAAAAAGACTTTTGAAGAGATGGTTTCAAAATTTGACAACCTTGTTGCAAAAGCCGAAGCATTATGCTTTGAAGACAAAAAAATGAGTGAGTGGATGGATAGTCAGGATGTCTGTGTCCTTTTAAATATCAGTCCACGCACCTTGCAGACTTTACGTGACAGCGGACGCTTGGCATATTCACAGATAAACCATAAGACATATTATCTTCCAGAAGATGTCGGACGTATGCTGCCTATCGTGGAAAAACGAAAAATAAAAGACAAATGATAACAAAAAGCAGAAAGCCTATGAATGATAACCAATTGATAACGAAAGAAAGTGAATGGATTGCCTATTTTACAAGTAGTATAGAACGAATAATAGCAAAAATGGAACGGATGAAAAAGGATTGCCGTCCCACTTTGGGCGGCGAGAATTTTCTTACGGACAAGGAAGTGGCTGAACGGTTGAGAATCAGCAGGCGTACCCTACAAGAATACCGGAATGAAGGGCGTATTTCATACATTCAGCTGGGAGGAAAAATCATATATAAGGAAAGTGATATTGAACGGTTGCTCAAAGACGGGTATAGGGAAGCCTATTTGACAGACCTTTAAAAAATAGGAAAGGGGCATCACCTATGTAGGTGCATACCCCTTTTCCCGTATGGGATTCATTTGTTCTCAGCTGGGATTTGAATAACTGCCATTCTTCTCATTCAACCCAAGCAATAGGTAATTAATGTTTTTATTTTCACGCAGCAGTTTTTTAAGCACGTATTTTCTGAAAAAGGTGCTCTCTCTACTGCATATCCTGAACGAAATGGCTGTTATCATTTCAAGAGAATAGACATCCATGCTTATCCGATTGCCGTTTTTTATATATCGCATTGTAATCTGCTCATCCAACTCACGACTTTTATAAGCAGAGCGGATAATTTTTCGGACATCCGAAGAAAACACGCCAAACAAGTCGGCTATTTCAAACAATGTCATCCATACGGGAGTAGTTGGCATAGTGACTGCTCCCGTTTCACTGATGGTTATAATCCCTCTGTCCATAATTCCCTATACTTGTCGTTTCAAAAAACTCCGTTCTACATTTTTCATATCGCGTAAAATAGAGGTGTCCAGTACCTTGGCATAATGCTGTGTCATACGGATATTGGAATGTCCCAAGATTTTAGCGACATTTTCCATGCTTACCTCGTTTGCCAAAAACACGACGGTAGCCGCAGTATGCCGGGCAACGTGTGTGGTCAGACGCTTCTGTATTCCACAGATGTCGGCTATCTCCTTTAAGTAAGCGTTCATTTTCTGGTTGCTCAATACAGGCAAAAGCACATTTTTGGCAATACAATCAGGTTGGTGCGAATACTTGTCTATCAATTTACGGGCGGGTGATATGACTGGAATATTACACATCTGCTTTGTTTTTTGGCGGGCTTTACGAATCCACAAGTTACCGTCATTGTCCCTTACAAGATGTTCCTTGCTGAGCTGATGCACGTCTGCAAAAGCCAGACCTGTGTAGCAGCAAAAGGCAAACACGTCCCGAACCTGCTCCAGCCGTTTTATCTCAAAATCCTTTTCCATCAGCCTGTCCAGTTCTTCTTGGGATAAAAACTCCACATTGACTTCATCCATCTTGAAATGAATGCCATAAAACGGGTCTTTTTCTATCCATCCGTTGGCTAATGCGATGCGTATGACTTTTTTCAGGTTCTTCAAATGTTTCAATGCGGAATTGTTCTGGCATCCGATGGACGTTTTCAGCCAATACTCGAAATCGCGAACAAACTGCCCGTCCAGTTCATTCAGGAACAGGTCATCCTTGTGATATCCAAAACGGATAAACTCCCTCAACCTGTTTATGGAAGTCTCAAATTTTGTCACGGTTGATTCCGTGTACTCCTTACCGATTAAAGCCCGGCATTTCTCGTTATGGTCTGTATAGATTTCCAAAAGCGTATGCTGCACTTTATCCCGACCGTAATATCTGTCACGGATGGCATCTGCCGTAACCATTTTTGCATCTACTTCAAGTTCCCTGTGTATCTGCAACACTTTGGCACGAACAGAACTTATATAATGATTAAGTTCCTGCGAATTGCGGTCTTTTCCTTTGGAACATTCTTTTGACTGGTTCCAAAGTTCTACAGGTACGCTACGCTTGATCATAATTTCCGCTTTCCGCTTGTCAACGGTAATGCGCATACATACGGGAGCCTCCCCGTTTTTCAGCAGTTTCTGCCGCTTGATGTAAAACAACACACTCAGTGTACTACGTCTCTTTTCAATTCCCATACTTTTTGCATTTTAAGTGGTACAAAGTTAAATTCCATTGTCCCAAATCAGGCTATGCAAAATACTGAGAATCAGCGAAAACAAATCCAAATCGTTGGACTTTTCAATCCTTTAAAAAGTCCAACGGATAAGCCAGTGCCAACTGCGCCATTCCGCGGCTTTTTATTAGGAATTATAGAAAACAAAAAAGTCCCAAAGTATTGAACTTCAGAACTTTTCTTGATTTTGCTTCATAAGATTGCGGTGCGTACGGTACTTTAACCTACGATTTTACAAAACATCATAAACTTGTAACTATCTACTAATAAACAGCTTATTACAATTGATATATATCGTAAAATATCATTCAAAATCTTTTGCTATCCCAATAATTGGGTGTATATTTGGGTGCTAATTTAATTACACCCGAATATGAATATCA
>OKWE01001081.1_pt1 | contig 14412 bp, 9 predicted proteins | sample 1607051 | NCBI WGS metagenome assembly OKWE01 (sample SAMN04414079, study PRJEB24778) | human gut metagenome | material: faecal | host: Homo sapiens | reverse complement strand
CGTCCGCAGTTTTGCCGTTGCCTGCACTGCCGCATCCGGAAACAATAAACACCACTGTTATCAACAGCAGCGCCCAAAAATTTTTCATACATAGCTCCTTTACAAAATCATAGTAATAATATAATTGCAAATAAATAATGTCAATCCTGTTTTTTCACTTTATCTTAATGTACACTTAACTTTAATGGGTGTATAATATTACTATCTTATTTTAACAGGAAGTGCCGAATATGCAAAAATTAAACTTCTCCAAAAACGAAATTGCCGCTTTTGATATAGACGCACAGCAGACTTTTACGCCGCTGTGCCCGGATGAACTGCCCGTTGCCGGAGGCGACATGATTGCAGAAGAACTTAATGCCCAGGCAGCCTTTGCCTCCGTCCGCGTTGCCTCACGCGATGCGCACAGCCCCAACGCCGTATGGATTGCCAAAAACGGGCACGCGCCGCTGACGCCGGTTACAGGTTACGAAAACTGCGATTTATACTGGCCCAGCCATGCCATAGTAGGCACGAAGGGCTTTGATTTTATTCCCGGGCTTGACCCAAAAGCCTACAGCTATCAGGTTTATAAAGGCATTGAACCTGCCATGCACCCTTACGGCGCCTGCTACCACGATTTAAAAGACACGCTTTCTACCGGCGTTATTGAATTTTTAAAAGCCCGCGGCATTAAAGCCGTTATCTGCGGCGGTCTTGCTACCGATTACTGCGTTAAAACAACGGCCTTGCAGCTGGCACGCGCCGGTTTTACGGTTATTCTTAATCTGGCTGCCTGCCGCGGCATTGCGCCCGCTACCGTTGCCGCTGCCATTAAGGAAATGCAGGAACAGGGCATTATTATTGCCGAAAACAGCGCAGAACTTAAAAACCTGCTGTAATTACACGGGAACTTCCACAAATTCCGTGCTTACTTCTTCAAGCGTTACGGGCCGGTTCAGTGCAGCCGTCAGCCAGGTTTCAGCTTCCGCCTGCTGTTCCTGCTTCATGTACAGCAGAATCTGCACGCGTTCTCCGTACTGAGCGCCGTTTACCGTAAAAATGTTCTGATTGTAAAGCTTGTTCATAATGCGTCCGGCTTCGCCCGGAGGCGCGCTTAATGCAAAAACGGCCATTTCAACGCGGCGTGCAAGCCCGGCTTCTTCAACGGCATGCACAACGCTGTTGGTATATGCGCGCACTAATCCACCGGCGCCAAGTTTAATGCCGCCAAAATAACGTGTTACCACTGCGGCTACGCCTGTAAGGCTTTTTTTGCGCAAAACCTCCAGCATGGGCACGCCGGCCGTTCCCGAAGGCTCGCCGTCGTCGCTAGACCTTTGCTGCATATCATTTATAATATAGGCAGAGCAGTTATGCGTGGCATCCCAAAATTCTTTTTTGATGCTTTTGATAAATTCCTGAGCTTCTGTTTCGCTGCCTACTTTTTTCAACGTACAGATAAAACGTGATTTTTCTATTACAATTTCCGTCCGGCAATCTTTTTGTATTGTCTGCATAACCTTCTCCTTTCCTAAATTATTATATCATATCCCGGCAGGCTTTTTATAAAGGCTTGCCCCTAAAATTATGTTTAACTTTTACGGAGGTTGGCCGTGAGCCATTTAGTACCACTTATCAGCGACCTGGCCATGATTTTGACGCTGGCCGGACTGGCAACAATTTTATGCAAAAAACTTAACCAGCCGCTTATTTTGGGCTATATGCTGGCAGGTTTTCTGGCCAGCCCGCACTTTTCGCTGCTGCCAAATGTTATTGACAGCGACAATATTACCGTATGGTCTGATATAGGCGTTATTTTCATTCTGTTCGACCTTGGCCTTGACTACAATTTTAATAAAATAAAAAGCACAGCCAATACGGCCATTATAGCTGCCGTAACGGAATTTACCGGCATTGCCTGCCTTGGCTTTGCCTGTGCGCAGCTGCTGGGCTGGAGCCTTACCGACAGCATCTTTACCGGCTGCATGCTTACCATGAGCTCCACCGCCGTTGTAAGCAAAACGCTCGGCGAGCTGAACCTTTTAAAACAGGCTTTTGCCCCCATTGCTTTCGGCATTTTGGTTCTGGAAGATATTTCCGGCATTATCATGATGGTGGTGCTTTCCACCGTGGCCGCCGCAGGAAGCGCCATTTCCCCGCTGTCCATGCTTGAAAGCATCGGGCTCCTGGTATTTTTCCTTATCATCTGCTTTATTATCGGCATTTACTTTCTGCCGACGTTTTTCAAAAAAACGCGCCAGTATTTCAATGACGAAACACTGCTTATCGTTTCGCTCGGCTTATGCCTGAGCATGGTGGTGCTGGCTTCCAAAATGGGCTTTTCTTCAGCATTGGGCGCCTTTTTAATGGGCACTCTGCTTTCGGGAACGATTTACACGCGCCGCACCAAGGTTTTGCTTGAACCGGTAAAAAATTTGTTTTCCGGCATCTTCTTCGTATCCGTCGGCATGATGGTAGACCCTTCCGTAGTAAGCGGCAGCCTGTTTACAATTATTGCCCTGGCAATAACGCTCATTATCGGCAAATGTATTTTTACTTCCCTCGGCGTTATGCTTTCCGGCCAGCCGCTTAAAACAAGTATGCGCTGCGGCTTTTCACTTACCCAGCTGGGCGAATTTGCGTTCATCGTTGCCAATATCGGCGCCAGCTACGGGCTGACAAGCAGCTTTTTGTACCCGGTATTCGTTACGGTTTCCGTACTCACCATCTTTTTAACGCCGCACATCCTGCTCAGTACCGACAAGGTTTACCGCCGCTTTTTGCGCCGCCTGCCTAAAAAAACAGCCGTTATGCTTATTGAAGCGCACCGCGACAATAAAAATACCCGCCAGCAGTCGGACTGGAAGGACTTTTTACAGCTTTATTTCACAAAAATTACCGTTTATACAGTCATTTTAATTTTCATTTCCTACATCGGCACCTACAATATTTTGCCTTACTGCCGCAGCGTTATACAGCCGCCTTTCGGCGATTTATCGGCCGCTGCCGTGACACTGCTTTTTATGTCGCCGTTTTTGGCAGCACTGATGGTAAGCCGTTTGGGACGGCGCGATTTGATGGCCGGTTTATGGTTTAAAAAACGTAGCAACCGCCCGCTGATACTGGTTTTAATGTTTTTAAAAGCCGCAATCGGGCTCTTTTTCATCATGCAGGTTTTCACAACCATGCTCGGGCTGCATATCATTATTGCCATTATCGCCGCACTGGTGCTGGCAAAATTTATTTACTCGTCCGATTATCTTATCGGCCGCTATTTACAGATAGAATCGCAGTTTTTAATTAACTTAAATGCAGAAAACCTGGCTGCCGCAGCACAAAAACGCGCTTCGGCACGGCACGGCATGTGGCTTGACGAACAGTTTTACACCTGCGCCTACGAAATACAGCCGGGCTCGCCCTGGATTGGCTGGAGCATACGCCGCCTTGACGTACACCGCAACTATAAAATTTTTGTTATCGAAATCAGCAACCAGCACGGTTACCATCCGATTCCATCCGGGCATACCGTACTGCGCACCGGCGACAAGCTGCTTATTACCGCACCGCTGAATGTTCTGCAGACTTTCGACGCTGCAATAAAGAACATGGGGCTTGGGCTTGCCAAAATTACCGAAACGGTTACGCTGCACAAATTTCTGGAGCACGAAAGCCAGGTACGCAAAGAGCACGACATGCTGCTGTGCTATGCCATGCCTGTAACATCGGCTTCGCCGCTTGCCAGAAGCACGCTGAAAAAAAGCGATACGCTTTCCAAGGGCAAATGGCTGGCGCTGGGGCTGGAGCGCGGCGATTATACCATATCCGACCCGGATGCTTCTTTTGTTATCAATAACGGCGATATTCTCTGGATTATCGGCAGCAGGCAGATGTTAAGCAGCCTGTTCCGCGATACAACATTATAAAGCCGCACAAAAATAACACCGCATAAGCGGTGTTATTTTTTACCCTGACGGGTATTCAGTTAAAAGGTATACGTTGCCTGTACGTTAAAGCTTGCACCCTGACGTTCACCGGCATAGCCGCGCATATTCAGGTCAAAGCTCCACGGGCTGTCTGCCGAAGGCTGATAATTTAACCCTGCTTCTGCCATATAGCTGCTGCCGCGCAAACTCTGTTCCGGCACCTCCATTCCCGCAGCACGCATCCCGGCACTGCCGTTAAACTCATATTCATACGCTAAGCCGTAATAAGTACTGAACTTATTTTCCCTGTTGGCTGTAACCCTTGCGCCAATACGCAGGCGGTCACTGTTAATACTGTCAAACTCAAATTTATCATTGCCGACACTAAAATTATCTCCTTCCGTATAAGTATGGAAGAACTTTCCATACACATCAACACTGCTGTCATCACTAAGCTGTATAACCTGCCCTATGCCGATATGCGCTCCGTAATAAGCACTGCTGCTGTCGTAGCCGTACTCCGCACCGCTGCCGTCATGCAGGGCATTATCCATCTCAGATTTCAGCATGCCTGCGCGAAGGCTGCCTTCGGTATAAACACCGTGAGCATTTTCATACCTTGCGGCAACACCGCCGCCATTATATACAAGGCTGCCATCGCCGCGGAAAAACTCGTCGTTAAATTCATTGTAGGTACGGTAATTGCCGCTGCCGTTTTCGTAAAATACGCCCCAGGCAAACTCATCACCGCCGCTGAATTTTTCGGCATTGCCTGCACCGACAATCGTGCTCCAGCCGTTGATTTTAATATCACTGTTTACATCGTACTTGCTGCGGTTGCCCTGCACTGCCGCAAAAGTTTTAATGCCATAGCTGTCATCACGGCTTAAAGCGTCCAGGCTGTCACTGATTAAATCCGTGCCCTGGTTTATAAACGCCGCTGCCACAGCTCTGTTTTCGGCAACCAGTTTTGTTTGTTTTGCCGCATGTATGCCGTTAATCTGGTAAACAAGGTCGCCATTTTCCACTTTCGCCTCACCGTCACCTTCAACGGCAACACCTGCCGTAAAATTACCGGATTGTATTTTGCTGCTGCTCAGTTCATTATCATCGTTTTCCGCATGTATTAAAATCATGCTGTCATTGTCATTAATATCACTGGCATCATCAAAATGGATATGGCTGGCGTCAATTTCCGCATCCTTCAGGCTGCTGTTTTCGCCGTCAATTATGTTCAGCACTTTGCCGTTATCCTGCCAGGCAACTTCCTTAAACACCACATTATTAAAACCATCCACGGTTTTTACGCTGCCGTGCCAGCCGTTAATTACAAGCGTGTTGCCGCTGCCACTGATTTTGCCGCCGCTGCTTCCGCTGCTGCCTATGCCATGCAGTGCCGCGTTGCTGATATCGGCATTACCGCTGACAATTACCATATTGTTATTCATACTTGCGGTGGTATCACCGGTTTTAAATTCGGCATTAGCGCCATAAATATCGCCGTTAACCTTTGCATTGCCGCCTACAAACACAATATTGCCACTGGCTTCGCCCCGGGCTGAAGCTGCATTATGGTTGCCCAATATATAACCGCCGGCAATACCTGCTTTTAATAAACCGCCTGTAACCGCAACCACATTATTATTTGCCGTTACAGATGTATTGGCGCTGTACGTTTGGGCAAAACCGCCTGCAACAGAATGAGCACCTCCTTCAAAGCTTAACTCTGAATTACTGCCGCTTATGCTGACAATATTACCCGAAGCATCAGCATCATGCCCCTGCGCCTGCCCGCCATAAACAGCAAATACAACTTTGCCGTTGTTTATAGTAACAACATTATTATCAGCCTTGGCCTCATTTTTGTTAAAACTGAGCCCGCCGTACAAATTAAATGCAGCGCCTTCATTCATTTTAATTGTACCACCGGAAGCATCGGCATCATTACGCACACCGTAAACAGTTCCGTAAATATCGCCGGAGTTTACCTGAGCATATTTATCATTGGCCGTACCGTCTAAAATTTCTGCGCTTGCAGCCAGCACCGGCTGGGCAGAGCCTGACAAAAGCAATGCCATTACGGATGCTGCCAGTAATTTTTTGCCGTTGTTATTTAAAAAGTATTTTGCTGATTTTCTCATGTTAAACCTCCATAGAAAACAAAAAAAGACATTTCCTTCTTTTACTTTGAAGGAAATGTCTTAATTAAAAAATATGTCCGACTAAGTGTTTTATTAAATTGTAAAGCATCCTCTGCTTATGTTTTAATTATACCCTATATTTTTATAAAAAGCAAATTTTTTGCAATATTTTAAAAATTATATTTTTAAGAGCCGTTAAGTGTAAGCATTGTTACATAAACACAGATGCAAAAATAAACGCTCTCCGAAAAACGGAGAGCGTTTATAATTAATGCCTGAAATATTTATCAGAAGCTGTATTCAACATTTACAAACCATTTGTTAGCTTCTTCGTGGCTGCCTTTCTGATAGCTGTAACCAACGCCGAAAGCCCAGTCGTCTTTACCAGCTTCAAAGCCTACGCTGCCAAGCCAGCTGCCGCTGTCCATAACAGTGTAGTCCAAGGTATCAACGCCGCTGCCGGTATTCAGGTCAAAGCTGTTGTCTGTATCGCCAAATGCCCAAATGTAAGCTACATCTACTTTCGGGGTTAAGCGCCAGCCGCTTTCGGTAACAGTTTCGTTACGCAGGCTTACGCCAACAGGCAAAGTCCAGATATTCTGACGGTCTGCATCGTATTCGCCAAATTTCTGTCCGTCATAATATGCGGTATAGCTGTCAGGGTCAACATTGTAATAACGCAGGCCGGTGTAAGGCACAATTTGCGTGCTGCCATTGGTGTAAAGTTTTTCAGCCCTTACGCCTACGGTAAATACGCTTACATCACGGTCAGCCTTAATGTCTTTGCCCATAGCGGTGCCGGTAAGTTCGTTATCGCTTTCGCTGAAGCCGATATCGGCAATAACGTTGGTATCGTCGTTTTTAACATTGCCGTACAGCGATACACCCCACATATCAAAATCGTTATTTATACCCATGCCGTGGCTGTCGCCGGAACCATAGCTGAAGGCAATACCGCTTTGTACTTTGCCTTTCTTAGCAAAGTCAACGCCAATGGTTGCACCATCAAAATCGCTGCTGCTGTCAACAGAACCAAAGCTGGAGGCCATACCATCCAAATCATGTTTGTTATGAATGTATTTAGCCCAGATAGCGCCATCTTCGTTAACTTTCGGTTCGCCGGTAATGTTATCCTGAGTGAAGGAAAGGCGCAGTACGCTGTTATCAGCCATATCGCCAGCAACATCAATTGTATTGCTGGTTACGCCTGCTGCTTCGCCAATCATTGCCATGGCTGCAAGGTCACGGCTGGTGCCTTCGCCTTTGGTGTAATCGCTGAAGAAGTCTTTAGCACCAGTATTGGTATTTTCGCCGTTGCGGATAATACCGTTAGCAGTACCTTCAAAATTGTCGCCGCCTTCGCCGAGGCTGTCCACAAAGTCGTTAACGGCTTTATCCTGTTCTTCTTCAGTTAAATCGGCAAGGTCTTTGTAGGTAATATCATAGCTGCCATCAGCTACATTGCTGCCTGCTGCATAGCCTTCAGTTCTGTCATACAGCATATTGGCATTAGTCCAAGCAACATCATCAGCATCAGTATAGCTGATAACTTTATATACAGTGCCGTCAGCAGTAAGTGCGTTAATATCAAGTTTTGCACTGCCGTCAACGGTTACTTTAGTGCCGTTTGCGTCAATAAGAGCATTAGCGTTATCTAAACCTTCTACTTTGGTTACACTGCCAGCGGTAGCATTGAAGTTAGTAAAATCTTTAACTTTAATCGGGTCACTAAGCACAGTGCCATCTTTGTCTTTAGCAAAAGTCAAAGTATTTTCGCCGATAAGATTCAAAGTGCTGCTTCCAACCTTCTCATTCTCTTTATAATTATCGTCATCACCATGTACACCTTTACCACTGATTACACCGGTAACTTCCGTACCTGCAAGGTTAATGATAGAATTGTCAACAGTTGCCTTTGCCTGGTCATAGTCGCTGCCGCCTTTAGTTATAATAGAGGCACTGCCGCCTGCATAAACATTGCCGTTAATAGTACCGCCATACAGGTTAAGAGTACTGTTATCTACATGCGCACCGTTTGCAGCTCCATCGTTTTCAGCAAAACCGTAAGCTGCAACGCCGCCGCCGATAACATCACCATTAACAGTACCGCCATAAATATTAACTTCGGCATTGGCAACCGTGCTTTCCGCACCGCCGCCAACAGCTGCGCCGCCTGCTGCAATAGCTACGGTTTTAGCTGCATCTTCAATACCTGCAACGTAAGAAGCCATGTCAATAGAATCATCTGGAGCGTTACCTACCATGCCGGTAAATCCATTAAAATCTAAAACATTAACAGTAGCTCCATCAAATACATTAATGGTGCCGTTTTCTGTTCTTACCATAGCATTAGTTGTATCAGCTTCGCTGTCATCAATAGCAAGGCCGCCGTTAACAATACCATCAACCACACCGGCCACGTTAATATTAGTATCCTGTGCCGTTACATTAGCAGTTCCTTCAAGATTAGCATTTTCTCCGGTAGATGTTTTATAAGAACCGGTGTAATACGCAAAACCGTTGCCGAATACGCCAACAGCTTCCATATCTTTATATATGTTAACGTTAACAGTATCTGTCATATTAGATGCAGCAGAAGAATTGTTAATAGCCATAGCAGCACCGCCGCCAAACACGCCTGCTGCATAACCACTTCTAAGATAAATGTCTGCACCAGCTGTATTTGCAACTGCAAATGCACCTTGGTCATTTAATCCGCTGTCATCAATATTATTTCTATTGCCACTGTGTGCAAGTGCAGCACCGCCGCCGAATACACCTGCAACTGCACCCTGGCCGGCAGCATCTTTTAATGCAGCTTTAGCAGCTTTAATACCATCTGTTTCATTACCTGCAATAATTTGGCTAACAGCATCTTTCATTCCGCCAACAGCACCTGCAAATTTAACTTTATCAAGGTTAGTGCTGTCAAGATCCACATCGATAGTTACTTTGCCGGTTTCGGCGGTTGCAACAGATTTACCATATTCATCATTAATGGCATAATCACCTTCGGCTGTTCCGTCGCCTTTCCAAGTATAGGTATGAGTTGCAGCTGCAACACCGCCGCCAACTACGCCAACAGCAGTAGAAGTACCTTCAATGCCGATATTTACGTTGCCATTTACTTTAGCAGTTGCTTCGCCGCCCTGAACAGCATTATCAATTGTAATAGTTCCGTCAGGAATGCCGCCATTCATATTAAGCAATTCTTCAAGCTGTTCATCGGTAATATCTACATAGCCTGCGTCATTGCCTTTCTGGTCGTTAGTAATGACTTCAACAACACCAGTTGCATCAACCGAAGCTGCAATGCCGCCGCCGATAATACCGCCAGCTAAACCATTATTAATACTGATATTGCTGTCGCCTTCAACAATGCTGTTGGCAGTACCGCCGATGGTTGTTACTGCCAAACCGCCGCCGCTGGCACCTGCAACAACGCCGTCAACAGCTCCATCCATATCAACAACGGAATCAATAACAAGGTTACTGTCACCTTTTACAATGCTGTTGGCTTCGCCGCCAATTGCCATTGCAGCACCACCGTTAACAAAACCACCAACATTAGCACCATTGTTAATACAGGTATTTACATCTCCGTTAATAGTGGTTGTAGTTTTGCCACCTGTAGTAACTTCAAAAATTTCATTAAGGAAATCACCCCTAATATTGCCCATAGAAACAGCAGCACTGCCCCCAACGCCACCAATTACGTTGCCATTATTAATAATAGAATTTACATTACCATTTCTAGTAATTTCTATTGTTTGTTGTCCTATAGCTTCGTTTATATCTATAGACGGATTTATAGCAATATCGCCGCCAACTAATCCTACAACTACTGGACTTGTTTTTTCATCTCCAATAATTAAATTAGTATTACCATCAATAGTTACAATATTATTTTTTTGACCAATTGTATTTATTTGTTGTATTTTACTAATAATACTCTGTAAATCAGGATTATCACCAAGAATCATACTAGCCAATCCTAAAGTATTAGCAGTAGAATCATCAATTTTAGCTTCACCGCCAACTACACCAACATTAACATGTTCTGCTAATAATTGGCGTACAGCACCAAGTTTGTCAGTAATATCAGGGTCATTTTTAATTGCTTTAATGCCTTCCAACAGCTGATTTACGTTGCCGTCAGTTGCAACAGTAATTTTATCACCCTGTCCGATAATAAAATGATGGCTACCTGCTGCCACTAATTCCGTTTCGGTAATAATACCGTCACCATTAGTATCAACCGGGTTGCCATTCACACTTGCCGCTAAAGCATCGCTGCTGTAAAAAATGCCCATTGTACTTGCGGCTAATAATGAGCACAGCACCTTTCTCTTTAAATCCGACTTGTTTTTCATTTTTCATACTCCTTTGTAATATTCTCGGCAGTACTGCAATGCTAAAAAAGCCACTGCTTTTTTACCGTCGGTATACATTTATATTATACTATACAAAAAGTATCCCTGCAATACGACTTGGCTTAGAGTAATATTCTCCTTGATTATTTGTATTCACCTCATTGCTTGTGCTTATGCAGTTTTATATAATATGTAGTTTTTTCGCCAACAGAAATTAATTTATGCTTTTTAGGGCTCAAAGCGCACGATTTTTTTATAAATTTTACATAACTTTTTCAAAAAAACTGCTCTTGTTTTTAATATTTTTGGCGCAAAACTATAAAATTTTTTACAACTATTGCCATAAAAGGCAGGCAAGTATATAATATCTGTATAGTTATCCGAATAGTTTGAAAGGAGCAACAAATTTTATGGAAAAAATTTACGAAGGCAAAACAAAAACCGTTTTCAAACTTGAAAACGGCAACGTACTTTTAAAATTTAAAGATGACTGCACCGGTAAAGACGGTGTATTCGACCCGGGCGAAAACAGCATCGGCCTGACCATTGAAGGTATCGGCAAAGCTAACCTCGAAACCTCCATCCACTTCTTTGAAATCCTCAAAAAAGAAGGCGTTAAAACCCACTATGTAAGTGCTGACGTTGAAAACGCTACCATGGAAGTTCTTCCCTGCACCGTATTCGGCAAAGGCCTGGAAGTTATCTGCCGTTTGAAAGCAACCGGCAGCTTCATCCGCCGTTATGGCGATTACATTGCTGACGGCACCGCTATTGAAGGCGGCTATGTTGAAACCACTTTCAAAGATGATGCCAAAGGCGACCCGCTGGTTACCGAAGACGCACTTGTTGTACTCGGCATTATGGGCCACGAAGATTACAAGAGCCTGAAAGAACAGACCCTTAAAATTACCAAAATCGTTGCAGAAGACCTTGCTAAAATGGGCCTTGACCTGTACGACATTAAATTTGAATTTGGTTACCACAATGGCGAAGTTATCCTCATTGATGAAATTGCCAGCGGCAACATGCGCGTTTACAAAGACGGCAAATATGTTGACCCTGTAACCTTAACTTCCATTATTCTTGGCAAATAATTGAGTTAAAACTTAACGGCAGCTTTTTACGGCTGCCGTTTTTATTATGCTTTACTGTAAAAATAAAGCCTGCACAATGCGTGCAGGCTTTTGTTGTTTGTTAAACTTGTTATCTTACGTTGTAGCGCAGTTCTTTTTCAATTACAGCGCCGGTTTCGGGGTTCAGCACCATTTCGCCGCGGAGTTCGGGAGTGGTGAATTTGAGTTCATATTCATACAGGCCGTCGTCCATATCGAGTTTTACTTTGTGGAAGCTGGCGTTGGGGTATTCTTTGGTAACTACTGCCTGTGCGTCAGCTGCGCTCAGTACAATGTTTCTGCTGCCAAGGATGGTGCGTGCTTCCATTTTATATTCTTTTACAGACTGGGTAAGTTTGCTGATTTCTACTTCGTAGGAAGTTGCGGTTGCGTTATCGAAGAATTTGAATTCATATTCGTTAAAATCTTCCTGAGTGCCTACATGAGCTGCGCTTGCCGGTACCAGTTTAGCTGCCATGGACTGCGCGTCTGCCGCAGTGAAAGCTGCTGCGAAAGCGGTTGCGGAGATTGCCAGAGTTGCGAGAGCTGCTGCTGCAAGAGCAGTAAATTTTTTGCCGGTTAATTTCAACATAATTGTTTCCTCCTTTTATTTTAAGGTCTGTCCTTATTTGTTTTTGGGGTGTTCCCTTATCTTGTCTTAATTATAACTGCCGAAGATTAAAGAAAAATTAAAACAAAAATGAATTTCAAAAATTATCTAAAAAATTATGGTGTGTTATAATAATTTTATAAGGAGGTGCCTTATGCGGATTTTAATTGTTGAAGATGAACCGGATTTACTTGACGCCTTAAAAAAGCAGCTGCAAAGCAGCGGTTACAGCGTTGACGGCTGCGGCAACGGGCTTGACGCCGAAGATTATTTAAAAATGGCAACCTATGACGCGGTTGTGCTTGATATTATGCTGCCCGGCATTGACGGGCTTACTTTGCTGAAAAAAATGCGCGCCGAAGGCAATACTACCCATGTTTTGCTTTTAACGGCTCTCGACAGCATTGAAAATAAAGTAAACGGCCTTGATGCCGGTGCCGATGATTACCTTGTTAAACCTTTTGCGTATGACGAGCTTCTGGCGCGCCTGCGTGTGCTTCTGCGCCGCCGCAGCGGGCAGACAACAAACGTGCTGGAATACGACGGGCTGGTTATGGATTTAAACAGCCGCACAGTTACCCGCGACGGCACGAAAATTACCCTTTCTTCCAAGGAATTTGCCGTGCTGGAATATTTGCTGCGCAATCCCGGGCGCGTGCTTTCGCGCGATAAAATAGAGAACCATGTATGGAATTACGATTTTGAAGGCGGTTCCAACGTTGTTGACGTTTACATACGTTACCTGCGCAAAAAAATAGACACCGGCTTTAACAAAAAGCTGCTGCATACTATCCGCGGCGCAGGTTACGTGCTGAGGGAAGAAAAATGAGAGCATTATCCGTTAAACAAAAAATAACCCTGTGGTATACCGGGCTTATTGTAGCAGTATTAAGCGTTATTTTTACGGCAGTGCTTTTTGCCGCCGACGACGTACTGCTGCTTAATTTGCAGGACAAACTGGAAAACGAAGTTTACGGAAATGCCAGCAGCCTTGAACTGCGGCGCGACGGCACCCTGAGCCTTGACGAGCTTGATTTTCTGCATGACGGCGTTATGCTTGCCGTTTATAATAACGACGGCACATTAATCGCCGGGCTGAACCCGGTGCAGATGCCGGATACGCCCTTCCGCTCAGAGCTTTTGCAAACCGTAACCAATGGCAGCCAGACATGGTATGTATTCGACCTGCAGCTGCGCCCCGCCCGGCTTGAAAACAGCATCTGGCTGCGCGGCAGCACTTCATTAAGCAGCATTTACGCCACCCGCGATGAAATTTTATGGCAATGTGCCCTACTCTTTCCGTTTTTAATACTGCTTTCTGCCTTTGGCGGCTACCTGATAACCAAAAAAGCCTTTCAGCCTGTAAAGCAGATTACTGCCGCCGCAGAACGCATTGGCAGCGGCAGCGATTTATCGCAGCGAATTAACCTTAACAAGGCTGACCCCGAAATAATGCAGCTAGCGCAAACCTTCGACAGCATGTTCTCGCGCCTGGAAAAATCTTTTGATGCGGAGCGCCAGTTTACAGCTGATGCTTCGCACGAACTGCGCACACCTGCGGCAGCCATCATTGCCCAGGCGGAATACGCCTTAAAACAGGCACCGCCTGCCGAAAAAGACGAAGCACTGCAAAAAATACTGGCACAGGCACGCAAAATGTCGCGCCTTTTGGCACAGCTTTTAATGCTGGCCCGTGCCGATGCCAACAAAATTCAATTTGAAATTGAAAAGTTTGATTTCAGCGAAATGGCTGAAATTGTAATTGAAGAAACGCAGCAGATTGCCGGTGCAAAGGAAATAACCGTCAATGCCGCTATTGAACCGGAAGTTTGCGTTGAAGGCGACCAGACGCTTTTAATGCGCCTTTTGCTGAACCTTTTGGATAATGCCGTTAAATATACGGAAAACGGCGGCAAAATTGATTTTACCCTGCATAAAGAAAAGGGCAGCGTTGTCTGCTCCGTTAAGGATACCGGCTGCGGCATTGCGCCGGAGGAACTGCCTAAAATATGGCGCCGTTTCTATCAGGCCGAAAGCAGCCACCGCAACAGCAGCGGCGCAGGGCTGGGGCTTTCCATGGTACAGTGGATTGCAAACCTGCACGGAGGCACTATAACCGCCGAAAGCACGCCCGGAAAAGGCAGCACTTTTACCTTCACCCTGCCGCTGAAGCCCGGCTGCAAAATTCAATAATAAACTTAAAAGCCGGAAGCTCTTGAACTGCACCCCAAAAGTTAGACTTTTGGAGGTGCAGTTTTTTCATGACCAAAT
>OKWE01001066.1_pt1 | contig 14610 bp, 14 predicted proteins | sample 1607051 | NCBI WGS metagenome assembly OKWE01 (sample SAMN04414079, study PRJEB24778) | human gut metagenome | material: faecal | host: Homo sapiens | reverse complement strand
GTGCTTGCGCTGGATCTGCACTTCAACGTGGTGCTCGTCCACCCGGAGCGGTTCTGCTTCAGCAGCAACAACCGCCGCAGGCTGAAAGAGCTGGCCTCCCTCCCCATTGCTTTGCAGGTCAACGCGGACACGCTGCTGCACTGGCGGTCCCGGAAGCAGGGGCTGGAGCTTCTGGAGCTGACCTCGACTCCCCTGCTGGGAAGCGACTGCCACAATACGACGAGCCGCCCGCCGAATCTGAAAGGAGGAAGAGAGATGGTACTGCGCAAGCTGGGCGAAAAATTCCTTGACCGGATGGACGAGAACGCCCGGATGCTGACAGTGCCTCATCTCGTGACAGAGTGAAATACCGTCAGAAAAAGCGTTTTGACAAAAAAGATGCCGTGAAGGCCGTGGTGGTGCTGGTGGTGCTGGTGTGCCTGCTGGTCTGCGGCGGTCTGGCCCTCCACCTCTGGGAAAACGGGCAGTACTCCACCGGCTCTGACGAAGTTGGCAGCGAAGTCATCGCTACTTCCGACGAACTGAAGGAAGTTACCTATAACGGCCAGACCTGGCAGCAGCGCCCGGAGCTGGAAACTTACCTGCTGATGGGCATCGACAAAGAGGGCAAGGCCGTGGCCGTGGACAGCTATGAGGGCGGCGGTCAGGCAGATGTCCAGATCGTGCTGGTAGTGGATAACGCCAACCAGACCTGGCAGATGCTCCAGATCAACCGTGACACCATTACAAAAGTCCCCGTTCTGGATGTTCTGGGTGGGGCATCCGCCTACGCGGACGAGCAGATCGCACTGGCCCACTACTACGGCAACGGCGGCAAAAACAGCTGCGAGAACACCGAGCTCGCCGTCTCCATGCTGCTGGACGACCAGCCCATCAACGGCTATCTGGCGCTCAACATGGATGCCGTGGGCATCGTCACCGACCTTGTGGGGGGCGTGACCCTGACGATCACCTCGGACTTCTCGGAGATCGACCCGTCCCTTGTACAGGGCGACACGATGACGCTGGACGGGCAGAAGGCGCTGACTTATGTGCGCAGCCGCCATCACATCGACGACCAAACCAACATCGCCCGCATGCGCCGCCAGCAGCAGTTCCTGACGGCCCTGGAAGAAAAGCTGAAGCAGCAGGATACCGAATTTGCAGCCAAAGCCTACGATGCCCTGAGCGACTACATGGTCACGGACATCGCCAGCGGCACGGCGGCAAAGATCGGGGAAAAGCTGAAACAGTATAAGCGGCTGGACACCCTCACCATCGCCGGTGAGAATGTCGTGGAAAACGGCTTCTGGGCTTATCATCTGGACGAGACCAGCCGCCAGGAGACCGTTTTGCAGCTGTTCTATGAAAAAAGTGATACCTGAATTACAAAATAGGAAAGGATGTTATTGATTCGTGACAAAAGAACAACAGGAACTCAATCCGACCACGGCCGCTTCGCCCGCGACGCTGGTGCAGAATGACAAGTCGGAGGAAGAGATCGACCTCGTGGAGGTATTTTACCTGCTCTGGGGCCATATCGTGCAGATCATCGCGTGTTTTCTGGTGGGCGCTGTTCTAGCCTTCGGCTTCACCTTCTTCTTTGTGACGCCGAAGTATCAGGCATCGTCCAGCATCTATGTGGTGTCGGCCTCCAACAATTCTATCGTCAACCTGACCGACCTGCAGATCGGCTCCCAGTTGACGGCAGACTATCAGGAGCTGATGCTCAGCCGCCCGCTGCTGCAGGACGTCATCAAGAACCTCGACCTTGACGTTACATATCGCCAGCTGGAAAAGCAGATCAGCATCAGCAACACCAGCAGCACCCGCATCCTGACCGTCACGGTCACGGACACCGACCCTCAGCGGGCGGCGGACATCGCGAACGAGCTGGTCAAGCAGGCCCGCATCTATCTGCCCAAGATCATGGAGACCGAAACACCCAATCTGGTGGAGGATGCCGTGGTGCCCTCCCAGAAATACAGCCCCAGCTACGCAAAGAACACGACTCTGGGCGCTCTGCTGGGTGCCGTGCTCTGCTGCGGCGTCCTGCTGGTGCAGTACCTGATGAACGACACATTGGAGACGCCGGATGATGTCGCCAAGTATCTTGGCATCCAGCCGTTGACGACCATCCCCGAAGTGAGTCTGGGCAGCTTCAGCGATGACAGGGACGACGACAAGAAAAAGCCCTTCCATTGGGCAGGTAAATGACAAGGGGGAGAAGAAGATGAAAAAGATCACGATCGGCAAGATGCCGCAGCTCCCCTTTGAGATGAGCGAGGCCATCAACCAGCTGCGCGTCAACCTGAGCTTCTGCGGCAGTAACGTCAAGACCATCATGGTCACCAGCAGCACCCCCAACGAGGGCAAGAGCTTTGTGACCATGCAGCTCTGGCGGATGATCGCGGAGCTGGGCACGCCCACGTTACTCATCGACTGCGATTTCCGCAAGTCGGAGATTCGCCGGAAATACGGCCTGTCCACCTCCGGCCATCTGCTGGGCGGTGTGCATTATCTGGCAGGCAAGGCCGAGCTGGACGATGTCATCTACGAGACCAACATCCCCAACGGCTATATCCTGCCGGTGGCAAAAAACGTGACCAACCCCACCATCCTGCTGGAAAGCGAGCGCTTTGGACAGATGATGGAGCAGTGCTGCGAAAAATTCGGAGTCATCCTCGTTGACACGCCGCCGCTTGGCAGCGTGGCCGACGCTTTGAATATCGCCACCCACTGCGACGGCACCGTGTTGGTCGTCCGCAGCGGCGAAACGCCCCGTAAGCTCGTGGGCAACTCGGTCCAGCTCCTGCAGCGCACGGAAGTGCCGCTGCTGGGCGTCGTGCTGAACCGTGCCGAGGTGAATAGTAAGTCGAGCATGTATTATAACCGCTACTACAAGTCCGGCTACTATTATAAAGAGCACAGCCACGAGAAATCGGGCAATGCTCAAAAATAAAATGGAGGATAACTGTATGAAAAAGAAATTCGTAATGGCAGTCGCCGCAGTGGCGATGGCTGCGGTCGTCGGCGTCTCTGCTTTCGCTGCAACGGGCGTTACTGTTCCCAGCATCACTGGCGGTTCCGACACCGCTTCTACCATTGTTGCTCCTTCTTCCGACGATGCCAGCGAGACCACTAAGATGGTCTACAAGACCATCGTTTCTACCGAGGGCAACACCGAGGAGAAGCTGGCCGCTGTCGTCGGCGAGGAGACTGTCGCACAGGCTGCTGCTGTTGCCGGCGTCGAGACCGTCGAGGATCTGAGCATCCGCGCTGTCGGCGACGTCAATGTCGATTCCAAGACCGGCGAGGTTGCCGTGACTGTCACCGGCATGGAGGACGGCGATACCGCTGTTGTTCTGTATCAGGACGCAAACGGTAACTGGGTCGCCATCAAGGCTGTTGTCGTCAACGGCAAGCTGACCTTTAAGATGCCCAAGTCCGGCACCATCATCCTGCTGACCCATAAGGCCTAATTCGGTCGATGCCTCGGGAGACAAGCCGCTTGCGGTTAAGTGACTTTCTCCCGGGCAGGGCCTCTGCCCGTCATCAGCGATTGTAGGCTGCACTCTCCTCATCGGCGGCTCTCCGTGAACCATCGGTGGGGAGAATGAAGGTTACAATTCTGCAAAAGTCAAGAGTGGAAAATCGGGAGGAAGTTATGTCGAAATTTCAACATGATGTGATGTTGCGGGTCGTAAAGATTCTGGACGTCCTGATGATTGAGCTGCCGTTTGCGGCATGCTGGCTCCTGTATTATTCCGAGCAGGTGTACACGAAGTTTTCATGGAAGGGCAATCTGGCCATCCTTGCGCTTTTTTTTGTGCTGTATATCACGCTGGGCAAAGTCTACGATGCGTTCTGGATGTCGATGCAGCGGATCTCCGAGCTGGTCTATGGACAGCTCCTTGCGGCCATGGCAACGGATGGCATTCTTTATATCGTCATCTGCCTGATGGCGGCGAAGCTCTGCAACCTCTGGCCCGGCATCGCAGCCATTGCAGGGCAGCTTGTGATGGCGGCTGTCTGGGCGTCCTGTGCGCACAAATGGTATTACCAGACGTTCCCGCCACAGCGGACAGCCATCATTTACGATGAGCGTCATGGCATGGAAAAGCTCATCAACGAATATGGTCTGAACCACAAATATAATGTGCATCTGACCATGAGTGCCGAAGAATGTCTTGCTGATCTAAGTGTTCTGGATGGCATGGAGACTGTTTTTGTCAGCGGTGTCCACAGCCACGAGCGAAATATTATCCTGAAATATTGTGTCGGTCAGGGCATCAACATGTTCGTCATCCCCCGCGTGGGCGATGTCATCATGAGCGGCGCATGGCCGATGCACATGTTCCATCTGCCCATGCTGCGTGTCGGCCGCTATATGGCCAGCCCGGAATATCTGTTCATCAAGCGGGCCGTGGATATCATTATTTCTCTGATGGGCTTGGTCGTTCTCAGTCCGCTGTTCCTCATCACTGCCATTGCGGTCAAATCGGATGGCGGCCCGGCATTCTACAAGCAGGTGCGTCTGACTAAGGATGGCGGGCAGTTTGAGATCCTGAAGTTCCGCTCCATGCGGGTGGATGCCGAAAAGGATGGTGTCGCCCGCCTCTCCACCGGCGACAAGGACGACCGCATCACAAAAGTCGGCCATATCATCCGTGCCTGCCGGTTGGACGAGCTGCCCCAGCTGCTGAATATCCTCCGGGGTGATTTATCCATCGTCGGCCCCCGCCCGGAACGCCCGGAAATTGCCGCCCAGTACTGCGAGGAGATGCCGGAGTTTGCATTGCGGCTTCAGGCAAAGGCTGGCTTGACCGGTTATGCGCAGGTGTACGGAAAATATAACACGACACCGTATGATAAGCTGCAGATGGACCTGATGTACATCGCCCACCCAAGCCTTGTGGAGGACCTGAAGATCATGCTGGCAACCGTGAAGATCCTGTTTATACCAGAAAGCACCGAGGGAGTTTCCGAGGGCCAAACCACCGCCATGAGTGGAGAAAACCACTAAATATCGACGCTTTTGTACATTTTGAGCTGCTAAAAATTGAAAAAAATTCCAGAGTGGAGTCAGGCATAAATACACCTCTTACGGTGGCGTGGCGTTAGAAAGTTGGTAAATTGACCGGTATAAGGCTGAAATACTGCTTCTAGTAGTGCAAAATGCCGAGAGATTGAGCGTGAGAGCGGGCAAAATGAGGTTGAATTGAGGCTTTTACGCCTTGAAAAAGCACTTTTATGGATGCGACCGTAGCTCGTGGGTTTATGCCAGATGGCACTGTGAGGGGATGTACCGAGATTGCGGTGACTTTTACATAGCGGTTTCGGGGCTTGGTGATGATAACATCATCTGAGATTTTATCCCGGTCTTGGAGATAACAGGTTGGTACTGATGATCTTATGCTCATTCGTCTGGGGTAATCCGGCATAAACAAGGAAGCTACGATGGCGTGGATGAGTGGAACCCGGAATAAACACATGAGCTACCGTGGCGGGTGATAGTACTATCAGGACTAAAGACGGGGGCTACCATAGCGTCAAAAATGGTGCAATTTAGAGCGTAGTGGGGACCCAATGCAGCGGTACAAGAGACATAGCAGCAGTGTGGCTCACACTGCTGAGGACGATTAGTAGAGCTTTATAAGGAATAAACGGCTCAGACTCTTGGAGATGAGTCTGGGCTGTAATCTTTGATATGTGGAGAGGGACTATGAGTGTTGTGGAATACAGAGAATACTCCGTTCTTATGTCGGTTTATCACAAAGAGAAGCCGGAGTATCTGAAGCAGGCGATAGAGAGCATACAAACGCAGACGATCTCCACAAATGATTTTGTGCTGGTATGTGATGGACCGCTGAACGAACAGCTAGATGGCGTGATTGCTGCAAAGCAACAGGAGATGGGCACAACGTTGAATGTTGTTCGTCTCGCAAAGAACAGTGGCCTTGGCAATGCGCTGAATGAGGGAATCAAGTATTGCAAAAATGAGTTGGTCGCCCGAATGGACAGTGATGACATTGCGTACCCGGATCGCTGTGAAAAACAGATTGCTGTGTTTAACACACATTCGGAAGTGAGCATTTGCTCCGGCATTGTGGAGGAGTTTACCACTGATCCGAACACCGTTGATACGAAACGGGTGCCGCCAGAGACGAATGCAGAAATTGTAGAGTTTGCAAAGAAGCGTAATCCGTTTAATCACCCCTGTGTGATGTATAAGAAGTCCGCAGTCGAAGCAGTTGGTTCTTACCAGGACTTCTACCTGCTGGAGGACTATTACCTTTGGCTAAGGATGCTGATGACAGGGTATCAGGGCTATAACATTCAAGAGCCGTTGCTCCATATGCGGGCAGGCTCGGATATGTATTTAAGAAGAGCCGGTTGGAAGTACGCCAGGACACAGGCAAGGCTGTTCAAATTTATGAAGAAACAGAGATTCATTGGAGTAGGACAGTACATTAAGAGTTGTGTGATTCGTAGCGGATCATCGTTGGCTCCGAACTGGTTGCGGAAGTTTATGTTTGAGAAAGTGCTGAGGAAGTAAAGAAATACTACAGTATATATGAAAAGGGAAAAGCCATCATCCTACTGAATTCTTATGGTCAAAAATAATTTTTTGAACGGAGAAACGTTAAACAAATTTATAGGATAAAATTTCTTATGAAAAAGAAATATATAATTATTGTCCCAACGCATAGCAGTTATATCGACATATGCGAGAATTTTATAAGTGTTCTACACAAAAATTGGAGTCCGGAAAATTATATTTGCATTCTATCTATTTGCGGTCCACAATACAGTCAAAAAATTTCTAGTGGATGGATACCTATGTATAATGGCGAAAAAGCAACATTGCCGGAATGTGTATATAAAGCTTCACAAGCGTATCCATCTGATTACTATTTTGTCTTTTTGGGGGATGCATTCATTGATAATCCAGTAAATAATGCTTATGTTGAAGAGTTGCTAAAAGAGGTGAAAAGTCATAAAATTGCATATTGTAAGCTTGAACCACAGGGACACTTCTACAGAGCCAAAATCGCTGGAAGTCTAATTCGTTATATCCGTATGGACGAACGATATGCACACAGCTTTGTAGCATATCTTGCATCAAGCGCATTTATTCAAAACGAATTCGCAAATGGACTGACAGATCGTGAGTTTGAACTGAAATATTTGGAATGCGCAAATAATCCAAACTATAGTAAAGTATTTTATGAGAATCGAGCAATTGTTTTACGAAACGGTTTTTCAATTATAGCTGGGATTGAAAAAGGTATGTGGGATAGAACTGTTTTGTGTCACCTGAAAAACAAATACAAAGATATTGATTTTGCTGAAAGACCAAAAGTGGAAATAATTCACCAACTTTATATGAAAGTGCGTCTAGCACTAATTCCGTTTATTCCGAATCAAATAAGACTGGCCATAAAAAACAAAATGATGATTGCTTTAGGAAAGTGGATAGATACAAAAATATGAAGTATGCAGCATGCGTAGTAATTTATAATCTTCCAAAAGAAGAAATTGCAAGAGTTAAGCTATATGCCAAATCATTTGATGTTGTATATATTTTGGACAATTCCAATATATTCGACTTATTAAGCTGGGAAGACTGCACCAATATTATATATCATTGGAACGGAGGAAACATCGGACTCCCTGCTTCGTTTAACTGGGTGCTCAATAAGGTTCAAGGAAGTATAGACTATCTTTGTTTGCTTGATCAAGACAGTGTATTTACAAGCGATAATATTGAGTTGCTTAAAACACATATTGAAAGCAATAGGGAGTATATAACTCGTAGGGTTGGGATTGTTGCACCGTATATCAATTATGATAACTCGTCTTTCCGGAGAGAAGAAAAGGAAATATGCGTTCCATGGGTGATTACGTCAGGATCGTTTGTCAACGTGAAACTTATTTGCCAAAACCATTTGCGATATGACGAGGACTATTTTATTGATCGATGTGAAGTCGATTTTTGCAGGCAGCTTGTGCTGAAAAACTATAAGATTATGTTGTATATGGGGGCTGTCCTGAATCAGAAATTGGGTGATGACAATGGTTCAAAGCATACAAGCCATAATCCAATTCGGCATTATTACATCTTTAGAAACCGATTTTACTACAATAAAAAATTCTATTCACCTTTCAAACGTATCTTCTTGAATGTGGCTCAAACCATAAAACATCTCGGACATGTTTTATGGTTTGAGAGTGATAAAGTCACAAAAATCAAAATGCTTACAATAGCATATATGGACTATAAGCGTGGAAGAATGGGGAAAAAGACATTTTAAGGAAAATATAAAACTTTTCCATCCTAAGGAATATTTATTATGTACATAAAAGTAAATGGTCGAAACACGATAGACATTCTTTATCTTTTGATTGGAACCATATGGCTTTTTTTGGTGATGGCAGTTCCAAGAGCATATGCGGGTACAAAAACGGCATTACTTGTTCTCCTGTGTGGGATAAGCTTTATGGAAAATCTCTATTGCAAAACACGAGTGAAAAAAACTTATTACGTAGCAATAATTGGATTTATCGGATATTTTGGGTTTTCTCTTTTTTATGGAATTCTTTCTGGATACAAATTTGCAAGCGTTGATTATGCACTTGTGAATTATTATTTCATTACTCCGATAGCATCTTTTTTTCTCGGCATGATATTTACAAAGAAAAAACGGTGGGAGTATATTGAGTCTTTTTTAATTTATGGTGGGACAACCATTACCATTCTGAATATTGGAGCGATAATGGCAAACTTTGGAGTCATTCCTAAATTGGCCGTTTTTAATTTGATGTACGTTTCAAGTGCAGTTATAAAATCAAATGAATTGTCGCTCAGAATGTCTAATGAACCAGCACTTATCTTTATCCTTCCGTATATGATCACGATGCTCTATTCGACAAAAACACTATCGAAGCCAAAAAGATATTGCCTATATGTGGGAGTTATTGCGGGATGTTCATATGCGGTTATCAGCGGACGAAAAACTCTCGAAATTTTAATGGCGGGGGCATTTTTCATTTTGGCAATTCGGATTATGAGAAAATGCTCAGCAAAAATTCTTCTAAAAAGTATTGCTGCTGTTTTAGTTGGTGGAATATTTCTGTATTATGCCATGAATTATATCGGAAAGACATTAAATATAACAAATGTTTTTCAGCAAGCTATAAATACGGTGATTTATGGACTGAGCTCAAAGGCAATCGGGACACAAAAGCGTGGTGGAAATATAACGGCACTTCTTAATGGGTGGCTAAATAGCTTTCACGGTGTATTTATTGGACATGGGTTAAATTCATATGTGTCCACGAGTTTAGCGAACAAGTCAACTATGTGGTCGTATGAAGTTTATTATCATGCACTTTTATATCAATGTGGATTGATAGGGATAGGTATTATTATATTTGTATTATGGTCATTTATAAAACCGCTTTGGAAAAGAATGGCTAAAAGCCACGATAATAAATGCTTTAGTTATACAGTTGCTATTGTTTCTTTCGTAGTTGCAGGTGGAACAAATCCTATGCTATATTATGTGTGGTTTTGGGCATTCTTGTGGGCAGAAAAGTTGCATTATGATGGTGAGGATAATGGAATTCTTAAAAACGAATATAGTAACATATTATTTCCGTAAATTTATTTTCAAAGCAAAACTTATCATTGAAAATCCATCCGATTGGAAATATACAATGGATATAGAACCTATACGCACACAAAAAGGCATCGTGATATTATCCCATGAGTCAAATCGGTTGGGAGCAAGTTTGTTGGCTGAGAATATTGCAAAAGAGATGAAGCGCCAAGGAAAAGATATTTGTATTTTATCAAGGCAGTTTGGCGAACTTAATGATGAGTATGCTCAAATTGCGCCCCTACAGGTGTTTCTTTCAAAAAGAAAATTAAATAAAATTTTCCTCGAATTAAAAAGAGCTGGCTATAATAACTTGTTAGCTAACACCGCAGTTAATGGGGATTGTATTAGAATGGCTAATGAATGTGGCATAAAAGTGGTTTCGTTAATACACGAAATGCCCGATGTGATTAAACAATTAAAGATTGAGAATCAACTCAAAGAAATTCTTGACTATTCCAATTATGTTGTATTTCCAACGAATGAAATGCAAGAGAAAATTACATCGAATTATGGTAAAGTATCAAACCAACAGATGGTGAAACCGCAGGGAATATATCTTCAAGATGTTTCGCAACAAAAAATATTCAATGCATCGCAAATCCTTGAAGAAAGGATCCGTAAAAGAAGCGGCCAACGAATAGTGGTTGGCGTTGGGAATACAACAAGCCTCAAAGGGTTTGATTATTTTCTTGAAATGTCAAGGTTGGCTCCTGCAGAAATTTTATTTGTGTGGGCGGGAAAAAAAGAAAGCTTCTATGACACTTGTATTGCAAAAAACAAACCCCCTCAAAATTTTGTATATCTTGGAAAATTAACGGGAGCTGATGAGATGGCCGCACTATACACATCAGCAGATGTTCTAGCAATGACTTCACGCGTAGACACATTTCCATCGGTGGTCTTGGAAGCAATGAAATTCGGGGTACCCGTGATTGGCTTTGCAGAATCTGGTGGGGTGTCCGAAGTTGTTGAAAATGGAGTAAATGGTGCGCTCATAGATACAATGGGGGATACGGATGCATTTCTGCAAGCGATTATAAATATTATCCGGAATCCAAATCGGTATCGCACACTAAGTGAGAATGCAAAAAAAACAGCGTTAAATTATAGTTTTGAAAACTATGTGAGTTTTTTGATTGGATTATTTGATTGAAAGAGTGAGAATAAAGAAAGAAAGATGCTAAAAAGGATAAAACTAATTCTTAATTTGTGGAGAGTTGTCCCGCTTTGGTGGTTGTGCCATATATCAAAAACATGGATGATGATTCATGCAGATTTAAAGCGTTGGAAAGAAATTGATAAAAAGGTATGCTCGGATTTTTGCTTTTTTGGTGATACACTTTTAGCAAAAAAAGAATTTCGAAATTTATTACAGTATAGACTTCATTATGCAAAATCATATGTAGCAGATTTCTTTACAAGAATCTTCTTTCCGCCGATGGAAACATTGATGATTCGTCCGGATATGCAAGCGGGGGGCTGTATATTCAACATGGATTTGCCACAATTATTGCGGCTGAACGAGTTGGTAAAAATTTTGGGGTAAACCAACAAGTAACTATCGGCTACAAAAATGGAAAAGCCCCAATTATCAAAGATAGTGTAAGTGTATTTGTTGGAGCTATTATAATTGGGGGCGTTACGATAAATTCAGGCTCAAAAGTTGGAGCGGGCGCAATCGTAACAAACAATATTCCTGAAGAAGCCACGGTTATTTCGCCAAAAGCAAGGATTTACAGTAATACACTCATCAAGGGAATCGAGACATCATGAGAAAAATACTGTGTGTTTGTAATACATACTTTCAACTTATTGAAGCCATTCAACTGAAAAATGTTCTCTTTTCAAAAGATTCGGTTACGGTTGCTTTTTCCAATCTTTCACGAAATGCTGGACAAATTATCGATCGCTTATCAACGTTGAAAGTCTTCAATAGCTGTTATTTATGGCAATGCAGGGAGCAAATGAATTTGCAATCTAGTAACCGAAAAGAAAATTTGTCTGTTACCATAAAAGAAATAGTTGGAAATGGTGGATTTGGAAATCCATTTGAATCTGATTTTTATGATGACCTGATCTATTATAATCAATTTGACAATCTTAAAGTTGTTTTCGCAGAACTTTATGAGAAGAATCCTCAAATTAAAGTCTCTCGATTTGAGGAGGGTATCTTCTCTTATGCAGATGGAGAGTATCTAGCAAAAAAAGATAAAATCGTAAACCCACTACGGAAAATTCTAGGAAAGAAAACACTCTTAGAATGCCAGCACAACTTCTATTGTTTTTATCCGGAACTTTATAAGGGTCATTTGAATCCAGTACAGATTCCCAAAATTGAGGCAGACGAAAAAACGGCGCAAGTTCTTTCAAAGCTATTTCATACGTCAACAGCGGTTTATCCTCAAAAGTATATTTTCTTTTCCAGCGTATTTGATTTTGAGGGTGGTGCGCCAGTCGGTGAACTTAATGTAATTAAACAGGTGGCCGCACTGATTGGAAATGAAAATCTGATCGTTAAAGTGCATCCGCGTGATTCCATCGACCGATTTGTTTCTGCCGGGTTGAATGTGGATAATAATTCCGCAATTCCTTGGGAAGCGATTCAGCTAGGCCGTGATTTTTCCAATCATATTTTTCTAACAGTCAACTCCGGAAGCGTTTTGAGTGTCAGTATGTTGCAAGAGAAAAAGCCGAAAATCCATTTCCTCTATAAATTATGCGATTTATGCGGAAACCCAGCTGCTTCTGTCAACACAAGGAAAATCAGCGAGATTTTAAGCGAAACCTGTTTGAAAGATAAGCTTTCCGATGTGGATGCACCGGAATCCTTGGATGCAATTTTGGATTGAGAAGGTGCTAGGATGGATAGTCGCTATAAATACCTGATAAAAAATACAGGAATTCTTACCATCAGCAGCTTCTCGACCAAGATTCTGACGTTTTTGATGGTTCCGCTCTACACCAGCGTTCTGACAACAGAAGAATACGGAACATACGATTTGGCTGTTTCGACTGTTTCGCTTCTAATTCCAATTCTATCGGTGAATATTGTCGATGGTGTTATGCGTTACAGCATGGATTCCAGATATGATCGGGCCGATATTTTTTCGATTGGGTTGCGGCGTATTTCAGTTGCGGCATTCATATTTGCCGCAATTTTAGCTGCCAATAGTGTTTTTCATATTACAAATGTTTTTGCCGGAGAAGAACTACTGATTCTTTTGTATTTTATTTCGACACTGCTTTATTCACTCCTGACGCAATTTGCAAAAGGATGTGAAGCTGTAAAGCAAATGGCGATAGCCGGAATTATCAGCACGGTTTGCCTAGTCGGAACTAATATTTTGCTTCTTCTGGTCTTCGAACTTGGAGTCACTGGATTTTTCATCGCTTCTTGTGCGTCCCAGTTGATTCCCGCAATTTATCTGGCAGTTCGACTGGAAATATGGAGTTATACGCATCTTAAAATCAGCAAGAAGATACAGGCGGAGGTTTTAAAATATAGCGCACCTCTGGTTCTCACGGCTGTCAGTTGGTGGATCAATAGTGCATCAGACAAATATGTGGTGTCGTTTTTGATTGGTGTTTCTGCAAATGGTATTTTGTCCGTTGCATATAAGATTCCAACGATTCTCAATACGATACAGCAGCTATTTTTGCAGGCGTGGCAGATTTCCGCAGTAAAAGAGTATAACGCAGATTCTAAAGTGTTTTATCAAGAAACCTTTCAGATTTTGGATGCACTGATGTCTCTTCTGGCACTTGGTCTGATATTGACGACCCGCATATTGGCTCATGTTTTATATGCGAAGGATTTTTTTGTTGCATGGAAGTATGTTCCGTTTTTGCTTATCAGTAGCGTGATCAATACGGCTTCTGGTTATTTGGGAGCGATTCTTTCTGCAAAAAAAGATTCCAAAACAATGGGCGAATCGGCAGTAATAAGTGCTATTGCAAATACAGTAATGAACATTGTCTTTGTAAAATGGTTTGGTGTTCAAGGCGCAACAATTGCCACGGCCCTTTCGAGTTTTCTGATTTTTGCAATTCGAGCAAGTCATACGCAAGATGTGTTACCGAAGAAAAGTATTTTTACATCCTTTTTCGTTTGGCTTATGTTGTGCGTGACAGCGTGGTTATATGTTTATTCTAAACACTATATCTTGATTCTGATCCCGATGGTGGCCGTTTTAATGTGCTATAGAAAAGTGTATTATACACTGCTTTGTAGTGCAAAAAGAATTATAAAAAAGAAATAAAGCAGGAGGATTGTATGAGCATTACAGCAATTATTCCCGTTCGTGAGGGAAGCCGTAGATTAAAAAACAAAAATATTGCACCCTTTGCAGGAACAAATCTTTTAATTAACAAAATCAATCAATTAAAACAGGTGGATGCAATTACCAATATTGTCGTATCTTCTGACTCTGATTTAATGCTTGCCATGGCTTCCTCTCAAGGAGTACTGACACATAAACGTGCACCGGAATTTTGCGATGAAAAGACCAAAACATTTGGTGAGGTCGTTGCCTATATTTGCGAAAATGTTCCGGGTGATGATATTCTCTGGGCTACTTGTACAGCACCGTTGGTTTTTCCACGGCACTATAAAGAAGCGATTAAGCTCTACCATGAGGCATTGGAACAGGGGTATGACTCCTTGGTGTCGATGGAAAAATTCAAGCGATATCTGTGGGATGATAACGGCCCCGTCAATTATGAACTTGGAATCAAACATGTTCCATCCCAACAGCTTCCGCCGTTATATTTTGTAACGGACGGCATTTTACTTGCTCCGCGTGAAAAAATGATTGAGTGGAAATATTTTCACGGGCACAATCCCTATCGGTACATCTTAGATAAAAGAACGAGCATTGATATTGATGATGGGCTGGATTTGGCATGTGCGCGCGCTTGGCTAGATATGGATGAATCGGTTTCTCAGATTGATCCATATATTGTC
>OKWE01001055.1_pt1 | contig 14807 bp, 9 predicted proteins | sample 1607051 | NCBI WGS metagenome assembly OKWE01 (sample SAMN04414079, study PRJEB24778) | human gut metagenome | material: faecal | host: Homo sapiens | reverse complement strand
CCTAAAATGAAATTTTAAATTCCACTGCCCTACAGGGCGGTAGAATTTAGTCCTGCACAGTAGATATTTACTCTTTCATACATCAGTGTTATTGTAAAAGTTCCTTCTGACAGCAGTAGAAGGAATTATCATGAGTAAATATATCCCTGGAAACCAGAAACATCTAACACTTAATGACCGTATCTACATCGAAAACGAATTATCCAAAGGTGCGACTTTTAAAGACATTGCGGCATTCCTTTGTAAAGATCCTACAACCATCTCAAAAGAGGTTAAATCACGACGCCTTTCTGACTGGTACCACAAAGGAACTTTCTACAATGCCAAAAACTTTTGTGTACACCGCTATCACTGTAAAAAAACAAATGCCTGTGGAAAAATCATGCTCTGCGGTATTAAATGTACATCCTGTCCAACCTGCAACCAAACCTGTAAGGATTTCGAAAAGGAACGGTGCTGCAGACTTGATAAGGCGCCTTATGTATGTAATGGCTGTCCAATGAAAATCAATCATTGTACCATTGCCCATAAATACCGCTATGATGCCCGTTTTGCCGACCGTAAGTACCGCGAATTATTAAGTAGTTCCCGTGCCGGGATAAATATGACCCGGCATCAGCTGCACCAAAAAGACCAGATTGTTACTCCGTTGATCGCACAGGGACAGTCACCCTATCAGATCCTGATCAATCATCCGGAACTGGATATGTCTGTCCGCTCCATGTACACATACATCGATAAGGGACTGTTCACAGCCAGAAATGTGGATCTGAAAAGGCAGGCAAAATTCAAACCAAGAAAGTGCCACAAAACACAGATCAAAGACCGCGAAGTATTTACCAACAGAACCTATGCAGACTTCTGTTCTTTGGAATTAAATTCTTATGTACAAATGGACACAGTAAAGTCATCAAGGGACTCCCAGAAAACGCTGTTAACCATGATCTTTACAGAGGAAAAACTGTTTCTTGCATTTCTTATTAACCGGTGCACAAAAGGTGCCGTCCGTGCTGTATTTGACCGTTTGGAAAAACGTATGGGAACGTATGAATTTACATCTGTTTTTGAAAATATCTTAACCGACCGTGGCTCTGAATTTGGGAACCCAGAAGAATTAGAAACTGGAATTACCGGCATACAAAGAAGCAGCATTTATTACTGTGATCCAATGCGTAGCGGACAAAAAGGAACCATCGAACAGGCGCATACCATGCTCCGCATGATATTGCCTAAAGGAACATCCTTTGAATTTCTAACCCAATGGGATGTCAATCTTATTGTGAATCACATAAACTCTACCCCAAGAGAAAGCCTTGACGGCAAAACGCCGTATGATGCTGCCCTGGAAACACTTGGAGAAGATGTTCTTAAAGCCTTTCAGCTCAAGCCGATTTCACCAGATGAAGTCAATTTAACGCCTAAGCTGATACGCTTTAAGAAGTAACTAATTAACTGATCGAAATCTGCTGTCAGACTGGAAGTAAACATTTCACATTTTTTAAATGTGGCTGGTGGAATTTAGTCTGACACACCGAATTCCAGTAGCCTGTTTTTCATGCCATAAAAACAACAAAATTTCGATAAGCTAGCTTAATTATAACAGAAAGCAAGAGATTTTGTTAAAAAAACTCCTGCAAAATCAGCAAAATTTAAAAGCCGATGGAATTTACTCTTGCACTGGAATTTACTTTTTCAAGTCAGCATCCTTCCATCATTTCCAGATACTGCCCCTTATCAATATGCATCATGGAAATCCGGTTTTTAAACCGACGGAATCCATATACACAGTCCACATTCCGGATCAGAGACTGCAAACGCTCATCCGGCACACAGACAATCAGTTGCAGATCCATCTTTCTGGCATATTTCAGACAGACTGCGCTCCGCTCCTGATCCATTTTGGAAAACGCCTCATCCAGCAGTACCAGCTTAATTTTGGAATCCCGCTTACTCTGCTGCATATACAGCATGGCAAATCCAGCAAGCAGAGCTACATACTTTGGATTTTGTCCCTCACCACCGGAATCCCTGCCCGCCATATCATCGACAAAGTTTTCCCGGATCACATTTCCATGTTCATCGGTTACCTGTTCAAACATGCTGAATGACAGATAATTTCTGTAGTCTGCGTACTGTTCCATTTCTTTGCGCTTCTGTGCCCGCAAATGCTCATCCTCGTCTTTTGGTGGCATAAACTTGTCGGTCAGAAGTTTGATCTTCTGCTCATATTTCTGATAAAATGCATCTTCTCCGAAACTGATCTGACCGTCAATTCCGGCATTGTCCAGATTCTTGCTGTCGAGTTCCTCTGCCATAAGCATATCAAAGAACTGTCCGTTTTCATTTTTGGCCGGTTCAATTTTAATCTGGTACGTGCTGTCTGAGAAATTGGTTTCCCGCAACAGGCGGTTGATCTCATATGCGTGCCGTTTGGCTGCTTTGATATCTCCGTGAATTGTTGCAATGACATTCTCCCGGAGACTCTTATAGATGGATGCACACTTTTTTTCAAATTCTTCTTCGTATGCCGGCTCAAAATCCGTCCTGTACCGTTCAAGCATTTTTTCATATGCTTCATTGGATTTCTCAGCTCCGCTGAATTCACTGGCCGGATATGCAAGAATATATTTATTTCGCGCCATCTGCAGACGTTCTGCCTGTTCCTGCTCCTTATCTGCCAGATCTGCAATCTCTGCCTTCTTCCTGTTAATCACGGACTGCCCGGATTGCTTTTTTAACAATTCCCACACTTCCTGTTCGAGTTCTTCATTGGCAATATATCCCTGCAGCTTTTCCTCCAGCTGCTGTCTTCTAGACTCATTTTCTCCGGAAAGCTGCCCATACCGACTGGTTAGCTTTGCCAGCTCTGTCTGCACTTCATCGATCTCAGTCTGGATGTCCCGCACCTGCTTCTTTAAAGCCTTTTCCTTCTCTTCGAGTTCTTTGTATGCCCCCTCCCGCAAAAAGCGGATCACTTCTTCGAGTTCTTTCTTGGTTTTATTTACCTTTGCAAGCTCAGCCCCCGCCTTGGAGAGTTTCACGTAATGAGATGGCTCATCTTTCAGACACTCAAATTCTCTTGCAGCTTTTAATCTGCGCAGCAGATGATCCAATTCCGTCTCCTGTCTGCTTAAATCTTCCACATCGTTTTCATATTCTGTAAGCCGCGCCTTGGAAACACGGCGTCCAATACACGCTCTGGTCGTATAGTCTTTTTTCTTAAGATGCCGGAAAATAAAATTGCTGTACGAATAACAATCCGGTGTCACACCATCCCTTACCTGCTCCAGTTCCTCCACAGACCTGCATTTCATAATATGTCCCAGATACCGTTTCAGACATACATCCACATAAGCATCCTCTGTCTTTACTGCATCATATAAAGATCCTTCCAAACAATCCGGCTCACTGTCCGCAATCGCCTTGGAATTAATTAAATCCACATTTTCATATTGCTTCATGTTGCGAAACAGGACTGCTGCCTCATGTGCATATTGTGGTTCCGTGATCAGGGAACGTTTTAGCCTTCCCATGCGTCCCTCAATGGCATTTTTCCATTCTTCCTCCTGCACATCAAACAGATCAGCAAAAATCTGCACCCTGACAGTCGTTCCATAGCGGTCACTCAGCTGTTGGGATAATGCCGTTCTTGCAGACCTCAGATTCTCCTCATATGGTTTGCGGTTATGTTTCATGTCATCCACCAGCCGCTTTTTTTCTTTTAATTCTTTTCCGATCTCGCGCCTCTGCTCACTGTAATCCTCCACTTCATTTTCGATATTCTGCTTGGCAGATTCAATTTTTAAATGCAGGTTCTGGCACAATTCCTCCGTTACGTTTCCACTGCCAAGTTCTGCAATCAAATTTAGAACCGGATTACTGATATAATCGGTGATCACATCATCTTCTTCCCAGTTTTTCATTCCAAGAAGGATCTTATTCCACTGTCTCGTATTATCCGCAAGCATCTGGCTGCGTGCATCCAGTTCCTCATACTGCTGCTGTTTTCCACCCAAATCACTGGACTTAAGATCTGCACTGACCTGAATCAGTTCCTGTTCGGTTTCCCCACGCACAGCAGAACGTTCTTTTATCTTTCCCTGCAGCTGCTCCTGTTTCTCTGCAATGATCTTTTTATCCTCTTCCGCGGTCTGAATTCTTGCCCGCAAATCTTCAATTCCAATGCAACGGATCATTGCCTCTGCCCGGATCTTATCGGACTGCAGACGCACAAGTTCCTGCCCGGATGTCTGAATATCTGTCAGTATCTCGATTCGTTTTCTCAGATCTTCTATTTTATCTTTGATCTGCCGGTAAGAATCCAATTGTTCACTAATCGTGGCAATGGTATTGGAAGTGTTCTTTGGAAACATATAATCACGAATAAACTGTCCCGTTCCATTGGTCATTTTCAGGGCAATTGCACTTTTTTCCATCGTGATAAAACGGTTCTGATCAATATACCCGAGAATCACATCATATAGAGTTCCCAGGTATGCCTCTTTGGAACCATAAATGCGGTTGACTTCTCCCTTTCCGCGGTTGTCATCGGATTTTGTTCTGGCACTGACCAGCTTTTTGATCTCCTGATTGGAATAGCAGACACCCTGTTCCGTCAGATATTCAGACTCCGGCATTTTCCCGGAGTGACTGAAATACACAAATTTTTTAATCTCAGAATCTGATTTTCTTACTTCAAACGCAATTCCAATACAGGTTATAATATGGGTTCCGGTATCTTCAATTTCCAGAGCAATTACAGAACAGAAATCACAGTCTTTACGATTGGCAGATCCGTCTTTTTGTTCTCCGCGCAGATAACTTAACACACTTCTGCGATTTTTTGCATCATCCGCTGCTTTATTCAGGAAACTCGGTGAGAAACTTCCATACAAAATGACCTGGATGGCATCCATCACTGTCGATTTTCCAGATCCGCTTTTTCCACTGAACAAATTCACATATTCATGAAACTCCAGTACCTTATGATCAATGCCTCCCCAGTTGTTAAGGCACATCCTTGTAAAAACTTTTTTTGCCTGACTCAATTTATTCACTCCTCATTTCGTCTTGTGTTTCCCACTGATCCTGCGTCTTTTCCGAATACTCTGCTTCCTTTTGTTCTTCCGTTTCCCCGGTTTCTCCTTTGAACATTTCAACCAGCTCATTGATATCTGCCGCTGAACAGAAAATATTAATGGTACTGTAAATATAAATCGGGGAATCGTCTTCGAGATTTCCAATGGCACTTGGCAGTTCGATCATCTGGCGTGTTTTCATCAGGATCAATGCCTCCTGCCACTCCTGAGCGGTCAGTCTGCGCGTAATCAAGTTTGTTTCCTTTCCATATCTTCGGATCTCCGCAAGACTGGTTGTCGTGGCATGTAGTCCTTCTCCCATAATTTTATCCCGATAAATCAATTTCATAAGGATCACCAGTTTCGTTGTTAAAAGTGTCATACGCTCCGTCAGCACGCCATCTCCTGTAATCCGGAAAATATGTTCCTGCGGATCATGAACCAGTTCACAGTCAAGCACCTGCAGATAATCTGCAATAAATTCCCGATTTCTCGCACATACCTGATAGTGAGGATTATCCTTCTGGATCAGAGTAACCGGATCACACTTTGTCTGCAAAATACAGGTCTGGCGAAACAGATCCTGTATGGTTTTTCTAATATTTTCCGCCTCACTCTGCGAGATATTTTCCATGTATTCTAACATTTATTTTTTCTCTCCTTTTTTTGCGTCAATCACCAGTTTTGAAAAAACAAATCCATATTCTCCTTTTAATTCTCCATCAATATGCACCGTTTCCTCTTGTTTCGTATCATCCGTTTCCTCCTGCCACAAAAACAGCAGTTTTTCCAGATCTTCTACGGACTGAATCGTCTGTTCATCCGTGACAAATCTGCCATCCACGATATTTTTCTGCCTGAATTCCTGCAACTGTTTTTTCGTATAAAGCGGCTTTGGTACAAAATCGGTCATCTGAGTCTCCTCGTTGTGCTTTTCCATCGCAATCGGGTGAAATCCTGCATCCTCCGCATTTTTCCGGTTGTAAAAACTTCTATCGGTTATATTCTTAAACTGTGTTCCCACTCTGATCCGGTCACGCATTTGTTCTAACACCTGTGGGCTGTTTGCATGATGATCCAACAAATTAATTAACTTTACAATGTGATCTTCATCCGAAGAGCCTTCCTGCAGAATATAATGGATTCGTGCCAGTGCACGCTTGGCAAAGACAGTTTTCTGTTCGATCAGCTTGTTATATTTTTTTTCGATCAGATCAAATTCCCGCTCCACCTGATACACAAGCTGACTGGCACTTTCACAATATTCCAGACGATACTGGTTTCTTTTGCTGGTAACAGTTCCCTCCACAAGTCCGGTACGCTCTTTTACAAGCTGTTCCCTTTTTTGGTCATTTTCGCGAAGAATCTGGCTGACCAGTTCTTTAACTGCTTCCTTATAACGGTAAAAGCTGTCTGTTGTCGTAAGAATTGCATATTTTTTACTGTCACTGTTGTTAATTTCCTCTACCAGAACTTTCTGAATTCCAATAAAATTTTTTTTCTGCGACAATTCCTCAAAATAGGAACGCATTCCATCCTGCATATTGGAAAGAAGCTGCCCCAGCCGTCTGGACGTCTGGAGTGCGTTTTTTAAAATATCATTATTTTTTTCTGTGTCCGAATGATACGTAAACAAAGCACTGTAAATCGAAAGGATACTTTCCCTCTCCCGGCTGTCATCTTCTGTCTGAAGCTTCTGAAACAATTCCGTAAACAGCTGGCTGTATTCCGGGAAAGAAATAATATACGTATTTAACTTTTCATCAAAATCGCTTTTTAACCATCCCCACCGAATCAAGGTATTCAATATGCCAGACGGCGAATCTTCCGGAAATAAGGTATCCGGCTCGTCCTCTTCTTCTATTTCCTCATCCTCCCAGATAATCCTTGCCTTTGCAATTGTATCTGCAATAATCACACGGCATTCCTCTATCGTCAATCCAAGTGCTGTATACACTTCATTATTTTCCTCATAAATTGCCACAAGAAACTGCATATATGCATCACGGTTTTTCGTGCGAAATAGTTTATAAAATTCCTTTGGAATTTTCTTTTTTAAAATCATGAATGAATTTCCTCTTTATTTTCTACAACAGCCGTTCCTGTTCTATCGTCAGACCTGACTTAAGTATTGCTTCCTTTAATGGTTCCGAAACCAGATCACAAATCGTCTTCAAAAACCGAACTTCCTTTGGAGAGAAAAAACCATGACAAAATATATAAAGAGTATCTTTTCTATAAGACATGTCCTCATAGTTTGCTTTATTTTCAATTGTCATGATTCTTTTGCAACCTGACAGGGCATACGCCCTTGCATGTTCCATTGTCTGTGTATTTATAATCGTTCCATAAATCTGTGATGAAGAATCAATTACTTTTTCATCATTTATAATATACTGCAGTGTGCCTTTCCACTCAAGCGTCTGCGCATAAGAATGAATATTATGCGCATCCAGCAGTTCATCATCACTCATTTCCTCTATATAAAATGGGGATTTTTCTTTTAAAACAGACAGTATTCTATCCTCATAATTTTTTTGGAAACATTTGGAATTGTGAAGGACACGCGCACTGAACACCCGCTTCCAGACGTGTTCCTTTTGATGTGCAACTGCATCTATACATACAAAAAAGGTTTCATCTTCCAGTTCTTTCTGCTCTTTGCCTCTGTTCAACAGATCCAATAAATCATCATAGTAGGAGCACAACCATGCACAATCCTGTCCTTTTCTCCGCCATTTTTCCACACGGGCAATGAGACGAAGCTGCCTTTCCCTTGGATCTTCGATTTGTTCCCTTTCACACAATTCCGGAATAATCGCAACATCATAATCAATTTTCTTAATACTTGTTTTTACATCTTTCCAATCGGGCTTAAACTTCCCCATCTTTCCCGCATTTGTCTCATTTTCAAGAATATTTGCCTGATCCAAAAGCTGTTTTCTTCCACCCACTATTTCCATAACATCCGCATCAATATACGGATGTTTCCATCCACTGAGCATCCCCGCCCTGTAATAATCGGTATTGGTTTTATCAATGATCCAACGGGCTAAAGTTTTATGTTCCTGCTCTTTTTTTCTGCCCACGTGGTCTCTCCTTTATTCCTATGATTTCATCCACAGGAAGTGCCGCGTAAAAAGCTGATGCATATCTGCCAAAAACATAGACATAACACTTCCTGAACCTTTTACCTCTTCTTCCGTTGCTTCCTGCTGTAATGCTGCGATTGCTGTTTCCATTTTTTCATTTCCCTGTAATCCCTCATCGGTCGGGAGCGTATGATTATCTTTCATTTCCTCATCTTCATATATTTAGTATAACGAAAAATTTTCCGAATTGCACCTATTATTTAAACATTTCGCATGAATCATCACCGACAAAAAGAGAACAGTGCCCCGATTTATCATCTGACACTGTTCTCTTTCTTTTGGTTTTATCCCTGTTCTCCAGATTCCGGTACATCTGTACTCACCGGTTTTGTACTATTCTGCGGCTCCACTTTTGCCATCGTAACCTTTGTTCCGTCATCCTTTACTACAAAGTTCACGGAATCAAGTCCCGATACATTCACATTGCGGTTTACCTTCGCATCGTAAGACTCTGCGTTGATAATATCTGCCAGATCAATTCCGGTTGCTTCTTTCATGCTTTCAAAGACTTTTGCCATGACCACCGGCACATTTCCGGCAATCTGATCCACACCATTGCTGCCGCCTTCGCCACCTCCAATGATTGTGATCTTGTCAATCTGACCGAGCGGTTCTGCAACTTTTCCGGCAATATCCGGAAGTACCTTGATCATCATTTCCGCTACTGCAGCCTTATTATACTTCGCATATGCTTCTGCCTTCTTTTCCATGGCTTCTGCTTCCGCAATACCTTTTGCCTGAATCGCAGATGCCTCTGCCTCACCGACTGCCCGGATACCGGCTGCTTCCTGCCCTCTTGCAAAACGCATGGCTTCTGCCTGTGCCTTCTGCGCTTCCGCTTCCCGCTGTGCCTCAAACTGCTTTGCCTCTGCGTCCTTCTGACGCTGATAAAGTTCTGCTTCCGCGCGCTGCTGGGCTGCATATTTTTCTGCCTCGGCTTTCTTCTTTACTTCTGCCTCCAGCGACTGCTCCGTAACGGCAACCTGCTTCTGCTTTAACTCAATTTCACGCTCCTGCTTTGCAATATCTGCATTTGCTGTGGTAACTTCGATGGTCTTACGTTGTTCCTCTTTCTGGATTTCGTAAGCGGCATCTGCCATCGCCTTCTTTGTATCGGCTTCCATCTGAAGTTCTGATTTTTTGATTGCCAGTTCATTCTGTTTCTTCGCAATCTCTGTCTGCGCTTCCACTGCCGCATCATTGGATTCTTTATCCGCTGCTGCCTGTGCAACTTTAATATCTCTCTCACTCTCAGCTTTTGCGATGGCTGCAGATTTCTTAATCTTTACAATATTGTCGATACCGAGATTTTCAATGACATCATTTCCATCAACGAAATTCTGCACATTGAAACTGATGATATCCAGTCCCATCGCTGCCAGATCCGGCTCCGCATTTTCTTTGACAAGGTTGGCAAATTTCTGACGGTCGGAAACCATCTCCTCCAGCCGCATCTTACCAACAATCTCACGCACATTGCCTTCAAGCACTTCACGTGCCACACTTGCTATGTACTCTGTATTTTTATTCAGAAAGTTCTCTGCTGCCAGACGCAGTTTCTCCGGATCATTACTGATCTTGACATTGACCGTGGCATCCACATTGATATTGATGTAATCCGCTGTCGGTACGGCGTTACTCGTCTTGACATCAATCGGAATCAGACGCAGATTCAGTTTATCCAGACGCTCAAAAAACGGAATCCTTATACTTGCCTTTCCAATGACAACTTTTGATTTCTTTTTCACACCGGAAATAATGTATGCCATATCCGGTGGTGCTTTCACATATCCCAGCAATAACAGCAATACAACGATCACCACAATAACCGCCGGGACAAGATACGGTATCAGATTTTCCATAAAAATCCCCTTTCTGTTAACTACTCCTGCTACCTTTTTATTGTAATATACTTTTTAAAAATTGTCATATTATTTTCTTATGATGTTTTCCTTAACTTAACCTTAAAACATAGACACTTGAAATTCTTTCCTGTTAAATCCATGAAAAATATTATAAAATAATTTGGAAAAGTTTGTAACGAAACCATCTTTTCGCCGTCTAATCTGTGTAAAAAGGAGGTGACCGGTTCTGAATTATGAAAAATTGTACAATTCCTATTACCTGCAGGTTTACTCTTACGTGATGACAATCGTCAAAAATCAGTCCCTGGCGGAAGAAATCACACAAAATACGTTTTATAAAGCGCTGACTGCCCGACACGGCTATGAAGGGAAATCCCGTGAATTCACATGGCTGTGCAGCATAGCCAAAAACCTTGCAGTTGATGAATGCCGCAAAAATCAAAAATATGCCTGTTTCGATGCATCCGCTGCGGAAACATCCGATGATATTGCAAACCATATTGCGGATCAGGACTCTGCGCTGCAGATTCATCTCGTACTTCATGAACTTAAAGAACCTTATAAAGAAGTCTTTCAGCTAAGAGTTTTCGGAGAATTATCCTTTTCACAAATCGGAATAATCTTCGGGAAAACAGAAAACTGGGCGAGAGTTACTTATCACAGGGCAAGATTAAAAATTAAAGAAAGGATGGACCACCATGAATCATAATCCAAACGAATGTGACATTGTGCAGGATCTCCTGCCATTATATTACGACCATGCATGCAGTCCTGCCAGCTGTGAACTGGTCAGACAGCATCTTGCTGACTGCGCTGACTGCGAAAAAATTTACGAAGATTTAGCCAATCATACCATTGACAACGTAATTGAAACCGAATCCCGCGAAATTCTGGAACGGCATGCCAAAAAAGAACGGAACCTGGCATACAAAGCCGGTATAGTCATTGCCGCCCTGCTGCTTGTTCCGATCCTTATTACCTTTATTGTATCCATGGCCGGCGGCAGCGGACTCGGCGTATTCTCTGTCGTAACCGCTTCCATGATGCTTGTCGCAGCACTCACTGTTGTTCCGCTTATTTCTTCCCAGAAACGGCTGATGAAATGTATTTTATGTGGTGTCGGTGCCCTGCTGCTGATTTTATTTTTTGTAAATGCCATGAATGGCGGAGGAGAATTTTTCTTCTGGTCCGTTCCGACTGTATTCGGACTTTCCGTTGTATTTTTCCCTCTGGTGATACGCGAAATGACATTACCGCCTGTATTATCCGATAAAAAAGCCCTTATTATCATGATCTGGGATACGCTTTGGCTCTACCTGACCATATTTACCGTATCTTACCGTTCCGGATTAGGCAGTCTGAAAACCGGATGCATTGTGGCAACAGTTCTGATGATTGGTGTATGGCTCTTTTTCCTCATAATTCGCTATCTTCCGGTCAATGGTTTTATCAAAGGCGGTCTGTGTACACTTCTTTGCAGTATATGGATTACCTTCTCCAATGATGTTTGCAGTTATCTTCTGTATGATACCAGACAGCTTACCATCCGCCATGCGAATTTTTCCACCTGGACGACAGATCTCAACGTAAATGCCAACGTGTATGTCATCCTTCTTGTCGCCGGAATTCTCATCAGTGCTTTACTGATCGGAATCGGGATTGTAAAAAAGAAAAAATAATTCCAACAAAGTCCATCGGATGACCAGGCTGCGTTTGCCCGACCTGTAGACGGCAATATCGCAGCCTCTATTCCGAAAAGCTTCCATTGATTCTTATTGTATTTTCCATCCGGCGCTCTGCACCTGAAGATTTGTCATATGCCGGTAGATTCCGTTGGTGCTCATTAACTCCTCCGGTGTTCCTTCTTCCGCGACTTTTTTCTACAAATTCTTGTGTATTCATCCGAAATATTACTATTTGCCTTTTTAAAAAAATCAAATAAATCATGTGTCGAAGTGCTCATGTTCATTCCCCACCATTCTTTATATGCCTATTTTAACCGTTTCACATATTCATAAATCCGTTTCAGCATTCCGTCTTTATCTTCTCCTAATTCTCCACGGATTTTATCACCAAATCCCATATATGTATTGAATCCAAGCATATATACAGCCATTGCCATAGACAGCTCGCCGTTTTCATCACCATACAATGATGCCACTTTTCTCAATTCATCAATAACCGTATCGTGTGGTACTTCAACACCGCCTTCTTCATTTACAACAGAATTGATTACCTCCGGCAATGCCATACACATCTTGTAAAATGCATCTTCTTCACCAGTAAGAATTGCATAAAACTGATCCATGCTTACACGGCGAATCAATCTATGCTGTACATTTTTCCCATCAACTTTTGTTGACCATTTTATATTCTGTGATTTCTTCGCAATTGCTTCAACTAACAGACACGCACAATCATCATCTTCCAAAATCTGTCCCTGCATCTTTATATATGTTTTTGCAGAAGATGCAGAATTCATAGTATTGTGTTTGTTTTTCATTTCCACATATATTGTATGTACAATATCTCCATCTGGCATTTGTATTCCATCGGGATTTCTGTAAATAACATCCCAGCCTGCCTGCGGAACCTCGCATCCTTTGAAATAAGAAAAAATATTCTGGTGAAAATATCCTATATCATTATTATTAGACTTATCTCTCTGCCGGAAAATTTCATTATTTACAATTTCTTCCCAGCTTGTACGATACACCGATTTATCAAAAATCAGCTTGATCGGATCAATCAGGTTACTGTTGAATCGCTTCAAATCATACGATTCTAGCTTTTCTCCATATTTCATAATCGTTGCACGCACATGCTTCTTAAAATCTTCTTCTGATATAAACCCTAAATTCCACGCCATTTATTTTACCCCCTCTAATGATTTATGTATCTCCAACCCAATTTCATATGCTAAATTGACAGGAACAGCATTTCCAACCTGTTTATACTGAGATTGAACACTTCCACAAAACTGCCATTCATCTGGAAATGTTTGACATCTTGCATTCTCACGTACTGTAAACGGTCTTGCTTCCAATGGATGACATCTTTCTGTTTGCTTCTGAGACGGTGAAGTCAATACTGTCAATGATGGTTCATCCAGACTCATTCTCCTAAGAATTCCTGTTCTTCCGCCTTCCATATCCCAACAACTTTTCATATATGCTTTTGCAATCTCTGGATCGATATCTCTCCAATATCCTCCAGGTGGAACTAATTCAAATATTTTTCTTTTATTTTCCCCGTATGGCACTCCTGGTCCTTCTGGGCAATCCAATAAAACATCTCTCAAAACAGGCTTATAATCATGTTCTTTAGGAAATGAGAATGAAACTTTTCCCACTAAATCATTCCTAATTCCAACAGTAATTAGCCTCTCTCTTTTCTGCGGCACACCAAAATCCCACGCATTTAAAACTTTTTTCTGAATGATATATCCCGCCTGTTCAAAAATATTGGTTATCGTTGCATATGTTCTTCCCTTATCATGAGTCAGCAATCCTCGCACATTTTCAAATAAAAACATCTTTGGCTGTAATTTCTGTAAAAAAGTTGCATAGTGATAAAAAAGTGTTCCTCTCGCATCTTCAAGTCCTAATCTTTTTCCAGCATAGGAAAAAGCCTGACACGGTGCCCCTCCCGATAATAAATCCAGGTCTCCTTTTTTTATGCCAAAATAATCTTCCAAATCTAAACAAGATATATTAGCTATATCATCATGAATAACTCTCCAGTTCGGCCTATTGGTTTTCAAAGATTCTGCAGCATCTTTATCAAACTCTATTAGTCCCAATGGTTCAAATCCAGCTTTTTCTATCCCTAAAGCCAAACCGCCAGCTCCAGCAAACAGTTCTATGGTTGTAAATGCATCACTATCGATTTGTATTGGTTCGTCTTTTTGTATCTCTACAACATCTTCTATCTTGCAATTTAATGTAAAACATATTTTTTCTATTGATTCAAATGAAACTGGCTCATTCTTTCCTAATCGAGCTAACACATTAAAACTTATTCCTGACGCTTCCTTCAATTCTGTGCGGTTCATTTTTTTATCTATCAGTAATTTCCATAATTTGTCATAACAAATCGCCATTAAAATTCCTCCAAATTCAAAAATAGTACAACTCATATTTTATCATATACCACAATTAGCAACAAGCAATTTTCTCACCATATCGTTAGATTTCCTCTTGCATGTTTCTTAACCCGTTTGCTATTTATCCTGTTTTTTGATAATATATTCTCAGCAGTTCAGGTAGAAAGAAGGTACCTATATGTCACGTGATTCCGCTACTGTTTCAAACAATATGCGTAAGATCCACAGTAAAGATACTTCCATAGAGCTATTGCTCCGAAAAGCTCTATGGCACAAAGGTTATCGCTATCGTAAAAATTATAAGGCTCTCCCTGGTTCTCCTGACATTGTTCTTACCAAATATAAAATTGCTATTTTTTGCGATAGTGAATTTTTTCACGGAAAGGATTGGGAGATTCTCAAACTCCGACTTGAAAATGGGAAAAATCCAGACTTTTGGATCAAAAAAATCGAACGAAACCGTAATCGTGATTATGAAAATGATAAAAAGCTTCTATTTCTAGGCTATACTGTCCTTCACTTCTGGGGACAAGACATTTCCAAACATACAGATGAATGTTTACAAGCCATTGAAGAAGCCATTTGGGATACAAAATTTTCTGATACA
>OKWE01001027.1_pt1 | contig 15228 bp, 8 predicted proteins | sample 1607051 | NCBI WGS metagenome assembly OKWE01 (sample SAMN04414079, study PRJEB24778) | human gut metagenome | material: faecal | host: Homo sapiens | reverse complement strand
GTAAAATAGAATCTGTGTCAATCTGTGTAATCTGTGGTGAATTAATTCATAACCCGTCAGAAAGAAACAAATTTAACTACTAACCCCATTATCCACTTATTTATATGAAGAAAGTATTATTCGGTTTCGCATTCGCTGTTGCTCTCCCGCTCTTTGCGCAACAGAAACCTGTATATCTGGATGCGAGCAAACCTATGGAAGTAAGAGTAGAAGATGCGTTGAAGCGGCTGACCGTGGAAGAGAAGGTAGCCATGCTGCATGCACAAAGTAAATTCAGCAGTCCGGGTGTGCCCCGTCTGGGTATTCCGGAATTTTGGATGACGGACGGTCCTCACGGAATCCGTCCCGAAGTTCTTTGGGATGAATGGAATCAGGCCGGATGGACCAATGACTCTTGTGTAGCTTTTCCGGCATTGACCTGTTTGGCGGCTACATGGAACCCCGAGATGTCCATGCTTTATGGCAAAAGCATTGGTGAAGAAGCACGCTATCGTAACAAGACCGTTCTTCTGGGACCCGGTGTTAATATTTATCGTACTCCGCTGAACGGACGTAACTTTGAGTACATGGGCGAAGACCCGTACCTGGCTTCCCGTATGGTGGTTCCTTACGTGCAGGGCGTACAACAGAATGGGGTGGCAGCCTGCGTGAAGCACTATGCGCTGAACAATCAGGAAATCAACCGCCACACCACCAATGTCATAGTAGACGACCGTGCCCTGTATGAAATCTATCTGCCCGCTTTCAAGGCGGCCGTTCAGGAAGGTAAAGCGTGGTCTATCATGGGAGCTTATAACCTGTATAAAGGTCAGCATGCCTGCCACAACCAATATCTGCTGAACGATATCCTGAGAGGCGAATGGGGCTTCGACGGTGTGGTCGTTTCCGACTGGGGCGGCACGCACGATACTGATCAGGCTATTACAAACGGTCTTGATATGGAGTTCGGAAGCTGGACGGATGGTCTTGCCAATGGCAGCAGCAACGCTTATGATAACTATTATCTGGCTATGCCTTATCTGGAGCGTATCAAATCGGGCAAAGTAGGTACGAAGGAACTGGACGAAAAAGTACGTCGCATCCTGCGCCTGGCATTCCGCACTACAATGGATGTGACCCGTCCTTTCGGTTCTATCCTTTCTCCCGAGCATTACGAGGCTGCCCGCCGCATTGGTGAAGAAGGCATTGTGCTGCTGCAAAACAAAGACGGCGTATTGCCCATCGACTTGAATAAAGTGAAGAAGATTGCCGTTATCGGTGAGAATGCTGTGAAAATGATGACCGTAGGTGGTGGTAGCTCCTCCCTGAAGGTGCAGCGCGAACTTTCTCCGTTGGATGGTATCAAGAACCGCGTAGGAAACAAGGCGGAAGTTGTTTATGCCCGTGGATACGTAGGCGATGCCCGTGGCGAATATAATGGTGTGGTAACCGGTCAGAATCTACAGGATGACCGTACGCCTGAGGAGCTGATTGCCGAAGCCGTAAAGGTGGCTGCGGATGCCGACTATGTGATCTTCATCGGTGGACTGAACAAGAGTAACAATCAGGATTGCGAAGATACCGACCGTGCTGGCTTGGAATTGCCGTACGGACAGGATGCTGTCATTTCAGCTTTGGCGAAGGCAAACAAGAATCTTGTAGTCATAAATGTTTCCGGCAATGCGGTAGCTATGCCCTGGATTGCGGAAGTTCCTTCTGTTTTGCAAGCTTGGTTCCTGGGATCGGAAGCCGGAAACTCAATCGCTGCCGTGTTGATGGGGGATGCCAATCCTTCCGGCAAGCTGCCTTTCACTTTTCCTGCCCGTCTGGAAGATGTTCCGGCTCATAGCGTTGGCGAATATATCAGTCAGAGAAGTAAGGATGTGGTAGATATGAAATACAACGAAGGCATCTTTGTGGGGTATCGTTGGGCGGACAAGCAGAAGAAGGTGAAACCATTGTTCCCCTTCGGACACGGGCTGTCTTACACAACGTTTGCTTATGGCAAACCTGCGGCTGATAAGAAAGTGATGTCTGCCGATGATCAGATCAGTTTTACCGTAACCGTGAAGAATGCCGGTGACCGCGAAGGACAGGAAGTTGTGAAATTGTATATCAGTGATAAGAAATCCTCTCTGCCCCGTCCTGTCAAAGAGTTGAAAGGTTTCAAGAAAGTGAAACTGGCTCCGGGCGAAGAGAAAGAAATAACCTTCACCATAGATAAAGAAGCTTTGAGCTACTTTGACGATGCCCAACATGCCTGGGTAGCCGAACCGGGTAAGTTTGAAGCTGTTATCGCCGCTTCGGCAGCGGATATCAAAGGGATCGTTCCTTTTGAATTGAAGTAATAACGTTATTAAGTTGACAAGAGGAAGGGTGTAGTCGCAAGATTACGCCCTTTATTGTTGTCAGTCAGGGAGATATAGGCGCTTCGCCGGGTCTCTATTTGTTCCATTTAGTTTCTTCCTGTTGAAACAAAAGTGCCTTGCCTAAGGAACAAAAGTTTCTTCCTTGAGGAACAAAAGTTTCTTACCTAAGAAACAAGAGTGCCTTGCCTGAGAAACAAAAATGCCAGTAAAGTGAAACGGACATTTCTTCATAATGGGGTGATACCGGATTAGTATCGCCTTCCGAGAGAAGAAAGCATTGGGCTTATTTCCAGAAGCTTACCACTCGTATTGCTCCACGTATTCGTCATATACGGGTTCTTCCTTTATTCCTCTTTTGAGAAACAGTTGACGGATGTATTCCTGTTCTTTGGGTTTAAGAAGTCGTTCCTTGCGGTAACAGCGGTAATAGGTGGTTCGGTTAAGCTCTGCCATAAGTTCTCGTTTGATGCCGAGGGCTTCTTTGTGCGGTACATTATCCAACAGGTGGGTGATGCCGAGTGCGAAACGTTTCTTTTTATCCGCCATGAAGTACGGGCAGGATTCTTTGTGCGAACTAAAATAGTTTGGATTTACGGTGCTGATTACCGGGTAGTTGTCCGGGACATAGGCTGTCACCAGGTAGCGCATACATTTGGCGGAGTGTTTGCACTGCTTGTTGAGGCAGTGGAGGAAGGTGGCCGGTACCTCGCTGTAGTTAAAGTCGGGACTCATAATTGTATTCGTTTATAAGTAAATAATAGCAAAGGTAGTGTTTACTGGGGGAATAATCGCTCAGTCTGCAAGAAAAAGATGACAACTCATTTGTTTTATAATAAAGGCAAGACTATAAAGCATATAATGTAGTAATTAATACAAAATTGTCTTCTATGAAATTTCCTCCCTTTTCCTTTCTAATCGTGGCGAGGAGTGTGTATAGCCTGGGCGAGAATAGTAAAGTTGTATATTCTATCTTGTATTTATTGTATTTAATGATTATTTCTTGCTCTTTCTTATATTAAATAGTTCGGATTAATTTCTTTAGAAAGTTTCGGATATTGAAACAGATAAAATAAAAATATGCGGATAATGGAAATGCAAACTGATATTTTCTCTTTTTTCTTATTTTGGTCATTCTTATTGTGCGTACTAGCATTATTAGTTGTGTGGCCTCTTTTTTAGTGCCTATAACAGAACTTGATACGATTTCCAGTCTTCTTTATTTCCACGATATTTGCAATCTGAGATTTTGTCCTTTTTTGGTTTGTTATTCAAGGTTTGAAGGGGATGAAGTCGGGATGCCGAAGCATGGAATAGATGGAGAGTGCAAAGATATAAAATGTTTCTTTAAAGAATGCTCTGCTTCATCAAAGTTTCACGGCATGAAATTGGATTTATAGAATGGTTTTAAAATAAAAAGAAGGAATAAATGAAGAAAATACTAGTCTGCATACTATTCATATTGGGTTTATTGTCGGTTGAAAGTAAAGCTCAAAAGGTTGCCGTAAAAAGTAACCTGCTTTATGATGCCACTACTACTATGAATCTTGGTTTGGAAGTTGCTTTGGCACGCAAGTGGACACTGGATATCCCGGTCAACTATAATCCATGGAAATTTGATGATGCCCGTTTGAAGCATTGGGGTATACAGCCGGAGCTTCGATACTGGTTCTGCGAAAGCTTTAACCGTACGTTCATCGGGTTGCATGCACACTATGCCGACTTCAATGTAGGTGGATGGCCAGATTGGCCGTTAATCAGCGAGAATATGCAGAACATGCGCTATCAGGGACGTCTCTATGGTGGTGGGCTTTCAATCGGGCATTCATGGATATTAAAGAAGCGTTGGAGTCTTGAGGCTTCTATCGGACTGGGATATGCACGTATTTTATATGATAAATATCCTTGTGCAACGTGTGGCACCAAACTGAAAGATACCAGCAAAAATTATCTGGGTCCTACAAAAGCGAGCTTATCACTTATTTACTTAATTAAATAGATTGAGAATGATGAAAATAAATATGCAATTCATTGCACTGGCACTGGCTCTCTTATTCCTGAATGTGAACGGAGCATCGGCTCAGGACCGTTCATACGAAGGTACTATCAGGATAGAACCTGTACGGTTGGAACAATCGGGTGAATTCCTCCATATAGATCTGGATGTCATTATGGATGATGTGAAAGTGAAGTCTGCACGTGGAGTGGATTTTATTCCTCAGCTGATTTCGTCTACTACCACCCGCGATCTTCCGAGAATATCTATTAAAGGCCGGAATGAGTATCTGGCCTATGAACGCAGGTTATCGGTAATGAGCCGGAAGCAGAAGGATAGTTATAGACTTCCCTATCTGGTAGAGAAGAATTACAAGAAAAAAAGTGGTGTGCTGCAATACAGATATGCGTTACCCTATGAACCTTGGATGGCAGATGCCCGGTTGAACGTGCAGCGTGACGAATGTGGTTGTGGTGAAAGCACATTGATGAATGTGGAATATGCTTTTGATAAGGTTACGCTTGAACGTATGCTGGTGCCATATGTAGTGACTCCCTATTTGTCTTATGTAGAACCGATGGTGGAAGAGATAAAGAGTCGTGATGTACAAGCTGAATGTTTCCTGGACTTTGTGGTGAACAGAGTGGATATTCGTCCTGAATATATGAATAATCCCAAGGAACTGGGTAAGATACGTGCCATGATTGACGATCTGAAGAATGATGCGAATGTGAATGTGAAGCGCTTGGATATTATTGGCTATGCTTCTCCTGAAGGAACGCTGGAAGCGAATAGACGTTTGTCTGAGGGCCGTGCCATGGCATTGCGTAACTATCTGGCTACGCAGTATGATTTCCCGAAGAACCAGTATCATATCCAGTTTGGAGGTGAAAACTGGGAAGGATTGGTGAAGGCGCTTGCTACCGTTGAAATGGATGACAAGGCAGAAGTATTGGATATTATAGCCAGCATCCCGATTGAAAAAGGAAGGGAAACCAAGTTGATGAAGTTAAATGGTGGAGTGCCATATCGGTTTATGTTGAAGCATATTTTCCCGAGTCTGCGTGTCGCGATCTGTAAAGTGAGTTATGATATTAGGAATTTCAATCTGGAAGAGGCGAAAGAAGTGATAAAGAAACGTCCTCAGAATCTGAGTTTGAACGAGATGTTTATGGTGGCTAATACGTATCCGAAAGGTTCGCAGGAGTTTATCGATATCTTCGAAACTGCTGTCCGTATCTATCCGGAGAGTGAAATAGCCAATATGAATGCAGCTACCGCAGCCCTTTCACGCAATGATCTGGTTTCTGCGAAACGCTATTTAGAGAGGGTGAAGTCAGCAGACTATTCACCGGAGTATAATAATGCAATGGGAGTATTACTATTAATGAAGGAGGATTATGAATTGTCAGAGAAACATTTAAAGATTGCCAAAGAGTTGGGGCTGGATGTAGCCAAAAGCAACTTGGAAGAATTAGCTAAGAAGAAAGCTAATGCTATTGAGATCAAGAAAAAGAGTAAATAAACAAATAATAAATAAGAACCGGAAAGTGGTTACTATTAAAGTGAATAATTATATCTATTAATTTCTAATAAATTTTTGTATTATGCTAAAGATTAAATCAATTTTAGTATCGTTGCTGGCCCTTGGGGCAATGGCAAGTTGCTCAACAAATGAGCTGGAAGGAGAAGATACGAGGACGGGGGCCGATTTGGATGTGGCTTACATGTCATTGCGGATTACATTACCTACCCAGAAGGCAAGTACCCGTGCTGCAGGTACTTCCACGGAAAAAGATCCTACCGGACATGAAGGTGATGTCAACTCTCTTTACGTCATTACATTCGACAAGGACCAAAAACTGGTACACCATTCCAGAAAGAATCCTGTTATTGTTTTGGGATCAGGCGATTTGTCGCCCCAAGTTAGCGGTAATCAAGGTACGACAGAGGCGATTCTGGTAAGTGCCAGTACTAAGTATTTGCTCGTTGTCGTTAATCCGGGTACATTGTTGGAGACGAGATTGAGGGCTTTGACTGCCGGTGCTTTATACAATGATATCAACATGGCTATCGTTAAAAGCCTAACAGCTGGCAGCAAACCTGAGACACTTGTAGGTGAGATTGCGGATCCTGCGGATAGTGGTAAGGGTTTTACGATGATCAATGCCGGTTCCTACGATGTTAGTGGTGACAAGTGGAACCAAGGCTGTCTGCTTGACGTAGAAACTAATGTGATTTCTGTTGATGGTACTACCATTAAAGATGAAGCCGCAGCCAAAGAGGAAGCGGAAAAAGTAGGGAACAGAGCGACGCTGAAAATTGAACGTCTTGCTGCAAAAGTGGAAGTAGCTGTTAAATCACCTGGTCTGACTGTATTGCCTGAAGGAGCAACATTCGAATTCGGTGGTTGGACACTCGATTATTACAATAGCACTTTCTATCCATTTGCAGAGAAATCTAAAACCAAAGCGACCCATACTGCAGCTTTCTATGAGAATAGCTTCTATACTAAGGACCCGAACTTTGCGACTCCAGGTCACAGAACCGGGATTATTCTAAACGAACTTGATGATCGTGAGCCTTTTGTAACTTGGAAAAAAGCAAGTACAACTCCGACTCCGGTTTTTGAATATTGTATTGAGAATACAATGGCTGATGCCGACCAGAAGTTTGGCGCAGCTACCCGTGTAGTAATAAAAGGGAAATACGCTCCAAAAGATTTTACACTCGGAAATGACTGGTTCTCTTTCGGTGGCATAAACTATCCGACTCTTGCAAATCTTCAGCTTGCGTATTCTACAGCTGGTGCCACGATTAAGGCTAAGGCTGATGAATTGGAATTGGCAGGGGAGGATCCGATCACTGCACTGGCGAATGCAAAGCTCTTCTATCCTGTAGAAACATTGCTTATGGAAGTTTGCGATAACTTCTTAGGTGCGGTAAATACAGCATTAAGTGCCTCAATTGCCGCTTTTGCAGATCTTGATCAAGATACGCATCTTGATAATATCACAGATGGTGGTGAGATTGTGAAAATTGCCAAGTGTATTAAGTGGTATCAGAAGAGTCTTAACTATTACTATTATGAGATTCGCCATGATAATACTGATGATGAATATATGTACTTTGGTAAATATGGTGTAGTACGTAATAACTGGTATAACCTTACTCTGAATAAGGTGAATGGTTCTGGTACTCCATGGTATCCTGGTGATGGACCAGAAGATCCGGATCCGGAAAAACCAATTGATGAAAAGCCCGGATTCCTTGCTTTCGATATTGAAATAGCTCCGTGGGTATACTGGCAGACTGGTTTTGAGATTTAATATACTCTCTATGAAAAAGCGCAGGGCAGTGCAAAACTGCCTGCCCTGTATTTTCTTAATGATATTCCATACGGAAATGAACCGTAGGGAAAAGTAAAATAAGCCGGTGACAGGCTTTCTAAAAACAGCACGGAAACATCTTGGCGCATCAGAAATGCATGGAGTGCAAACCGCGCGCCCCCTAAAATGGAAATAACCGGAGATCATTAAGCAGGATCTCTGACAATATAAACGGCAGTCCTCAAAGCACTGCCTCATAAAAGAAAAAAGATATGTTCGGAAAAACCAAATCGCTATTCTTTATTGTCACCTCGCTGTTGTTCATCGCTTCGTGCGATAGTATACGTGAGGATTTGCCTCGGTGCGAACTTTGGCTGGAATTCACATTCGACTACAATATGGAATATGCGGATGCGTTCAGTCCGCAGGTTAAGTCGGTAGATGTATTTGTTTTTGATAGTGATGACAAACTGGTTCTCTCTAAAAGAGCGGAATCTACTGAACTGATTGGTGGAAACCGAATGCCGTTGACTGACGAACTGGACTTTGGTAACTATAAAGTGCTGACTGTAGGCGGACTGTCTGACAAATTTAGCGCTTTAGGAAATGGAGGTAGTGGGATGGCTTTGCGGTCGACCACTTATCAGCAAGTCACTTTGGCTCTGAACCGTGAATCGGATATCGTGGATTTTGAGTTTCCGCACCTCTATTTCGGAGCAATTGTGGAAGTGAATCATTTGCCATCCAATACCAGTCACAATGTTTATCAGGTAAACATGGTACGTAACACCAACCGGTTTAATATTGCGTTGATGGATTATGAAGGTCGAGAAGAAACTGAGAATCAGTACTCTTTTGAAATCCAGTCGCCTGAAAATGCCATCTATTCCTGGGAAAACGAGCCTACAGGTCAGGGACCGATTACATATGCGTCTCATTATTCAGGACCGGGTGACACCTCTGAAGTGCTAATGTCAGCGCGTATGAATACTATGCGTCTGTTTAACCGGACGGGATGGGATTACCGTTTTATTATAAGAAATGCGGATACAGGAACAGAAGTGTGGAGCTATGATTTGATGAAACTGTTGAGTATTGCTCGGCCGGAGTACCGTCATGACGGTACGGTGCTTCCTTTTCAGGAGTATCTTGACAGGCAGAGCGAATGGAGCCTGATGTTCTCCGTAGTAGAAAAGCCGGGAGGAGGATTCCTTCAAATCGGTCTTCTTGTAGGACCCTGGGTTTATTGGCTTCATGATATCGAAATATAAGAATGAGGGAAAAAATACTATATATCGTTTGTATGGCCTTCACAGCCCTTTTGTTCTCATGCAGCAAGGATGCGATGGATGATGAACTGCTCCCTGTTACCCGGGCGCAGCTTAGCATCGGACTTGAGGACAAATCGGAAGTGGAGCGGCAGGAGGAAATAAAATCCATCCGGTTTATTGTGTTCAGCAACGCGTCGGGCGACGTGAAGCTGAATGTGAATAAACTTGTTACGTTGGATACTCCGGCCACAGCCACCGATATAACTGCGAAAAACCTCGAAGTGATTCCTAACAACGATATTATGGTTATTGTCATCGCGAATGAGCCACAAAGTCTTACGAGTAAGCTCAATACTGTCACCAGCCCATGGCTATTGCAGAGCGTGGACTATGATATAGCCAACATATTGGACAGTGACGGAGAGATTGTTTCGACCACCGGTATGCCAATGACTGGGGTAATCAGGGATATATCCGTGGCGTCTGATGAAGTCAAGGCGGTAAAGATGGTTATCGAGCGTGCTGTGGCTCGTGTTGATATCTTCCTTGAAGCTACAGATGGTGGAGCTGTGACAGGATACACAAAGGATGTCACCAGTGTCACTTTACACAACTTCACCCATAACAGTTATTTTGTGATGGGAAATGAGGCCAACTATACGCGTGACAACGCTAACCCCTCGAAGAATTACGGGAAAGTGATGACAAATGCAGTAGATGGTGATTTGCTGACGCAGACTTGGACAGCTGCAACAACTGAAACCTGGGCGTATTCATCTGTAGCTGGAGCCGAAAATAGAAAAATACTCTGCTCATTTTATGTTGCCGAGCGTATTTTCAGGTCAGATTCTTCCGACCAATTGGCTATTAGTATGGTAAATGTTCTGAAAGGACCTCCAAGTGTTACAGGAATAGCAGAGAAGGTGATAAAAACAATAACAAAAGTCGATAATTCAGGTACTCCGACAGCGCAACCTTTTACGGAGATCCGGAGGAATAATGTGTATCAAATTACAGCTCGGGTTGGCAAAATCGGTATTCAGATAATAACGATAAGTGTAGAAGGATGGGGTAAGGTTCAGGATATTGATCTGGATATGTATCTGTGATGCTTTCGGGCGGATGTTTTTTTAATTGGGAAAGGAATAGGATGATAAAGTTTAATAATAGTATTAGGACGATTGTAACGGCAGTTATTCTTCCGGTCATATTCTCTTCGTGTATCAGAGAAGAAATGACGTGCGGAAATCAGATTGTTGTGCAACGTATTGGAGAAGATGGAGGTGCCGTTACCCGTGGTACGGCTGTCTCTTCCGTATCCGATCTGGAGAATCAATTATTCGGCTTTTCAGCTTCCCTGACTCCTGCTGCGTCTGCTACACAAATGTACTTCAACGAAAAAGCCCGGGTGAATGCAGGAGGCATAACGGGTACTATATTGCCGGAACAATACTGGCCGGCCCTGCTGGGAGCCAGCATGAAGTTCTTTTCATGGTATCCATATGAGGGTACGTATGCGCCTGCCGCAACTTTCGCTAACCCTGCACAAATGTTGCTGAATTATACGGCCGATGCTGATGCTGCCAATCATGTGGATGTGATGGCTGCCGTATCTACACCCGGCTGGAATGAAGGCGTGGGTATACATTTTTATCATACTCTGACCAAAGTTACTTTTACGTTTCAAAAGAAGGATCCAGTACCTGATGTGGTAACTATTCAGAAGATTGAATTTCAGGGTGTGCCGAATGTTGGTAAACTTACTGTGGGCACTATACCTGCCAAGACAACAGCGAATGGAAAGCCTGGCTTTGTGTGGAATGACGTCACTACAGGAAATATCGTTTCTACTCTCAGCAGTAATAATACGGTAACAGATGATAAGGTCTTGCTTGGTGACACATTTTTGATGTTGCCTACCGATCAATTCTCCGATGAGGCGAAGATTGTTGTTACCACTAATTTAGGTGAGCGGGAGTTTATGTTCAAGGATATTGTTGCTACCAAACCTCATTCATGGGAATCGGGTGAATACATCAATTATAACATAACAATCTCGAATACAATCTATCAGATATCGGCTACTCCGCTTCCGTGGGATAAAAATCCGGTAATAGATGTGATTTTTGACGGACAGTATTATCTTAAATTGTCACAAGCTAATGTGAGACTGGAAGGGAAAGGTAATACTGTGGATATAGTAGTAAAAACGAACTATAATGCGATACCATACACAGGCTATCCGGCAGGAGCGCAATTAACAGTAACCAATACAGCTTGGTCTGAAGTTAGCCTGCTTAATTCGTCCGAAGCTAATGGTGTATATACTTATACTATTCGTGCTGTGATAAGTGACTATGTCGGTACTGTTGCTGACTTTCGTGATATGAGATTTTATATTACTGCCGGTAACATGAATCTTGGTGTACCTATACAACAGTGGGGTGGAGCTGGCAACTGGATAACCCCGGATATCGTATTTGCCGATAATGATCCCACCACAGAAGGAATCAAAAGACGGCGTAAAATAGTCTTTAACACGACTGCCTTAACTAACTCTACAGACAGTTGGAAATGGAATTGGGAAATAAGCGAAATAAGAGATCCTGATAATATTCTGCTGAATGCTGAAACGATGCTTTGGGCAAATGGTACAGGTGGTGGGTGGCTTTACTTCTATTACAAGGCCAATGCCACAGAGGGATCTAAAGCCACGCTGGTATTACACAATACAAATGGTGACAATCCGGATGTGGAGATAGAATTAACTGTACCGGACGATGCGTCTACTACAGCATAGATATATGAACCTTTTTAAGAGAAAATTATAATGAGATATACTGTTTCAATATTCAAAAAGCATTTGTTGATGTATACTCTGATGACAGTGGTATGCCTCAGTGGGTGTGTACAAGAGGAGTTTGCGACTCCTCCAAAGAAAACTGAAAACAGCGTGGAATTTAGTCTGTCTGTTTTCGATGTGAAAATGCCGTCAGTAGCTTCACGCTCAATGGTAGGAGTGGGAGAGGCTAATAAAGAAGATGAGGTACAAAGTGTAGATATTCTGGTGTTTGATGCTTCAGTAGAACCTGCTGTTCTTTTGGAATGGGTGGAAGTGGAAAGCCAGAATATTGAGCAGAATTTAGCTGGAGGTAGCTCAAAGGTAGATTTTTCAGCTCCGCTTACTCTCTCTTCCAAGAAAGTGTGCATAGCGGTAGTGGCAAATTGCTCACTTTCCGGTTTAACGAAAGGAACTCCCAAAAATGATGTATTGAACAGTCTGATTTTTCAAAATAGCGGAAAGTGGCTTGCTGATGCTGATAATTACACCGCAATTCCTATGTACGGAGAGATAGAGGTGGCGAAGATAGAACCTTCGGTGAGTATAGCCAACATTGAGATGAAGCGAATGTTGGCGCGTATTGATATACAAAATTCAACTTCTAATTTCAAGATAGAAGATGTGTATCTGGCCAATTTCAATACAAATGGATATGTGTCTCCTGAATGGGATAGTAATGGGAAGATAAACCTGACACCAACTGCCCCCAATATGCCATCCGACCCGGGTAAGACTTTGGGTGCAGAGAATGCTATTAGGTATCAGGTGAATGGCGCTGCCTCTTATATTGGAGAAATCTATGCTCTTGAAGCTTCTGCGGCAATAGATGCCGGTGGAGTGGGTGAGGACGGTAATGCAAGTCGCAAGAATGCGACATGTCTGATTGTAATGGGGAAGATGATTGAAAATGGAGTTGCAGTTGGAGACTCTTACTATTATCGGGTAGATTTTACCCAAAAGGTCACGATAGAGGAAGGAACGAAGGTAGAGTATATGCCTTTGATGCGAAATTACAAATATGTTGTTGACATTAATGAGGTTTCAGGTCCGGGGTTTACTGATAAAGTTGACGCCTTGGCTTCCTATACAGTAATGTCTAACATGAAAACGCGTGTGATTAGCTATAACCGTAATAAAATAAAGGATGTAGTCTACAATGGGCAGTATATGCTTGGTGTGAGCGTAACAGATGTGCAGATATCTCAGTTTCAGATTAGTGAATACGCCGTAGATGTATTTACTGATGTCCCTGGCGGCTGGACAGCTACCGTTACAAATGGGGAGAGTTGGCTCAGAATTAATGATGGTACTTCCGGTGGGAGTGCTACAATGTCTGGTGCATCAAATAGTGATACACAGTTTAAGCTGAGTATGGGGTATTTTGATAATGCGTTAGGAATCGGTGACACTCGTACGGGGACTGTTCTGCTGAAAACGGCGAGGCTTTCCCAGGAGATTACAGTGACGCAGAAGATGATAGAGCCGGGGGTAATCAAGTTTGTGGACGCATACGGAAATGAAATAGAGAATCTCTTCTTTCGCCTTAGGGCAACTAATGTTGCCGCTAATACCATTGAACCGCAATCTGTGTATGTGATGTTTTCTACGGATAGACTTGATGCACGGCTTGAGCCGGACAGGGATTTTGCGGGCTTAATAGCATACCCGGATTGGGGAGGTTTAATTCCGGCTCTGAATCCGGATAGAGTCACAACTACACCGTTTTACGGTAGTGTACAGGCCTTTAGCGTAGAGCCGAAAGTTAAAGTGGATGGCGATGGGAAAAGTGAATATTGGCGTGTGGACAAACTGTTATTCACTCTGCACAATAAAGAAGGAATTCTGTTAGGTGCACAGAGGGAATTTAGCATTATCCAAGCATTGTTGGATTTCTCATTTCAGTATTATGAAAGTGTAGTTCCTCGTTCCTACGAAGTGCATCTGGGAGCAGAGCAATATCTGCAACTCCTTACAAATAATAACTGGGAGATTACAAAAGTAGAACAATTGGAAGTTAGTGGTGATGATGGAACCGGACTATTAATAACTTCTGATACGGATAATGATATAGTCGCAGGCAGAAGTAATGCGGATAATATTATGTGGGATCAATCTGTTGTGGATTCGGATGATGATAAGATGGGATATAGCGTAATTAATCGAGGTTACAATTTCAGGTTGAAACTCCATCCCGGTAAGTGGAAAGAAGGTAAAAGTGGAACGATAAGAATTACATTTAAAAATGTGATGCGTGCAGGAAACCAAACGTCCTATACGGATTATCCGTTCTACACTACGATTGATTTAAAAATGGTATCGGAGAAAACATCCTATACAGATAGTGGAGAACCTCTTTTCTATCTTTACCCGCTTCGGTTCGACAAACGATTATACTATGATGAGAATAGAGCAAACGAGGGACTTAAGAAAGATATTACTGAGGCTGATAAAATATGTAAGGCTATAGGTGATGGATGGCGACTTCCCAATGCTAATGAATTGATATTGTCGTATGTTTATCGTGATGCTTTAGGGGGAGATGCAACCCAAGGTAGTGGTTATGCAGGACAAAATATGTTTGGATGGTATGCGGATCGGAATTGGTCTTCATCGGTCGATCCTATTGATTCAAATACGCGTTTTACAATGGACTTCTCAAGCGGTAGAACTACAACTAATTCTATTTGGGATTGGGATAAGCAATACTTTCGGTGTGTCAGAAATGGTGCCAGTAGTGGAGGTTATCCAAAAGTCTCGGGAGCTACTATTATTTCACGCGACAATAATGGAGGTGTGAAGTCTTCTATATTGCTTGCTTCAGGTGAATCTCCGGCTCAATATAATAAGGTGGCTCCGAAGTTTGAGGTTGATTTGGTGGATAAGGTAAATACCGGAATGGGTGCAAAGGCCGAATGTGAGGGGAGATCAGGCAATTGGCGATTACCTACTCAAAGGGAATTATTACTAATCTATGGTTTAGGTGGGATGAAAACCTCTTATAATGGTGATGGTTTTACTGTACCGACTTGGTCAGGTGGATTCGTGAAGGTTGATAATTGGCTATGGTCACAAACCGTTAGTGAATCCGGTAAGTTTTATGTAGTTGGTCCTAGTCCCAATGCTTCGGAAAATGGCCAACTCCAAACACAATCGTGGGATTATACAGATTCTGGTCTGTCTTGGGTTCATTATCGCTGTGTGAGGACTATAGACTAATTTATGAGGTTGTGTCAAAACGTTGGCACAACCTTTTTCTATAATTTATAGTCCTGTTATCTTTTCTTTTGTCTACGCCGCTTTTTTCTCATTCATTTGGTAACAAGTTGCTATCTTCCCGTTGTATCGGGTTATAAATAGTCCAATAAATATAGATTTAGCAAGTGTAATGAGCTCCTTTCCTGCTTTTCTCAGTTTTGCACACATCTTTTTGATATTAAAAGCTATG
>OKWE01001022.1_pt1 | contig 15308 bp, 10 predicted proteins | sample 1607051 | NCBI WGS metagenome assembly OKWE01 (sample SAMN04414079, study PRJEB24778) | human gut metagenome | material: faecal | host: Homo sapiens | reverse complement strand
GAACTTGGTAAACGTTATACGCTTGCTGCGGGTAAAGGTTTGCAGGGCGCGGAAAATCTGCCGGAAGGCATTGCTTATGCGGGTGAACTTGGTGAAATTTTACAAAGCCTTGATGTGAAAAATTTTGCCGCGTTTAAGGAAATGGATTTTCCTTCCAAAAGCACGTTTGAAGAATACGGGCTTGGCGGCGCGCTGTATTATGATGACGGCAATTACAGCAAAAGCATTGCATCAAGCTCCAAAAACATCAAAGGCGAAGGCGTGCTTGTTTCCAAAATGAGCATTTTTATTGCTGACGGCACCAAGATGCCGGATTTTTGCGTTATTATCAGCGACGGGCAGATTGAAATAGGCAAAAATGCCGTGCTTGGCAAAGCGCTGCTGCTTTCAAAATACGATATTACCGTTAAAAGTGGTGCTTCCATAAACGGCATCGCCCTTTGCGATGGCAGGCTGATTGTTGAGAATGGAGTAACGTTTACGCGTGATGAAAGCGTTTTGCAGCCTTTTATAACGGCATACCGCTTAAAACAGCAATAAAAAATCCGCACCCGTATGAGTGCGGAATAAGGTTTAAGATAAAATTTTATGGTGGCTCTTACGGCAGCACAAGCTGCGGCATAAAGTTCTGCGTATCGCAGCTTACAAGCTTATAAGTTACGCAGCGGGTTTCACCTTCAAAAATATTGCCGGCGTCCTGCCCGTGGATATGCCCGAAAACACAGTGCTTAACGCCGTATTTGGCAAAAAGTTCCGTAAATATGGTTTCTTCGTCCGCTTTATACAGCGGCGGGTAATGCAGGGCGGCAACAAATTTGTTAAAGCCTGCATTTTTGGCGGCGGCAAGCGAATTTTCCAGCCTTATGCCTTCACGCAGGTAAATATGCCTGTCGTCATCCGTAAACGCTTCCGACGACGGCAGAATCCACCCGCGCGAACCGCAGACGGCAATATCGCCGCAGGCAAAAAAGTTGTTCTGTAAAAACATAAATTTGCCTTCCGTGGCCTGCTGCATTTTTTTCAGCGAAGTCCACCAGTAATCGTGGTTGCCGCGCAGAATGATTTTCTGCCCCGGTAGGGCGGCAATGCGGTTTAAATCCTGCATGGCAGCCTCCAGCGACATGGCCCACGAGGTGTCGCCGCAGATAATTACGGTATCTGTTTCTGTAATTTTAGTCAGCCAGTTACGGCGTATTTTTTCAAAATGGTTTTCCCAGTTCGGGCTGAAAACTTCCATTGGTTTGGCAGGCGGTTCGCCCGATAAATGAAAGTCACCGATAGCAAAAAGGCTCATGCTGTCTCCTTCTTATGTAAAATCTTCTTTGATTGTATCATATTTTTTACACTTTGGCGATATTAATGCAGGTGCAGGGCATTTATAATTGACTTTAAATCCTGTAAGCTATATAATTTTAAGGGTATTATTTATAAATAGCTTTATTTGCGAGGTTGAAAAATATGATTCAGGAAAAGTATAATCCCCATGAGATTGAAGCCAAATGGCAAGCTTATTGGGAAGAACACAAAACTTTTAAAACAGAGATGGACAGCAGCCGTCCGAAATCTTATGTGCTGGAAATGTTCCCGTATCCTTCCGGCAACCTGCACATGGGCCATGTCCGTAACTATTCTATTGGCGACGTTGTAGCCCGTTTCCGTACCATGAACGGTTTTAACGTGCTGCACCCCATGGGCTGGGATTCCTTCGGTATGCCGGCGGAAAACGCCGCTATTAAACACGGGATTCCGCCGAAAAAATGGACGATGGAAAACATTGCCAATATGACGCGCCAGCAGAAACGCCTCGGCCTTTCTTACGACTGGGACCGCGAAGTAACTACCTGTAAACCCGATTATTATAAATGGACCCAATGGTTCTTTGAACTCTTCTACAAACGCGGCCTGGCTGTTAAAAAGAAATCGGCCGTTAACTGGTGCAACACCTGCAACACCGTACTTGCCAACGAACAGGTTATTGACGGTAAATGCTGGCGCTGCGACCACGAAGTAGTAAAAAAAGACCTGGAACAGTGGTTCTTTAAAATTACCGATTACGCAGACGAACTTTTGAAAGACCTTGACCTTCTTGAAGGCTGGCCGGAACGCGTTAAAACCATGCAGCGTAACTGGATTGGCCGCAGCGAAGGCTTGGAATTCAGCTTTGATTTTCCGGAAATCGGCGAACGCATTCCTGTTTACACCACCCGCCCGGATACGATTTACGGCGTTACCTATGTTGTACTCGCCGCTGAGCATCCGCTGGTTGAAAAACTGTGCGTAAACAACCCGAAAGCCGAAGAAATTAAAGCTTTCTGCGACCGTGTAAGAAATCAGTCCGATATTGAACGTACTTCCAGCGAATCTGAAAAAGAGGGCCTGTTTACCGGCTGCTACTGCATCCATCCGCTTACCGGCAAAAAAGTGCAGGTTTGGATTACCAACTATGTACTTTATGATTACGGTACCGGCGCTGTTATGGGCGTACCTACCCACGATGCACGCGACTGGATGTTTGCGGATAAATACGGCCTTGAGAAAATTGTTGTAATTAACCCCAAGGATAAAGAGCTTAAATTAGAAGATATGACCGACGCCTATGAAGAAAAGGAAGGCGTGCTTGTTAATTCCGGCGAGTTCAGCGGTATGGAGCTGCATGCCGGTATGGAAGCAATTAAAGACAAGATTGAAGCAATGGGCATCGGCAAACGCCGTGTAAATTACCGCCTGCGCGACTGGTTAATCAGCCGCCAGCGTTACTGGGGCGCACCGATTCCGGTTATTTACTGCCCGGACTGCGGCGAAGTGCTTGTGCCGGAAGACCAGCTGCCGGTTATGCTGCCGGAAGATGTTAAGTTTGACGCCGGTGCGGTATCCCCGCTGGCAACTTCCGAAAGCTTCGTAAACTGCACCTGCCCGAAATGCGGCAAGCCTGCAAGACGCGAAACCGATACCATGGACACCTTCCTGTGCTCCTCCTGGTATTACCTGCGCTATACCGACCCGAAAAACGATAAAGCACCGTTTGCGAAAGACAAAGTAAATTACTGGTCCCCTGTTGACCAGTATATCGGCGGTATCGAGCATGCCATTCTGCACCTCTTGTATTCCCGCTTCTTTATGAAAGTTCTGCACGACGCAGGCCTTGTAGATTATAAAGAACCGTTTACCAACCTCCTGACTCAGGGCATGGTTATTAAAGACGGCGCCAAAATGAGTAAATCTCTCGGCAACGTTGTTTCGCCGGAAGAAATTATCGGCAAATACGGCGCAGATACGGCAAGGCTGTTTATTATGTTTGCCGCACCGCCCGAAAGAGAACTTGAGTGGAGCGACCAGGGCGTTGAAGGCTCCTTCCGCTTCCTGGGCAGGGTATGGCGTATAGTTTACCATTACCAGGATGTGCTGGCAGAAAAAGTTACGCAGTATAACCCAGCAGAACTGAGCGAAGCTGGCAAAGAACTGCGCCGCGTACTCCATACCAGCATTAAAAAGGTAACGGATGACATTGAGCAGCGCTTTAACTTTAACACTGCCATCAGTGCCATGATGGAACTGGTTAATGCCTTGTATGCTTATAAAGAAGCAGAAAAAACTCCGCATGCCGGCCTTATTTACGAAGTTGTTTCCAACCTGCTGAAATTGCTCTCTCCGTTCGTTCCGCATATTACGGAAGAACTGTGGCACGGCGTAATTTCCGAAGAAGGCAGCATCCACGAAGAAAAATGGCCTAAATATGATGAAGCAGCCATGAAAGTGGATAATATTGAAATTGCTTTGCAGGTTAACGGCAAACTTAAAGGACGCCTCGTTGTTCCTGCTGCTGCCACCAAAGACGAGCTGGAAAAACTTGCCCTTGCCGAACCGCATATTGCAGAAACTGTTGACACCTCCAAAATTGTTAAAGTTGTCTGCGTGCCGGGCCGTCTGGTTAATATCGTTGTAAAACCGTAACAGGTTAAATTTATAAAAACTCCTTGGATTTAATCCGGGGAGTTTTTTATTTTGTCAGGAGTTGAACAGATGGCACAACTGAATAAAAAAATAATGTCCGTTGCCGTGGCAGTAGTTTTTTGCTTGCTGGCCGCTTTTTGGCCGCATGAGCGTGAAGCTGATGTTTTAAAAATTGAGCAGCAGGCTGTAAATACGGCAAGCGAAAAAGAAGAAGCTAAAATAACTGTTTATGTAAGCGGCGCTGTGGCAAACCCGGGACTGCACGAAATTGCGCCCGGAAGCAGAGCCGTGGAAGCCATTGCCGCCGCAGGCGGAATGACGGAAGAAGCCAATAAGGACAAAGTAAACCTTGCAAAAATCTGTAAGGACGGTATGCAGGTTAATGTGCCCCGCCTGAGCGCAAAAGAACGGCGCAGGCTTGTCGCTGCAAATACATCTGCAAGCGGTGTGGAAGCGGCAGGGCAGAGTGGCGCTTCTTACAATGCTGCGCAGGAAAGCGAAACAGCTTTAACGGGCAAGGTGCATTTAAACACTGCTACGGAGGAAGAACTGGAAACACTTCCGGGCGTTGGCGCGGTAACGGCGCAGCGCATTGTGGAATACCGCTCTGCCCACGGCTTTGCCAGAATTGAGGACCTTATGAACGTAAAGGGCATAGGGCAGGCAAAGTTTAAGAAAATGCAGCCCTGGCTTGATTTATGAAAACATGGTTTGCGGCTGCAGCCGCGCTTTTTGCAGCCGGTGATTACGCCGGTATTTTAATGCCGCAGTATTTTAGCGTTTATGCCGCGCTGGCAGTGGCTTTTGCCGTGCTTATGGCAGCGGCGGCAAAATTTAAGCCGCAAACTTACGGCGCGGCCATATTAGCCCTTATATTTTTTACCTTGTGCGGCATGGCGGCAGGCAGTAAGGCTATGCAGCCGCACACTGCGGATATTAAAAATTATATCGGGCAAAAGGTAACGGTGTACGGCAATGTTGATTTGCTGACGCTGAAAAAACAGGAAAAAGGCACCGGGTTTATACTTGAGTGTACTGCGCTGCAAACAGGCAGCGGTAAATTACGTGAAGCACGCGGTAATATACGCGTGTTTGTGCAGAATGCCAAAGTTAAAGATTTTACGGCCGGCAGCGCTGCCGTTACCGGCACATTAAAAAGCCTCAACAGTTTTGCCAATCCCGGCAGCTTTAACAGCGAAAACTGGAATTTACAGCAGGGCTTACAGGGCAGAATGTCTGTAAAACAGGCGGCTTTGCAGGTTATGGGCGAAGCTGACATCGGCGATAAATTCTTTTTATTTGCACTGGGGCTGCGGCAGAAAATAACAGATACGGTTGACGGCGAAGCAGGGGCAGTGCTGTGCGGCATGGCGCTCGGCGGTTATGACGGTTTAAGCGAAGCAACGCGCGAAGCGTTTTCCGTAACCGGTCTTGCCCATATATTGTCGGTATCGGGCACGCACATGGCACTGGTGGCAGGCTTTTTAATTTTAATTATCGGCAGGCGCGGCAAAGCGCAAATAGTAACGGTACTGCTTTTATTATTTTTGTATGCGCTGTTATGCGGCGGCAGCGCACCGGTATGGCGGTCATTCATTATGAGTGCGGTTGCACTTGCCGGTGCCGGTACTTACAAAAAAGCGCAAAGCGGCAATATTTTTTGCGCGGCGGCAGTGTTGCTTTTAATATATAACCCTTTATGGCTGCTTGATGTAGGTTTTCAGCTTTCGTTTGCGGCAACCGGCGGGCTGATATTTATTTACCCGCAGCTTAAGGAGCGGCTGCAATTTTTAAGACCCGTGCTTGTGCGCGAAGGGTTTGCCATTACGCTTGCGGCGCAGCTTGCCTCCCTGCCGCTTTTATTATGGCATTTTAACCAGCTTTCGCTTGTAACCTTTGCCGCCAATATTTTGCTTGTACCGGCAATGGAAATTTTAGTAATTGCCACGCTTGCCGGTTTGTGCCTGCCTTTTGCCGGTACGTATTTAATTTATGCCGCCGGAATTTTCATGCAGCCTCTGCTTAACGCCGTCATTTTCCTCGCGGCGCTGCCTGCGGCGGCAGTTAACGTTCCGCATCTGCCTGCGGCGTGCTTTGTGCTGTATTACATAATGCTTGCCACGCTGTTTAATGGTAACTGGTTCAGTAAAACGGAGCGAAGGTATACAGCTGCAATTTGTTCGGCCGGCATAATTGTTTTGGCGGCATACAAAATTTTTATGCCGCAGCCGTTTGCCGTGCATTTTATGGATGTGGGGCAGGGTGATGCCACATTGGTGCAGACAACGGACGGGCATAATATTATTGTGGATTGCGGTGGTTTGCAGGGAAACTTTGATACCGGCAGCCGCATTATTGTGCCGTATCTGCGGTATCTCGGCGTGGAACAGATCGACCTTTTGGCACTCAGCCACGGGCACCATGACCACGCCGGAGGAGCGGCAGGGCTTGCGCGCCTTGTAAAAGTTAATAAACTGCTGCTGCCGCAGGAAAAGCCTTCGGAAGATGTACAAAAACTGCTGCACTATATTAAGCCGCAAGATATTTTAGAAGCGGCGGAGGGCAGTGTATATATGCTTGGCAAGTGCCGCATTGAAGTTCTGGCGTCAGGAAAATCCGAAGGCGGAGGCAACGAAAGCAGCGTAATTATGCGCATAGCCGAACCCGAAGGCAGCATTTTGTTTACCGGCGACGCCGATGAAAACATAGAACTTGCGGCAGCTGCCAAAATAAAACCGGCAGATGTTTTAAAAGTTGCCCATCACGGCAGTAATTTTTCTTCGTCGCCGCTGTTTTTAAAACAGGCCAAGCCGCGGCTTGCAGTAATTTCCGTTGGTGCGGATAACCGTTACGGACACCCGGGGCGTGATGCCGTGCAGCGTTTGCAGGTCGCCGGGGCCAAGGTGCTGCGCACAGATAAACTGGGCGCGGTAAAAGTATGTTTTGACGAAGGCCGCCTGCAATGGTATAGTTATAGGTACGACAAAGAATTTTTTTAAGGTGATTTTATGGAACTGGCACCGGAAAAACTGATAGAAATGCTGGAGAAAGGCGAAAGCCTGCCCAACGTTATTTTAATGTACGGCGAAGAAAACTATTACCGCAGCAAAGCCGCAGCCTGCATAAAAAAATATGTTTTTGGCAGCGCGGCGGATGAAGATATGGAAATCAGCGTTTTCGACCGCGATACGGATTTAAAAAGGCTTAATGCCGCCGTTAACACTTATCCGTTCTTTGGCGGCAGCAGCCTCGTCATCATCTGCGACGATAAAATTTTTACCGCCGAAAAAAAGCAGAAAGAAAATCTGGAAGCAATTTTTGCAAACATACCGGAGTTCTGCCATGTGTTTATCAGCGTAAGCAAAATAGACAAGCGCGGCCGCCTTTATAAAATGCTGGCGGCAGAAGGCGCGGCCAGCGAATGTAAACCGCTGAAGCCGTACCAGCTTAAGCCGTGGCTTGACGCCGAAGCAAAAAAACGCGGCTGCCGTTTTGAATATGATGCGGAACAGACGGTAATGGAATATCTTTCCGCGGCCGATACCGCACCGCTGCTTTTGCTTGAGCAGGAAATAGAAAAGCTGTACGTTTACGGCGGCAAACGGCGCATCTGGACAAAAGCCGATGTTGAAGCGGTGTTTTCTTCCCTGCCGGAAGTTTCTCGCTTTGCGCTTTTAAACGCTATTGCCCAAAAGAACCTGCCCGAAGCGCTGGAGCTTTTGCAGAACGAAAAGAAACACGGCGGCAGTGCGATAGCCGTCAGCGGCTTGATTGCCTTTCAGGTACGCCGTCTGGCGCAGGTTAAAGAACTGGCGGCGCAGGGAATGAATCAGCAAATGGCGGCTTCCGCTTTAAAAATGTCGCCTTATGCCGTAAAAAAATTAATGGAGCAGTGCCGCAATTTTACTGCGCACGGCTTATCGGAATTTATGCTGGCGCTGGCAGATTTTAACGCCAATATCCGTTACGGCGGCAGGCAGTTTGAAATGCTGGAGGAAATACTCATCCGCTTTTTGGGCAAGCGTTAAAATTTTTACAAAACCAGAAAGATTTTACTGGACGCGGAGAAAATTATTTGTTATAATATAAACGTGGTCAATGGAGACCCTGCTATTTGTATGCCCAAGTAGCAGGGTCTTTTGTATTTTATTTTTGTTTTAATTATTTTAATTAAATGAAAGGAGCGCGGCGCAAAGCCGCAGGTGACCGACATGATGAACCCCGATATGCTTTATGTTATCAGCCCCGAAGAACAGAACAGAGAAACACTGACCGAGATTTTAACAGCGCACCCGGAAATTAAATTCGTTTCCTTTATGGGTGTGGATTTTGCAGGCAACGATACCGACGAAAAAGTGCCTATCAGCCTGTTTTTGAAAGATATTGACGGCTTTCTGGAAGGCATGGCTGCCCAGACCGACGGCAGCTCCGTTGTGCTTACCGGTATTGCTACTTTAAATAACGCCCGCGTTGATATGAAAATCGACAGCAGCGTAAACTGGTATATTGACTATAACTACGAACATTTCGATTCCGCCACCGGCAGAATGGTTGGCACGCTGCGTATTCCGTGCTTCCTTGTACACAACAACGTACGCGTTGACTCCCGCTCTATTCTGCACGATACGCTGGATTATGTTGAAAAAGAACTGCTGGAGCTCTTTAAAAAGCATCCTCAGATTGCAGGTTTGGAACATATCAGCGGTGAAGACATTGAAAAAATTATTTTCACCTGCGCAACCGAACTTGAATTCTGGGTAAAATCCCCGCGTGAAGATGCTCCGATTGAAGCATTAAGCTCCTCGCAGATGATGCAGGAACAATACTGGCAGCGCTGCCGCGGCAACGTGCGCACCGCCTTGGAACAAACCGTGGAAATGCTGGAAGCCTACGGCCTCGGGCCTGAAATGGGCCACAAGGAATGCGGCGGCGTACGCGGACAGATTGACGACAACGGCCATATGACCCACGTTATGGAACAGCTGGAAGTAGACTGGAAATACAGCTACGGCGTACAAACTGCCGATAATGAACTTCTGGCGCGCATTATCGTTAAAGAAATTTTCCGCCTGAACGGCCTTGAAGTTTCCTTCCAGGCAAAACCAGTTCCTGGCGTTGCCGGCAGCGGCGAGCATACCCACGTTGGCATTGCCGCGAAAATGAAAAACGGCAAAGTTGTTAACCTGTTTGCACCGAAAGATATGCACACTGAATTCCTTTCTGCTGTTGGATACGGTTCCATGATGGGGCTTTTGAAAAACTACGAAGTAATCAACCCCTTCATTTCTTCCACTATCGACTCTCTGAACCGTTTGAAACCCGGCTTTGAAGCACCTGTATGCATCGTAACTTCGCTCGGCCTCAGCCCGGAAGTACCTTCCCGTAACCGTACCATTCTGGCAGGCTTAATCCGCGATATCGACAGCCCGATGGCAACCCGTATTGAAATGCGTTCCCCGAACCCGTATACCAATACCTACCTTGCCATTGCAGCTTTCTACATTTCCATGCTGGACGGCATTAAAGCCTGCGTGGAATCCGGCAAAACGCTTAAGGAAATGGAAAACGAGCTGTCCAAAAAAGCGGGCGATGAAGGCTTCTACCTTGAAAAAGACAGAGAATACCGCAGCGAGCATGACGTATTTGAAGACTACAACGAAGAAGAACGCGCCCACCTGTTTGGCAAACCGCCCGCAACCGTTTGGGAAAACATGTGCGCCATTAAAAACTATCCTGAAAAAATTGCCGTGCTTACCACCGGCAACATTCTTAAAAAAGAATTTATCGAATCCTTTGCCAAAGGCGCTTTAATCCGTTGGCAGACGGAACTGCTCAACAGAATTATTCCTGAATATTATAAGGAAATCTGCCTGATGAAAAAACTGCATGACGACGATAACCATACCACGCATGATGCGGCAATGTGGGAAAAAATCGCCGCAATGCGCAACACCATGGCTAAAGACGTTACCGAGCAGCCGAGCCTGTTTACCATGACCCGCGAAGCATTTGCAAGAGGCGACTTTGACGCAGCTTCCAATTTGCAGCTGGAAATGGCAGAAATTATGCAGAAGCTGAAAGCTCAGTACAACGAATATCAGCACAACATTATCGACTAATGGCCAAATGAGGGAAGGCTGTTTAAACCCCCGGTACTTTATGTATCGGGGGTTAGTTTATATCTGCGCAAGCAAAAAGGTGCCAAATTGAATATGTTATGATAAAATATAAGCACAATACAAGAATGGAGTGATTATATAAATGGCTAAAGACAGTTCTTTTGACGTTGTTTCTCAGGTGGATATGCAGGAGATGGACAACGCAGTTAACCAGACCAAAAAGGAGATTGCCCAGCGTTACGATTTCCGCGGCAGCGATGCCAGCATTGAGCTGGAAGAAAAATGCATTAAACTTGCCGCCGAAGACGAGTACAAACTGAATGCGATTATTGACATTCTGCGTGCGCGCATGGCTAAACGTGGCATTCCGCTGCGCTGCCTGGAACTGGGCAAGGTTGAGCCTGCCAGCAAAGGCACGGTAAGGCAGACGCTGAATATTTTGCAGGGTATTCCCAAAGAAAAGGCCAAAGCTATTATTGCCGCCGTTAAGGCAACCAAATTAAAAGTAACTGCACAGATGCAGGATGACCAGGTAAGAATCAGCGGCGCTAAAAAAGATGATTTGCAGGCCGTAATACAAACTTTAAAAGCGGGAGATTTCGGCGTAGATTTGCAGTTTATTAACATGAGGTAAGATTATGCGTGACGCAGAATTTGAACAAAGGCTGCTGCGTGTTGCCCGCGGGCTGGAAAAGGCTGACCTTGTTTTAAAGGGCGGCAATGTGTTTAACAGCTTTACCGGCGAGTGGGAAACGGCCGATGTTGCCGTATGCGGCAGCGTGATTGCTGGTATCGGCAGCTACAAGGGCGCGGAAGAATACAACATGGCGGGCAAATATTTAACGCCGGGCTTTCTGGACGCGCATATGCACATTGAAAGCACAATGCTTGCTCCGCGCGAGCTGGCGCGCCTGCTGCTGTTAAACGGCGTTACCGGTATTTTTGCCGACCCGCACGAAATTGCCAACGTGCTGGGCACGGAAGGCTTGAAGTGGATGCTCGAGGAAACGGAAGGTATGCCGCTTGACGTGTTCTTTATGCTGCCTTCGTGCGTACCGGCAACGGGCATGGAAACAAGTGGTGCAGTGCTGGAAGCAGATGCTTTGCAGCCGTTTTTGAGGCATCCGCGTGTGCTTGGCCTGGGTGAGATGATGAATTACCCCGGCGTTTTGTACGGCGATGAGGGCGTAATGAAAAAAATGGCGCTGGTGCGCGGCGGCATTTGCGACGGGCACGGGCCGGGCGTCAGCGGCAGCGAGTTAAACGCCTACCTTGCTGCCGGCGTAACAAGCGACCATGAGGCTACAACCTGGCAGGAGGGCATTGAAAAAATACGCCGTGGCTGCTATTTAATGCTGCGCGAGGCAAGCGGCGCACACAACCTGCTGGAACTGCTGCAGTGCGTTACACCGCTGAACAGCCGCCGCTGCTGTATGGCAACGGACGACCGCCATTTGGATGAACTGGTAACGCAGGGCAGCATTAATTATATGCTGGAAATTGGCGTTACGCACGGATACCCGGCAGAAATGCTTTTGCAGATGGCAACACTGAACACGGCCGAACGTTTCCGCCTGCATTACAGGGGTGCTTTGGCGCCTGGCTATCTGGCAGATATTAACGTGCTGACCAATTTACAGGACTTTACGCCGCAGTTTGTGTTTAAAAACGGCAAAAAAGTTGTACAGAACGGCAAATTGCTGTGGGAGAGCGAGCCTTATCTTAAACCAGCCGCTGCGGGAACAAACATTAAGGATTTGGACAGCAGCAGGCTGAAAATCATGGCAGAGGCTGATATAAATATTAAGGTTATCCGCATTGTGCCGGAGCAGATTTTAACCGAAGCGCGCTTGGAAATGCCTTTGTGCATTAACGGCGAGGCCGTAAGCGATACTTCGCGTGATATTTTAAAGCTGGCAGTGTTTGAACGCCACCATGCAACAGGCAATGTTGGGCTTGGCTTTGTACAGGGGCTTAAATTAAAACGCGGGGCAGTTGCTTCTACCGTTGCACACGATTCGCACAATTTAATTGTGGCGGGCACTAACGATGCCGATATGCTGACGGCTGCCGCAGCGCTGCGCAAAGAAGGCGGCGGTATTTCCGTGGCGCTGGACGGCGAGATAAAAGCCATTTTGCCGCTGCCGTTTGCAGGGCTGATGAGCGACCAGCGCATGGAATTTGTTAACAGGCGCTTAAAGCAGCTGCGCTACTGGACGGCGGAACTTGGCGTGCCGGAAGGGCTGAATGTGTTTATGGTGCTTTCGTTCCTGGCATTGCCGGTAATACCGCACCTGCGCTTAACCGATAAAGGCCTTGCTGATGTAGATAAATTTGCCTTAACAGGTTTATGGGCATAAAAAAACACCACATTGGGCAGTAACGCTCAATGTGGTTAATTTTTTTGCTTATTTTAGGTTTTCGGGTACTTCTTCACATTCTGCCAGCAGCTTTTTTGCGTCGATATACTGCGCAATGCCTGCCGCAACCTTTTTGGATTCCTTCATGGCAAGCACCACGGTGGCAGGGCCGTGTACCACGTCGCCGCTGCTGAATACACCTGCACGTGTTGTCATGCCGTAGGGGCGCTCGCGCGTAATAACAAAGCCGCGGTCATCAACCTGAATGCCTTTGGTGGTAGAAACAATTCTTGCCGCCGGGCGCTGGCCGATAGCCAGAATTACACAGTCGCACGGCAGGGCAACCTGGCCGCCTTCTTCAATAAACTGCCCGTCTTCCGTTTTAACAATGTTCTGCACCAAAAGCCCTGCAAGTTCAGTTTCGTCGCTTTCGGAAGCTTTCTGGCGCATGGCGTTAAGCGCGCGCATTTGTTTTTTGTTAAGGTAGGCAATGGGCTGCTGTAAAAAGTTAAATTGTACGCCTTCTTTAACGGCTGCTTCGTATTCGGAGGGGAAGCAGGAAATTTCGGCTTCCGTTTTGTGGTAAACAACCGTAACATTTTTAGCGCCGCGGCGGATTGCCGTGCGTGCGGCGTCCATAGCCACGTTGCCTGCGCCGATAACGATAACGTTATCGCCGACATGCAGCAATGTTTCGCTTTCGTCCAGTTTGCCGCTGTCAGAAAGCACAACCATGCGCAGGAAGTAGGTGGCGGTTAAAATGCCGGTAAGTTCTTTGCCGGGAATGTTGAGCGTACGCGGCAGGGAAGTGCCGGTGCCCATGAATATTGCGTCATAGCCCATATTGAACAAATCGTCAACGGTGTAATCGGGGCCGATAAGGGTATTTGTTTTAATTTCCACGCCAAGGTGCAGCAGTTCTTTAATTTCACGGCGCACCACGTCTTTGTTCAGGCGGAATTCCGGAATGCCGAACAGTAAAATGCCGCCGGGTTCGGATTGGCCTTCAAAAATGGTAACGGCAAAATTCATTTTGGCAAGGTCACCTGCAACGGTAAGGCCTGCCGGGCCGCTGCCGATAACGGCTACTTTACCGCGTTTGCCGGTAGAAGGCGGCAGCGGTTTTAAATTGTTTTCGTGGGCAAAATCGGCAATGAACATTTCCAAACTGCCTATTTCAATGCCGTGTTTGTTTTTGGCCAGAACACAGTGCGCTTCACACTGGCGTTCATGCGGGCATACCCTGCCGCAAATGGCGGGCAGGTTGCTGCGCTCGGAGATAATTTCGTAGGCAAGCCCGATGTTGCCTTCGCTTAAAGCGCGGATAAATTGCGGAATATTGTTTTCTATCGGGCAACCCGTGCGGCAAAGCGGACGGGCACAGTTTAAACAGCGCCTTGCTTCGTTGATTGCTTCGGAAGTGGTCATGCGCCTGCTCATTAGTCTTCACCTCGTATTATTTGCGTTAAAAAACCGTAAACGGATATTTTGGATGGTTTTACAATCAGTTGCTAATTTATTTTAGCATAGGATATAGCAAAAGTGCAAACAACTTTACAAAATAAAAGCACAAAAATTGCATTAAAGCAGGCACAAAAAATGCTGTGCATATTGAATTTGGCGCGTGGATAAAGTACAATAAAAGATATTAAGTGATATGGAGGTAAAAACTATGTCCGAAGTTTTGGCAACTGCTGAATTTTCCAGCGTTATTCATAATAACGAAGTCTGCGAAGAAATTGTAAAATGGGGCAACAAAAACGGCTATCCGCTTACCAAAGCAAAGCTTTATAATTCGCTTGGCGGCGCTTATGTTGGTTTTGCGCCCGGCTATTTAATTAAAGCTACCCGCCGTCCGCCCGTACCCGGCGGCTGGGATGTTACCGTTGAAACCTATGATGCCGAAACCCGCATCATTCCGCTTAACGTTAACAAAGAAACCGGCGAAGCCAACCGCTTTATTTTAAAAATGATTGAAGAATACAAAAAAGAAGGCCTTACCATGGAAATGGAAGAAAAATGGTATGAATCTTACGGTACTTACCTGCGCGATTTAAAAGTTACGGGCCATCCGATTTTGATTAACGCCTTTGAAGACTTCATCGAAAACATGAGATAAAAAATTAACCGGAGTAATTAAGTTTACTCCGGTTTTTCTTTGCCGTTTTTAGTTTTAAATTATTTTTGTGGTCCAGTCCTCAATGTTCCAGACGCTTGTAACCCAGTCTTCGTAAAACTCCGGCTCGTGCGATACTAAAAGCACGCTGCCCTTAAAATCAATCAGCGCGCGTTTAAGCTCGGCTTTGGCATCAACGTCAAGGTGGTTGGTAGGTTCGTCCAGCACCAGCCAGTTAACGTTTTTCAGCATCAGCTTGCACAGACGCACTTTGGCAGCTTCGCCGCCGCTTAAAACAAATACTTTGCTGGTAATGTGTTCGTTGGTCAGCCCGCAGGCGGCAAGGGCGGCGCGCACTTCGTAGTTGGTCATGCCGGGGTATTCGTTCCAAACATCTTCCAAAGCGGTGTTTTCGTTCTTTTCGCGTTCCTCCTGCTCAAAATAGCCGGGCTCCAAAAACTGCCCCAGTTCTATTTTGCCGCTAATGGGCGGAATAATGCCCAAAATGGTTTTAAGAAGCGTGGTTTTGCCAAGGCCGTTTACGCCGCGGATGGCGATTTTCTGCCCGCATTCGATTTTAAAGCTGACGGGGCGGGTAAGCGGCGTATCGTAGCCAAGCACCAAATCTTCGGCAACGGCAAGGTAACGGCTCGGTGTGCGTGCTTCTTTAAACTGAAAATGCGCTTTGGGCTTTTCGCGCGGCTTTTCAATCATTTCCATTTTGTCCAGTTTTTTCTGGCGTGCCATCGCCATATTCCTTGT
>OKWE01001014.1_pt1 | contig 15482 bp, 12 predicted proteins | sample 1607051 | NCBI WGS metagenome assembly OKWE01 (sample SAMN04414079, study PRJEB24778) | human gut metagenome | material: faecal | host: Homo sapiens | reverse complement strand
GTAAACCTCAAAAGCGAGCATTATACATCGAATTCAACTAATTAGAGGCATTACCGTTGAGACGTATGTCTCTGACGGTCACCACACCCCCTCTTTGTAACGCCCAGCGGGCAATCATTATATACAGAGGAAGATCCTCATACGGGGTTCCTTTTATTTCCTCTGGCACTCTGTAGGGATGAAGCTTATAGGAACGGCGGTAATATTTTTTTGTCATTGTTTTTTGTCTCTCTTCATTTGACATGATGCGCATCACAATCGCCTGATTTATCCTGCTGTTTTCGGCCGTTGTTGGGTGATAGCGACATGAATTATAGATTTATAATTAATAAATATTATAAATCTATATATGGATATCTATTTTAATTGGCGGTATTTTATTTTTTTTATACTTATTCCTGAAATACTGCAAACACAACTCCCCTCCTGAATATATTACACGATATCCTCTCCCTGAAATTCGCACTTCTATCACCCCTTGCTCAGGATATTGTTCTTGCAATCTTTTGAGCCAGGTTTCCGCATCTATTTTTCTCATAAAAATGTATCTTCACACCGCAATCATTATAACGCACTAGATATATAAACTGATTATAAGTTTATATAAAAAGCTCCTTCTACCATTGTATTATAATGAACTGGAAGTATTTTTACTGACTATTAAAAAACCATGAATTACCGCCAGACCCATACTTGGATAATATGGCACAATAATAAAAACACAAATATAGTAAAAAATAATAACGAAAGGTGGTGTGTTTCACCATTATTTTCTATGCTCGGACTAGGATTGCAAGGTTACTTCATTTTTCTTTTTGGTTTAAAAACGACTTTCAGCCGTCGCCGTTCACTGATATAAGAAATAAAAGAATATATTGCCACCACCAGTAAAACCACACACAACATTAACCACAGGAAAATTTCCATCCGCCCCTCTGTTAGACATTTATGTTAAAACCATGATTAAACGGCAAGAAAATAAACCGACACCGACTCTTACAATATTAATTCAATGGGTTTAAAATTACACTGTAAATATCTTGTAAAAAATATTGTCACAAAGTCCATGTAATTGAAAATTGATATACATGCTCAATATATTTTATACAATAGAAATTATCTATCAATAGGTTGACCTGCTCCCCATTGATTAATACACCGCGATGTTAGTAATGTCTTCATAAGTCACATGAGGAAATGTAATGAACACATCCCACCTCATTAAGTGAGGAGCCGAATGATGTTTGAAAGAGTGAAGTCATGAGGTGTGGGGCCTCGCAGATTTCCGGCATCATTGTGCCCAATACGGGATGCATAAAGCTCCCTCAGACTGGAGACTCCACAGCATGAAATATAGGCACTGTTGCAAATTCACGCTGGGTTGGCCTTTTGTGTTACTGAAAGTCATTACATTTCAAAGACTCTGCTCACCAGACGCATTTCGCCCAGCGGATCTCCATAATAAAATACTGAGGCCTGGCCTTTACGCAGTGCGTGCATCACCTCAATACCTTTGATTGTGGCGTAAGCCGTCTTCATCGATTTAAATCCCAGCGTGGCGCCGATTATCCTTTTCAGCTTCCCGTGATCGCATTCAATGACGTTGTTCCGGTACTTAATCTGTCGGTGTTCAACGTCTGGCGGACACCGGCCTTCGCGTTTGAGCAGCGCAAGCGCACGTCCATAGGTGGGTGCCTTATCCGTGTTGATAAATCCCGGGATCTGCCACTTCTTTACGTTGTTGAAGATCTTACCCAAGAACCGGTATGCGGCTTTGCTGTTACGACGCGGGGAGAGATAAAAATCGATGGTGCGGCCCCTGCCGTCGACGGCCCGGTAAAGATAAGCCCAGCGACCATTCACCTTCACGTACGTTTCGTCAATGTGCCACGGGTTGAGGTCGGAGGGGTTACGCCAGTACCAGCGCAGTCGTTTTTCCATTTCCGGTGCATAACGCTGAACCCAGCGGTAAATCGTGGTGTGATCGACATTCACACCACGCTCAGCCAGCATCTCCTGCAGTTCACGGTAGCTGATGCCGTATTTGCAGTACCAGCGTACCGCCCACAGGATGATGTCACGCTGGAAATGCCGGCCTTTGAATAGGTTCATGTGCTGCTCCGTCAGCAAAAAGGTAACGATAATTTTATCACCTCCTGATTTTTGCAACAGTGCCCTTAATCCAGCCGGGCAAGCCAACGCAGAACGGATTTATTGAGAGCTTTAACGGACGATTTCGCGATGAATGTCTGAATGAGCACTGGTTCAGCGATATCGTTCACGCCAGGAAAGTTATTAATGACTGGCGGCAGGATTATAACGAGTGTCGTCCACATTCAGCACTGAATTATCAGACGCCATCAGAGTTTGCAGCACGGTGGCGAAATGAAAAATGTGAAGGTAAACAAACCGACATGACTAACTGACGGTTGTATCTGATACTGGGGGCAGGTCACATCATATATGGACATCAAATTCGGTGAGTCCCTAGGGCTGCACGGCACGCACTAGGTTGGAATGGCAGTGGAAGTCGAAATCTTAGCCAGTCAGTAATTTGTTCACATAGGTACCACAACGCGTTCCCAGCAGGTCGTGTACACGTCCACCGTCCATAATCCGCCAATGGCCTGGATGTTTTTAAAACGTTTTTTCAGATTCCTAACCATGAAAAGAGCTCCGTCTAAATTAGACGGAGCTCTAAGCTACCGGGACCAGAATCACAGGCGGCAATAGCTTGACGCTGATGCCATGATCAGTTATCTCCTAACATATAGCGGATATAAAGACCGGCGGTGCTTTCGTTATAATCGCCGAAGGTGTCATAGCCAATCTGGCCGCCAAGCGTCATCTGTTTGTTGACCTTGTAATCCGCACCGGCACACAGGGTGTAGCCGATGCCGCTCTTCGAGGTCGCTGAATAGTAAGCTTCTTTGGCAAACCCGTCCGTTACGGCGCTTTCCAGGGTCTGCTGCCACTCGGAGTTGGTCGGGAAGTAGGCGCTCTTATCCTGGCTATAGGACTGGTAGCCCACCGAACCGCCCAGCTTCATCGTCCAGTTATCGTATTTCTCAGTCAGGCTGACCGGCAGCGAGACGCTCACGTAGTTTTGCGGGCTAAAATATCCCCCCTGCCCATAGGTGAAGTAGCTCAGGTTTTTCGAGTAATCCATATAACTCATGCTCAGGCCGGTCTGCAGCTGACGATTCTCGTCATGGTATGGCCGCAGATAAACCCCGGCGTTGGCGTTGATGCTGGTGTTGCTGGCGACATTTTCGCCGAGATAGCTATAGCCCCCGCCGCCGACGTAAAAACCCGCGTCGCCGTCGTCGTAGCTCAGCTGCAGGGTTCCGCCGTTTTTCGTCACCCTTCCCCAACTTTTACCGGAGTAGGAATCTTTCAGACCGACGTATGAAAGCAAACTATCCGTTATTGCCCGACGTTCGCCGGTGAAAACCAGTGATAAATAGTTGGTTAATTTCGGTGACCATTTGACGCCGCCGACAAGGGTGCTCAGATCCTGGCCCAACGGCGTGCTACCGATATCCACCCGATAGTTATCGCCACTCAACGCCATATTCAGCTCGACGCCATTGGCATTTTGCGAATTCGTTGATCCACTGGCCTCATCCACACTGGGTTTCAGGCTGGAGGCCGTCAGGTATTCATAAACCTGTCCGGAATCATAGGCCTTCAGCTTCGCCAAATTTTCCATACCGGTGCTGGTCGTCGGATTGTAGTCCGATGCGCTCAGCGTCCCCATGCCGTTCAGCGTTTCTGCCCCCGGATAGCTGGCATAGAGCGTCTCTTTCTCCGTATCGGTCATTGCCGCGATCGCGGCCTGTTCGCTGGTGGCTGTGGAGATCATATTCGATATCGCGTTCGCCAGCGGGTTGCTGCCATAGCGTCGCCATGCATCTCCCGTTGCTGCACAGGCGTTCAACGTAATCGGCGTCACCGTGAAATCAAAGCGCGAATCGCCAAACGGTGACGAGGACCAGGTCAGCGGCGTTTTCATTTCCGTCAGCTTACTGGTACCGGATTCGCCATCACGTCCGCGAACTTCCATCCCGCCCTGTAGCCAGGTACCGGTTTTTTCCTGCAGCGACTCCATCATATTGTCGACCTGCCGTAACGTCCTGCTCTGAACGGTTTCTACCGGCAGATCGGGACGCTGGATCCCCGGCAGCGAGGCACCGTCTCCTGCCGATACCTGCGAAACCTGCCACGGCATATACTGCCCGTAGGTGGAGGCCGTGCGCGTCGCCGTCGGCGTGCGGGAGACGCCCACAAAGGGGTTATCCGCCGCCAGCACTCCGCCAACGGTCGGCGTTTGCGCGCTGTTGCTGCTCTGTAAGCCCAGCAGCTTGCCGCGCGCGCTACGCAGATAGGTCATCGCCTGCTGATGATGCCCCTGCGCCTCCTCGACCCGCGCCAGCAGCAGCAAGCGATCCGCTGAATTATCCTGACGCAGACCGCCGGCGAGCTGCTCGGCACGGTCGCTATCGCCCGCCGAGAGCGCAACATCAATAGTCCCGCTGCGCGCCGCCTGATCCGGCGTATCGCGGGTCATCAGATAGTCGTAAACCATCCCGGCCTCTTTGTTCATTTTGCCGCTCTGGTAGAGACGCGCCATCGCGAACATCAGGTCGGTATTTTGCGGGTCGCTTTGCATCGCGCCCATCAGCTTGTCATACGCCGCAGCGTAGTTTCCCTGCTCGCGCAGATGATCCGCTTCGTTGATCACATAGCCATTGCGAATGCTCGCCAGCTGCGTCGGCGTACTGCTGGCCTGCAGCTGCGGGTTAGCCAGTAGATTCTGCGCTTCACGGGTCAGCCCCGCCTGGTTAAGCACCGTGACCTGATCGGCGTAATCGCCGGCATTGCCCGAAATTCCGCCGCTGATATTGTTGCGAACCAGCGCGACGGCGGTGGTCACATCGCCGCTCTGCGCCAGCAATCGCGCCAGCTTGCCGACATCCGCCGGAGATTTCGGCGGCGTGGCGGCCATCGCCCGCAGGGTGTTTGAAGCAGCAACCGTGTTGCCCTGTGCCAGATAGTTTTGTGCCGTCACCAGCTGCAGGTTGTAATTCACCCGCTGATGTAAATCACGCATCTGGCTGGTCTGACTGGACGCGGGAATACGCCCCAGCAGCGTTTGCGCCTGCTGCCAGCCGCCGTTTTCACTGGCATAAAGCGCTGCGGCGTACAGCGAGGTACTGCTGGCTCCGGGACGCCAGGCCGCCGCCATCGTCGAGGCGGCCTCGCTCTCGTTGCCCGATTTTTGCAGCAACCGGGCTAAATCAAGCCGCATCCAGGCATCGTCCGGATAGCGGGAAACGCCCTGGCGCAGCAATGCGATAGCACCGCTAACGTTGCCGCTGCTGGCCTGCTCCTGCGCCTGTCGACGCAGCGAATCGCCCGGCATGCCGGTCACGACTCTTGGCTGCAGTTTTTGCTGGAGATTCTCCGGCAGCGTGCGCAGCATCGCCTGTGCCTCCGCCGTTTTATTTTGCTCACGCAAAACGTAATAGAGGCTCTCCCGTGCCGGGCCGTTTTGCGGCTGTTCATTGAGCAGCGAACGCAGCGTCTGTTCGGCCTGCGGCAGGTCTTTGTTATGTCTGAGAACGTCGGCACGGAACAGTTTTGCTGAGGTGCCTGGCGTCCCGCTCTGCTGCGCCAGCGGGGCGGAAAGCACCAGCGCCTGGCTGATGTTTCCCTGCTTATAGGCCTGCTGGGCCTGAGCCAGCTGGCCGTAGAACAGCGCATCAGCCGCCTGCTGGCGCCGCGCGGCGGAATCATCGCCGCCGAGTTCCGCCGCCCGGGTCAAATACTGTGATGCAGCCTGAAAATCACCGTTACGCTGCGCAATATAGCCCATTCCAGCCAGCGCATCCGCATCCTGCGGGTTGGTTTGCAGCACCTGCTCAAACTGCTGCTTAGCGGCGGCGGTATTACCGCTGTTAAGGTTGGCATACCCCTGCCCGCGCGCCTGGGCGCTGAGCCGTTGGCGATAATAATTCTGCATCTCGGTATCCTGCGGGTGACGCTGCATCCAGGTGTCGTAGAACTGCTGATCTCCGGTCTGCGGTCCCAGCCACAGCAACGCCTGACGCAGTCCGCTATCGGCATCTTTACTGCCGCTGGCCATCGGCTCCAGCATCGAGATCCCTTCCCGACGGGTATCTTCACGCCAGGTCAGCGCTTTCCCGAGCGCCACGCGTGGCGCATTCTCCTGCGGATGCTGCGCCACGTACTGGCGCAGTTCGCTGAGCGCCTGCGGATAGAGCGATTTGTCGCTGGCCATCGTCATATAGTATTCGGCCGCCAGCCCCGGTGGCGGAGTATTGCCGTTAAACATGCTTCGCCAGGTGGTCAGCGCGGCGGGCACGTTGCCGCTACGCACCTGCTGCCTCGCAAGGCTGAGCTGCCCTTGCGGCACCTGCGCCATTTTCCTGGCGTTATCGAGCTCCTGCAGACTGGCGCTGTTCGGCGAGGCTTTTGCCAGCCGCGACCGCCACTGGGCCGCCGCCTGCAGATCGCCGCCCTGCTGCACCCAGAGCGCCATCAGGTACAGCGCCTGGGGATTGTTAGCATCGACCAGCAGCACCTTTTGCAGCGACTCCATCGCCAGCTCATCATGGGATTTTTCATGCCAGTAGTTGGCCTGGGCAAAAAGCGCCTGCAGCGCGGCATCATTGCTCGCGGCCAGGGCATCGCCAAATGCGCCAAGCGTCAGGGCGCCCGACAGGCAGAACGTCGATAATCTGTGAGTCGTCCTGGTATTCATTTTAATGACTCGTTTCATTGGCCATCCCCCGAACTCAAACGCTTGCGAGCATGCCGTTTAAACATGGCGGTTAACGCCAGACCAACTATAGATGTAGCGAGCAGCCCGAGGAGCGCCAGCAGACCGGAATGCTGGTTGGCATACCAGATAGCCATCATGTACCAGGGCATCTGGCCGCTCGGGAATGGCGTACTGACCTGGAAGCTGCGCACGCCATTATCACTGGTGATCACTGCCGTATCGCCCCGAATGCCGGCGTTGATCCGCGGCGAATCGAGGTCGCTTTTCAGCCTGGCGAGCTGATCGTCATTGCTGGCCATCGCCACCACCACCGTACGCTGTGAATTCCACGGCGAACGGTAGCTGAGAAAGCCACGCCAGGCGCTAATGGAGGAGAAGTAGCGATCGGCATCGACGCTTGCGGAGGTCCAGTCGCCGGTTAGCCAGCGCTGTACTTTCGACCAGGTTCCTGATTCGCGAACGCTGAGCTGATTATCCACCGGGCTGTAGGGTGAATCCGCCAGCAGGCGCTGGTTAAACGTTTTCTGGTCAAGGGCGCTGACCGCCAGCACGTCGCGATCCCGCAGATACTGCAGGCCCGCGCCGCCTTCAGGGATCCCCAGCACCACCCGGTTGTTGGTCAGCGCCGTGCCGGTTGCATTACCCGAACGCGCGGCCAGATTTAACAGGGTCGCCACCTGCGTTTCTGAAGGCTGTTCCGGCAGCATCAGCACGGTTTGCGAGTAGTCCGCCAGCCGCGAGAACGGGAATGAGGCGCCGACGAAATAGGAGAGGTTCGGCAGCAGCGAGAAGTGTCGCGTATTGCTTAAATCAATCCATGAATCATCGGTAATACGGCTCTTGATGTTGTTATTCAACAGGACGGAACAGGGTGCATTATCCTTCGGTACGACGTTGAAGTAGAGAGAGAGCTGGTTATCACCGTAGATCAGATAAGGCTCCAGCGGGATAGTAAAGCGCTCCTGGCGCGCATCGCCGCCCAGGTAACGCCAAAGCTTCTCCAGCGGCCCCTGCTTGTTCATCGGCAAATTGTGCAGGAACGTGTTGTTGAGCGTGACGCTCAGCAGCGACTTATCTTCGTTGATCCAGCTCTCGGACGGGAAGCGATAGCCAATTTGCAAAGGAATCGTTTCGCCATCCCACAGGTAGAGATCCGGCGCCGCGCGGAAAGCCACGCGCAGCGGTTCATGCCACACGCCGCTCACCGTCGGGCTCTGATCTTTACGCAGCAGCTCGCTGATTTTTACCGGGCGATCCGTTGGGATCCAGCGCGGCGCATCGTACGGTTTACCCACCGGAATGGCCTGCGGATCCACCGTCATGCTCGCGGTCTGCGGCGCAATACCACCGCGAGTCAACCGCCAGGCCGCCGCGCGTAATGCCGCATCGTTTTGCCCAACGATCAGCAGCAGCTTATAGGTTGGGTTGCCAGGGTTATCAACAACCTGCAGCAGAGGCTTATCGGTTTGCGGGAGGGTCAAACCGCCAACCTGGTCGCCCGGGTGGCCGATGATAATGCCATGTCGCTCCGGTAAACGGTCGCGCAGGGCATTAAAGGCAATCCCGCGGTAATCCGCCTGAATACCCAACCATGACGACACCAGCGCCGCCGTGCTGAAGATGTCCGCACCCGAATTTTGTGGGTAGGCGACTGCGGTATCTGCCGGGGTCATCTGCATGCTGTCGAAGAACGGCCGCGGGAAGTAGCTCAGGTCATTGCTGATGTTCAGCGGCTGGCTTTTCCAGGTAAAGCGCGAGGCTGGTAAAACGGTCACGCCAGAGGTGTCACGCGCATTGAGCTGACACTGCATGGCATCGCCGTCGTTCACCTTAAAGCTTAAATTATTGCTGGAGACCATCAGCGCAGCAGGAATATCAAGCTGGAAGTGAGAAATATCCGCGCCGTCCGTGCCCAACGGCACCGTGCCCAGCGGCTGACCGTTGAGCATCAGCTGCAGGGTCGAGTTGCGGGTCGCCATCTCCGGCGAAACCCGGACATCCAGCATCAGCTCAGCGTGGGTGACCACCTGATCTGAAGGCAGCGTAAAGCCCGCACCGCCCTGAAGCTGGCCGCCGCTTAGCATAATGCCGTCCGGCATCCCCATTTGCGCCAGATTCAGGCTACCGCCGATGATCGGCGTTAACGGCACGACGTCCGGGGCAGGATTGCTCACCGGAGGTGGGAGCACCGGCAGCGGAGCTGGCTCCCCTGCCGATTCGGATTCTGCTGCCGTCGGCGCAGGCGTCGTCACAGGTGACGATCCCTCGCCGGGCACGCTATCGGCAACGGCATCTGGCTGGGGGAAGTTTAGCGGAGCCAGGTGGTCAGCCGGCACTTCTTCGCCATGCAGCGCGGGAGCAGAGAGTATCCCAGCCAGCAGTGCAAGAGTCGTTAATCGCTTCATAGTTGGCCACCCTCCTGCGCGGTCTGCGCAGCAGGACGTTGCCGACGCCGGTCGCGTCGCGTTTTCCACGTCAGCCAGAACAGTTCAAATACGCAGCGCAGAATGGTCGCGAAAGAGCGGAACGGCTTATCCTGTGGACGTGCCGGATTAATCCACGCATCGGCGCGTGCCAGCACGACACGCACCAGCTCGCGGCGCAGGGAGAGCGGGATATTTTCATCAAACTTGAGGCGAATAAAGCGCTCATCCGCGGTGACCTGCTCGGCGGGAATACAGATGGCCCCTGACTGCAGAATCAGCTCGATCTCTTCAATTTTATCCTGCAGATGGCGATCGTCTGGCACGGCGATACGGCAGCCGCCCATCGACAGGTCGGCGGTATGGCTACGGGAGACAATGCCGCTGGCATAGTGGATGAGTACCGGGATATCCACATCAATACGAATCGTTTTACGCACCTGACGGGTTTCTCGCGCCACCGCAATCGCCGCCAGCAGGAAGATCAGGCTATAAACCCCCCACCCGACGTTCAGCGCAATAACGTTCGGATCCGAGCCGAAGTAGTCATGGCCGATGGCGCGTACGATACCGACCACAACGCCAACGCCCAGCAGACAGGCCACCACCAGGTGCGGTCTGACAACGGTAAAGTCAAAGTAGCCTACGTCCAGCAGCCCGCCTTTATCGGTCACGTTGAATTTGCCGCGTTTGGGGAAAATCATCGTCACCAGCGTCGGCAGTACCAGGTGGAAGGCAAGGACGATATCGTAAATTTCGCCCCAGAAGCTGTAGCGATAGCGGCCGTTCATTCGTGACCCAACGTAGATGGCCAGGAACAGATGCGGCAGCGCATACGAGACGATCAGGCTCGCCGAGGAGTAGATAATGTTCAGGTTAAACAGCAGGTAGGCCAGCGGGGCGGTAACAAAAACCACGCGCGGCAGCGCAAACTGGTAGTACAGCATGGCGCTGAGATAGCACAGACGCTGCTGGATGGTCAGCCCGCGGCCAAAGAGCGGGTTATCAAGGCGGAAGATTTGCGTCATACCACGCGCCCAGCGGGTTCGCTGAATGACGTGCACCACTAAACGTTCGGTGGCTAAACCTGCCGCCAGCGGGATATCAAGGAACGCGGATTTCCAGCCCAGACGCTGGAATTTAAGCGCGGTATGCGCATCTTCGGTGACGGTTTCTACCGCAAAGCCGCCAATCTGCTCCAGCGCTTTACGACGAATAACGGCGCAGGAGCCGCAGAAGAAGGTCGCATTCCAGTTATCGTTACCCTGCTGGATTGGGCCATAAAACAGCATCCCTTCGTTGGGAATATTGCGCCCAACGGAGAGGTTACGTTCAAAGGGATCCGGCGAGTAGAAGTAGTGCGGCGTCTGCACCAGCGCCAGCATTGGGTCCTTGAGGAAGCCGCCAACAGTTGCCTGCAGGAAGACGCGAGTTGCGACGTGGTCGCAGTCAAACACGCAGATTAGCTCACCCTGCGTCAGGGTCATCGCGTGGTTCAGGTTACCCGCTTTTGCATGTTTGTTGTCGTTACGGGTGATATACCCGACGCCCACATCGGCGGCAAACACCGCAAACTCACTGCGTTTGCCGTCGTCCAGCAGATAAATTTTCATCTTATCCGCTGGATAATCAATGCACTGTGCGGCCAACACCGTATCGCGGACCACATCGAGCGGCTCGTTATAGCTGGGAATATAAATATCGACCGTCGGCCACGTGCTCATATCATCCGGTAGCGGGACAATTTCACGTTTCAGCGGCCAGACCGTTTGCAGGTAGTTCAGCAGCAGCATCACCCAGATATAGACTTCCGCCAAAAATAGCCCCATCCCCAGAATCGTTTCTATTCCGGAGTTAAAATGCAGGGTTTGCGTCAGGCGGAAATACATATAACGGGTCGACATCAGCAGCGAAGCCACGACCATAATGACCGAAACGCTGCGATTTTTGCTGAATCCCATTAAGAACAGAATGCCGATACTCAGCAGGCCAAAAATATACTGCTTTTGGCTGTCCATCGGCGTGATAACGACCAGCACGGCAACCGACGACAGCACCAGTACCAGCAACCAGAAAAGAGACTTTTTCATTCAGCAGCCCTGCAATAAGTTAAAGCCCTGACATGCGAGGCTGGCTGTGCACCGTGCCGTCGCCAATATTGATACCCAACAGCGCAGAGATTTTTTTTGCAATGATTTCAATATCAAAGGCGGCTGCAGAGGATGAACTAAAGTCGAGAGCACGAAAATATTGCCGCCCGCGCTGAGTACGCACTGGCTCCAGTCGTGCAGCTCCAGGGACTTCGCCACGTACCCTCGCCCATCGCTGAGCGGGACGCTAAAATGCAGGCGCAGCGCATTCTGGGCGTCAAAATCCAGTGCAAGGACTTTGCTACCCGCACGCGCCAGCGAGTAGGACAGATTTGCTGCGAGGGTCGTTTTTCCTACGCTGCTTTTTGGAGAACACACGCAGGTCAACGGCATGTCGCAATCCTTTCTAAAAGTGGTTTCTGGGAATATGTTTTATTTAATGAATGACTTTTCATTAATACGGATGGGATATACTCTTCAAATTCTGTTTTCATTTTATTATCTATGGTATTAACTCCACCATTCCTGAAAAAGTTAGGATAATCAGGCTGGAATAAGCAATTACCACTCTCACATTGCGTGAAAGACTCATTTTCTTGAACGTAAGTCTGACACAGTGCAGTCCAATAAAAGTTATTATTACGCGCACCAAGTGAATATCCCATTAAGTTTATCTTCTAGGCTCGTTTTATTTTGATGTTTTTAAATTATGATTTTTAGTTAATTGCATTTCAGGTATACCCCCTACCAATAACAATATTTACCAGATAAACCAAGTGTGTTTTTTAAATACGACTTTTAGTCTCTTCCACCCATTAATGCAAGAGGTATGGAATGAACTGATATGGCAAGTAACAGCAAACAAACCGTTAACTATGGTATATTCTTCACCCATCTTCAGGAGTTAATTGTTAAATATTGTCACATAGTATTTAAAATGATGGCTATGTGGAGAAAAACCAATATTGGCTATTGATTGTTAAGTGGAAACACCTTTAATAACCCTGTAAATCTTGTTTACATAATATTGCCATAAAATATGCAGCAATTAAAAATTGATATACATATTCAATACAACCTATACGATAGAAATTATCTATCAATACATATCAGGGGCTTTGTTGAATAAATTGCTCTTTTGCTGAGCTGAAGGATCAGATCCCGTATCCCCTGACAACGCAGGCAGTCCCGTGGCTAAGCAGAAGTTCAAAATCACCAACTGGCACACCTATATCAAAAAGGCGTCAACTCATGATTGAGCAAGAATGATGCTGGTTAACCAGTGTCGTTCTTGCTAGCGACTAACAGGAGAGCCGGGTTACCGGCGCAAGACCAGCATAAGCAGCGAGATGTGCCGCAGAGGCGAAGGCGCGGCAAGACAATGACAGCAGCATTCGTGCCGGGAACGACGACGGTTTGCTCAGTCAGTGCCTGGGTGATATCTGCAGCAAGACGTTTCCCCAGACGAGGATCCAGTTTGCAGAGTTGGGCAGTCAGCTTGTTCCGCTCAGCGCAGCAGGTTTTTCTTGTGGGGGATATCGCTGGAGAAGATCAAGCACTGCCGGGTGATCCAGTCGCGGGCCGATAACGCGCTCCAGTACCGGGTGTATTTGGGTCAGAAGACCGCGGATACGCTTGCTGGCCTGCGTTGTCTGTGCGGCAAGATCATCACCAAAGCCGCAGAGCATGGAGAGTTCGGCGATTTGCACGTCAGCCAGCTTCAGTGTACGTTGCGCGTGAGGCAGGGTACGGGTGGCCTCGGCGATGATGGCCGCGTCACGGGCATCGGTTTTGGCTTCACCGGCGTGTAAGTCGGCGATGCGACGCATTGCCAGTCCGGGTAGGTACCCGACCAGGACGCCTCATGTTGTTTCAGGTCAGATATCAGTGACTAGGGTTTGTTCTCGTCGTTGGGTAATACCCTATCGAACAGGCGTTTACCTGAACGATTAACAGCAACAGTGTGATGTGTATCTTTACCAGCATCAACGCCAATAAAGACCTAGACTGATTCGTAATCGCTGGATTCGGTCATTCTGTCTCCCTGTTTATACGGTTAACCAGATAACCTCGGAGAGCAGGTATCGGCATCCACGTTACAGACGGTCTCGGCATAAAGTGCCTAACCTGGCTCAGAATGGACAACGGCGACAGGTAACGTGCCGATAGTGGCCGGCTGGTCAACAACCAGCAGTATCTGACCCCTATTAGCGGTTACAAGCGCCCCAACAGACCCGGTGACATCCCCGGGATCATGGACTACTGGGGGAGGTAATCATGCCGGGTCTGGCTGGCTAACACCCCTAGTATAAGGGATATGAATAGGGTAACGGGGGAAATATTGTTGAGGGATGACCTGATGGTGGCGTATATGACAGTATTTTCTGTATGGCCTTTTAAGCTGGCTGTTATTGCCTTTACCGCATGGTGGCTGTTACATATTGGGTGGCGCGCTACCGGTATTGCTGTCATTACCCTGTTCGTGCTGGTGTCTATCGCCGTATGGCAGTTTGAGTATGGCATGTAACCTCAAGAGTGGATTGGCCCTCCCCCGCCAGTTACGTCAATCCCGCAATCTCCGCCCATTTACCCGCGAAATACATTGTTTTGAGCCTGCGGAAATCTGCTGTTCGGATTGCGGTAGTGATATGGACCACCTCAGTGAAGTCAGCGCGGAACATCTGAAACCTGATTAAGTGCTTGTAAAACGGAGGTAGCCCATGGTTAGGAAAATGAATCATCGTTTTAAAAAAAAATTACTGACCATCAGTATCGGTGTCAGAAACGCTGTAATGGCGTGCCAGCGTGGATATTATGGCAATACAATGCTGTTTTCGGCGCGTTTTTAACCTGAATCCCATTTTTTCTGACGCACTTATCCCGCTGCCTGTCCCAGCAGCCATCATTTTTTGTCTATGTTGTGCAGCCTTTCTACCACTAACAGCGTGGCATGTCTGCCAGCCTGCGCACTACTGAAGCGCAGCCGGTTCTATTTGTACGGGGCCGTGCGCAGAAATTCCTTCATCAGCCCGGCTGCTCCGGTTTTTCCTCACCTCCATCTGCAGGGTTTCATACACTTTCGGCAGCAGTTCGCCCCGTTTCCGGTTGGACAAAAAACGTAGTAGCGCACCATCTTAAAATGCTTTGCCGGGATATGACTGATATATCGCCCGATCATCTCTTCCTGCGTGTCGGTACCGAGTAAGCGTGCAGCGAGGACCGTATTGACAGGGAGACCCGGATATTACTCCCCGGGCAGGGTGACGTGCCATGGCAGTAGCTCACCGACGCGGTTGACCGGCCAGTCGGCTATCACCGACAGCACATGACGAAGATAACTCTCAGGATCGATGCCGTTCAGGCGGTAACTCCCGATGAACCCGTACAACTGCGCACCCCGGTCTCCACCGTGGTCCGAGCCGAAGAACAGCCAGTTTTTACGACCCAGACTCACCGTCCGCAGCGCGTTTTCCGCGATGTTATTATCCGGCTCCGACCAGCCGTCGCCTGCATAGTATTTCAGTGCGTCCCACTGATTGAGCGCGTACGCGAACGCCTTCGCCAGCTCCTAGTGCCGTGACAGCGTTTTCTGTTTCTCCCGCAGCCACCCCTCCAGTGCGTTCAGCAGCGGCACCGTTTTTTACTGCCGCACTACCAGTCTTTCCGCCGCGCTTTTGCCCCGGATACCCGCTTCGATGCCGTACAGCTCACCGATGCGGTGCAGCGCTTCGGTCGTGCTGTCAGGCGGCATCCGCACGTGCACGTCGTGGATTTTACGACGCGCGTGCGCCCAGCACGCAGCTGCCTTTATATGTCCCTCGCGATACAGCTCGTTGAACCCGGCGTAGGCATCTGCCTGCAACACCCCGCTGCCAGGGCCATGACCGAGCCCGCGTTGCGGTCGATGTTAAGTAGCCTTTCTGCCACTAACTCCGTGGCGTGCCTGCCGGCCTCTGCGCTGACAAAGCGCAGCCGGTTGCCACAGAGGATACATTTATACGGGTCCGTACGCAGGAACCCTTTCAACAGCGAGGCGAAGCCCGGCTGTTCCGGTTTTTTCCGCGTATCCATCTGCGGAGCTTCATACACCTTCGGCAGCAGGGTTCCTGTCGCATTAACGGAGGCAATGCCAGCAAAATCTGGCGTTGTCGATTATTCAGG
>OKWE01000996.1_pt1 | contig 15943 bp, 24 predicted proteins | sample 1607051 | NCBI WGS metagenome assembly OKWE01 (sample SAMN04414079, study PRJEB24778) | human gut metagenome | material: faecal | host: Homo sapiens | reverse complement strand
CCAGAGCCGCCAGCTCACCATGCCGCACACCAGAATAGACGGCGAATTTCCACATGTTCTGGCTTTGGCCTCGTTCACTTGCCATGAGGGCTGCAAATTCCTCTCTTGTAAGTGGGTCAGGCTTAACCCTTGTTTTACGCAGGCTTTTTACGCTCTCAAATGGTTTATGTTGGATAAAACCCGAAATGTACGCAAAATTCAGAATTGAGCACAGTAAAGAAACATAATTGTTGACAGTCGAAACTGTTCTGCCTTTTTTATTTATACGCTTGTTTTTTGAATAGAAGGTTTCTCCTGTTAGCAATTCGTTTCTACAATTAAGAACGTCACTATATCCAATAGCAGTGAGCATAGTGTTTCCGTTCATGATTTTTATTATTGTATCAATCTGGGATTTTGTTTTCTTTAGAGTATTGGCGCTGATTTCAGTTTCTTTAATTTTAAGCCATAGTTCACACAGTTCATGAAATGTGCTCACCTGTAACGTGGTGTTAATCGCTACTGCCTTTTTGGATGAGGGGAATCGACGCCCGTAATCAAATTCCCCCATGTTTATTTCGCTGGTAATTATCGCTCTTAAATTACCAGCTTTTTTTATGTTTGCGGGGCTTACAATCCACCCCTTTAACACTTCGCGGCAGCGCTTACCTTTATACATAAACCAGACGCATATTCTGTTACCACGAATCTCCACGCCTGTAGGTAGTGTTGCCATTTACGAATCCCGGATAAATTTATTAATTTCCGGATAGTTGTACCAGGTAGTCCCGCGCAAAGTTTTTTCGCCAGAAGGGGAAACTCTTTTGAAGTGAACGCCTTCTATCCAGGCTCCTTGCCGGTAACTTTCAATCTGCCGGGCTCCAAGGCCAGTTCGTGCCATCAGAGCCTTTTCAACCATCCACTCTTCATTAAAAATGATCTGCGCCATATAAACCTCTCTGGCGACATGCCGAGTATAAGCATGCGCGCCGTAGTGGATTGATAATTTGTTATCAGGCGACCTGCCCGGGGAGGGCTCTCAACCGGCGCATGCCGGTCATAGCCGTGGCCACGTAACTCGCTTTACGGTTCACCACCTCCACCCAGACCTTTACTCCTTCAATCTGCACCGTATACGTCTCTTTCATCTGGCTGCGTCCGTAATCGCCGTAACGTTCTACGTGCTTAGCCAGCGCCGCATCGCACGCCTGGCGGCCCAGAGGGGAGTGTTTGCTCCGATTAATCAATCGCATATACATTCCTTAATCGGGAGAGTTTCCCCTCCCAATCCGGTTAGCCCACGTATTCCGGTTTCATGTCGTCCAGGGTGATGCGGAACTGGTCATACAGTTCATCACCGAGGTTGCGTTTCGCGCCGTTGAGAATGCCTTCTGCTTTAGCAAACAGTTCGACGGCTTCCGGTTCTCCGGGATTAGGTAAAGAGTTGATCGCGGCCTCAACTTTGTTTCGGGCGTCTACCATGAAATAACGCTGCACGGCTTTACCTTTCAGCTCGGTGAAAAGAACAGTGCCCAACACAGCTTTCTCTTTATCCAGATCCGCCCTGATGGCTTTTGCTGCATCGACCGATTCGGCGCGCTCAATGCGGTCACGGAAATCATCTGCCAGGGAATCAATATTGAGAGCTGAATCCTGCGCGCTGGTGGTGATGTCTGTTCCGCTGGTGATCTCTTCCACAGACATTCTTTGCGCTGGCGCCGGGTTTATTTCTCGCTCGGTCCTTTGTTCAACTTCATCCGGGCTGTAAACACCCAGGATGACTTCCGGGCAATACAGCCGCGCCCAGTATTTGACGCCCAGATAAGCGATTTGCTGTTTCGGGTTAGAAATCCACAAAGGAGAATTACGTGTGACGACTCCAGAAAGATAAAGTGGCTCCCCCCAGGTGATTTCTGATTCACCGCGCAGAATCGCGCCGACCTGGACGAATAACCCGATTTCGTCCTCATCTGTCCAGCCTCGTACACGCTCGGTGACATTGTATTTCCCGTTTTTGCCGTGCTTTTCCCGGGTGACCTCTTGAGTCCTGGTGCAGTGCTCCCAGTCGCCGCCGTAACGATAGTGAAAGCGGCCATGAATGGCGCTTGAGCTGGCGATTACCGCATTGACCAATTGGGCTTCATACCCAAGCACACCGTTTACCAGATGCGTTTTTTGCGCTACTGCGTAGGGATTCATGCCCCATTGCATTGCCTGCATAACGATCGCCATGCAATCGGCTGGTTTACCCGCGAGGTGTGCAGGTACCGTCACCTGAGAATCTGCCATCAGGTTTGCAAATGCCGTTAGCTGGCCGAGCGCCTGCACGTTGAAGATGGCGTTACTGGCAGAAATGGTATTTGGAGCCTGTTGCTCAGTGGTAACAATATTGGTGTTTTCCATCGTCATATCCCCTTATGCCTGTACGCGCAGCGCTTCGAGACGGCGCAAATCAAAATCGTTGAGTTCTTCGGCGTAATCCTCAGTGATTGGCGCCGGCCATTCGCCAGTGTCGAAACCGTTCGCGATCGCGCGCATAGCTTTGCGGTACTCCAGCATGCCGAGTTCCAGAAGTTCTTCGGATGCCTCGATTATGGCGATCCAGTGGTAGTTCTCGTCTTTGTTTACGAATATCCAGAAGAACTGGTCAAGGGCTGCTGTTTCGCAGTACATAGCCGCGCTGAGGTGGTAATCCCGCTCGATGATTTCCCGGTGCAGTTTCGCGCGCAGGCCTTCCTGCTTGATGTTCCACATGCTGATGGTTTTAAGGTCCGCACCGATGCGCAGGCCGCCCATGTCTATCTCAAGGTCAGGACGCACGCGAACTTCCAGCCCGGTTTCCTCATCAATGCCGAAATAGCTCACCTCGACGGCTCGGCTCGGGTGCGTCAACAACTTGCCAGCGGTCGGGTGATTCAACAGTGCTTTCTGAATGGCCATTGCCGTAGCCAGCTGCTGGCGGGTAACCAGCACTTTTGCTTCCGGATTCTCGCGCCATGCATCCAGCAGCTCGTCGGCAAACACGGCATCCGGTTTTACCGATTTCACGGCCTGAATCAGATCCGCCTTAGTACCTGATACTTTCAGCGGCTGCGGCTTCTGTGCTTCCTGAGCAACCATGTCAGGATTGATAATCGCCAGTTGTTCCAACATGGCATCACGGCTGCCGCTGGTTTTAACAGGCGCTGACAGGGTGGCGTTGTATTCTTTGATGCAGGCCTTCATTGCTGACGCGGTAAAGTTTTTATCGTCACCAACGATTCGCTTGAACTCGTCAGGTAATTCCAGATACGCAATGCCAATTGCATCTTTGTCGCCGCCCAGCGGTACAGGAGCGGGCAGGGTGGCGTTGTGCGCCTCCAACTGCGCCTTGATATCGTCAGCACTCAACAGCGGCGGAAGCCCGTTGTTGTATTCGTCGATAAACGCGCGGATCGTCGCAGTTGTGGTGAACGCACCTTCAGGTATTTCTGGCTCGACGCTGAACTCTTTATCCATGTCGTCGGGCTGCAGCGCCAGTGCATGCACCAGATTGCCCATATCCAGAACAGGGGAGCGTACCTTCTGGATAGTTTTGGATACGTGGCGCGCCTCGAAATACATAAGCGATACTCGGGCATCTTTAACCATCGTGGAGCTGATGCCGTTAGCGGCGTGGTAGACCTCATTTGGCACGCCTTCATATCGACCAGGCTCGAAATACTCCGGCCATGCTGGCGCTGCTTGTTCAGCCTCTTCCTCTTCGTCGCTATGAGCACTCTCGGAAACCTGGTTATTCAGCACTGCGGCTGTGAGATCCGGGCAGCGTTCAGCCAGTATTTCGCTCATGCTCACGGCAGTTGTTTGCGCAGGAGGCTCATCAGCGCCTTTGCCTGCTGATACCGCATTATCATTTTCGTCTTTGACCGGCTGAGCCGTTTCTATCTGCACATTGCTGGTGGTTCCTTCTTCGGTGGCATTAGTAGCCGGTGAAGTCATAAGGTCTTCAATTGAAAACATTCCCCCGCCGAGATTGGCAATTTCCGGGGCTCTGGGTTTGGTCAGGTCTTCGGTTATCCACTTCGGATCCGTGGGGTCACTGATACCTTCGACATATTCGCCACGTTCGGCGGCCAGAACCTGATTAGCGTCAGGACGTTTCTTTTGAGCTTCTTTCACCAGTTCGGTGCCAATTACCTGAAAGTCAGTTGGGAGAGTTTCCAGGTCAGGCACACCTTCATCTCCATCGATAGCCTTTTTCACAGCGTCCAGAGTGACGGCGGCAGATGAAACATGACCAGCTTTCTCCAGCGTCTCAGCAGAAGGGGCGTCATGCTTATGCTCGGTCAGGTTCGCATTGATATAGGTCTGCAGACTTACCGGGAAATGATGAATATCGCTGGTGGCGCCACGAATAAGGGCAAAAATGGCGGCGCGGGAATAATCCAGGATGCCAGCGACCTTGCGCAGCGCTGCCGACCATTCCTTGAACGGACTTTCTTTCTTCTGGACGATCTCTTTGGCCCGGCGGTGAATAGATGCCGGGAAATTGTAGATATCGAAATCCATTGGCATTGTGGCCAGGGCTATTTCAACATCGAGCGTATCGAGGGTATGGGTGTAGTCAGGATTGCGATCGGTTTTATTACCGCCGCCAGCATTCGTACCTGCATCGGTTTTCAAAACCGAAGAAATGCAGTTACCGGCAGCCCATTCCTTGGTGAGAATGCCGCGGTCGATCGCGTTCGTGGCGAACCACAGCTTAGCAAACTGGATACGCTTGCCGAGCTCATGCCGTTTCCCTTCCGGGAAGACTTTTTTATTGGCACTGGTGAATTTCCAGAGCGCCGGCATATCGTATTTTTTGATTTCAGGGATATTCTCGGCGGCCAGAATCAGATCCTGGACGGCCGCATTATCAGTGTCCATTTCAAGAACTGACAGCTCCTGCCGGTGAGGCATGCTGATATGATAAACGTGACGTTCTTCGGCCATATACTGCGCCAGCAGCTGAGCACGAAAGGGGAGTTCTGCCACGTTAAAAAGCGCGCTTGAATCGTCCTGGTATTCATCGCTACCGAAAGTTTCCACGGTCTCACCTTGTGCCGCGTCGCCAGTAGTATTGGCATCAACCAGCACGCCACTAACGGGCTCAGCGGATTCTCCGGCATCATCGCCGTGATGAACATCAGCAGGCGCCTGTCCTGGCTTCAAAGTCCAGGTGCGGCCATCGTCGCCGAGCTGGTAGCGTTCGCACCATGAGTAATCGAGAACACCCTCTGCCGGCAGGTCGTTGAATACCGGGAAATCGGTGCGAATAGGTTTTTGATAGTCTTTGCCGCGGCCTGTTTCGATTCCAGCGTCTTCCAGATCGACGTCCAGTTGCAGAAGGGCGCGAGCTTCTGATTTATTAGTGCGCCAGATTACGGCATCAGCTTTACCCGATTTTTGAGTCGCTTTTATCAGATAAAAATACTCCATGTGATAGCCTCTATTTTAGATGTAGAATCCCCCGGGCCATTGGTAGCGCCCATTCAGGGTGGTCATTGGTTTTGGTAATTTCCGGTGTAACTTTGGTCGGTGGCACCGGACGTACAGCCCGCTTCGGCGGGTTTACGTTAGCTCTCGTGCGCCATCTGGTCGTAAGAGGCGCAGCGTTCAGAGCAGTACTCTTTTTCTTTCCGTGCGAGCTGGTTCCCCTGGAGGTACAACAGGGTGCTTACAACTGGTTTACCCTCGATTGCTTTACGGCAGTAACCGCATTTCTTCTGCATTCCTCCCCCTACATTTGCACCGTGAACCCGGCCGGATGTTCATCCAGTACACCTTTCAGCGGATAACATTCAGCTTTCACGTGTTGCTCTTCTGCGGCTGCCTTGCAGTCATTTTCACTGTCGTAAACGCCGTGCAGGACATCCTGATTACCGCCTGTCAGCATGCTGACGGTGAGAACCAGGGCAAACATCGTGCTCATGAAGGGTCTCCTTTTTGCGCGAGCATGTAGCACACCCGGCGGATGAAAGCTGACAGCGGATTTAAACGAACAGCCTGCTGACGAGCGGGTTTGCGTGCGAAATCATTCATAGAAATATCTCCTTCAGTGCGCTGATAAGCGCAATCCAGATGAAGAGCCCAATTACTGCCGAAATGACCATGGCTCTGATGCCGTGCTTGCTCATTTCAACCTCAGCCATTACGTGGCCAGCGGAACAAGAAATACTTCTGCGCTTAATGTAAGACGGTGGATGGCCGTCGGTTGTTATCACCGAGTCTTTTCGGCTTGACTCTAATTACTACATATCTGTGATGTTGTAACGTGGTAAATTTAGCGTGTCGCTAAATTCCATGCAATAGCAAAATGCTAAATTATTTGGTGTGTTGTTTTAGCGTATTGATTAATAATGGATTTAAGTTCTGTCGATAACGATGAGGGACATTGAGGAGACAAAAAAGCCCGCGCAAAGGCGGGCTAAGGTGTCCAAATAGGAGTTTAGGGAATATTCAGAATTTTAGCGTCAACGACAACCCCAATGATTTTGCAGTTGCCGTTAACTTCGATCATCGGATAAGCAGGGTTAAGGGGTTTTAGAAAGCGTCTGCCAGCATCGATAACTAGTTTCTTAAAAGTAGCTTCATTATCGCCATCTAGTTTGGCAACCACTAATTTTCCATTTCGAGGCTCTACTTCAGGATCTACCAGAATAGCAGCCCCTTCAGGTATGCTCAGACCTGCAGGAGAGGTCATTGAATCTCCTTTTACATCCAGCCAGAAGGAGTCCTCAGAGCATACAACAGTCGTATCGTACCAACGATCGATCGCTCGTCGGTGATATGGTTCTACAGCTTCCATCCATTGCCCCGCGCTTACCCAGCTGATTACAGGATAACTTCCTTTCGTCTCATTCAATCCTCGAAACGAAACGTTCGAAGATGTTTCTTTGGCATGTAAAACATCCATCCAGCCAAAAGGCAGATTAAGCGCAGACTCAATTTTGCGGGCCATCTTATCGCCAATATTGCGATGAGGATTTGGACCCAGAAGCTGGCTAAGAGCTGCCGGGCTTGTCTCAATGAGTTCGGCGAACTGTGCCTTTGTCATTCCAGACTCGCTCTGGCGCTTCTCGTACAGAGATTCCAGGTTGGCTTTTCTGATTTCTTTATTTTCCATCCATGCATTGTTGTCGTTTTTAGCAAAATGATAAATGCGCAAATTGCTAAATGTTGCTTGCGTAGTATTTAGCATAACGCTAAACTCCAAAATTGTTGACTCAACCGGAGACACCAATGAGTACAGAACTACACCGCTGGCGTAAGGGCGCCACAACTGACGAATGGGCACAACTAGCGAAGCTGGCGAATACGACCCCGGGCTATCTGGATCAGATTGCCTACGGTAATCGCCGTGCATCTCCCGAAATGGCATCCGCAATTGAAGATGCTACAAGATTTTTTCACAGCCAGGCCCCGGTGCTCAAAGAAAGCCTTGTATTCGTCACTCCGCGTAATACGGCACTCTGAACATTAAAGGGAAAATCATGCGTTCACTTACCTATCAACAAAATACCGGATTCAACACCGATGCCTTGATAAAGCGAAATCAGCTGAGAGAGGCAGATCACGACGCAATTCGTTCTGCCGTTCGCGCCTGGGCTGCAACTGAGGGCCAAGATGTTGTGTCGGCACATATCATCGATGAGTGGCGCCAGCAGGGTGGCGAGGAGATCGCGTTCCCTGATGATATCAGCCGTGCCCGACAGAAGCTTTTTCGCTACCTGGACAACCCTGCCGATTCTGAGCGCTATCGCGAGTACGTTCGCCTTCTTACCCCGGCGATCATGGCCGTTCTTCCACTGGAATACCGCCACCGTCTATTGCCCGAAGACAGTTTTATGTCCCGTCTGGCTCGTCTGGAAAAAGAAACCAGCGAAGCCAAGGTTGCCGTTGCTATGGGGGCACCACGTCATCAGAAACTGAAAGAACTGAGTGAGGGAATTGTCGAGATGTTCCGGATAGACCCGGAGTTAACAGCACCACTGATGGCCATTGTCACTTCAATGCTAGGAGTGACGTGATGCTGGAATTCAGAAAGGTGAAAGCCGCGGTGCTGCAACACCTACGGCTTTCGTTGCGAATTAACTGGATCAATTCACAGGGGAAATTATGAACACGAACCAACTGAATTTCAATAACGGGGGCGCCCATGGCTAAAAATTCTATCGACGCATACGGCGCCAGCGGCAAAAGCAATGTTCTTTTTTTCGAACCGGAAAGTTTGCATCTGGTTACCGATGCAACACACCCGCTTTACGACGAACGAGTACACCTACCGCTTAATGAAGCTGTGATCCTCAACATCATGGAACTTGGTGTACTCGAACCGATTATCGTGTGGAAGGACCCAGAGACAGGGAAAACCTGCGTGGTGGCAGGTCGGCAGCGCGTAAAGAACGCTAAGGAAGCAAACGCCAGGAGAAAGCGGGCAGGGCTGGAACCCTGGCCGGTACCAGGTATAGCTAAGCGCGGCTCAGCAATTCAAATGGCCAAATACATGGTCAGCGAAAACGAGATAACGCAACCAGACACCCCACTGGGCCGGGCCAAAAAAATGGCTCAGCAGATGGAATACGGTCATGACGAAAATGACATTGCCCTGCTTTTTGGCTGCAGCGTAAAAACGGTACAGGCTACCGTGGCGCTACTGGATGCTACGCAGGCCGTCCAGGCGGCGGTTGAGGCTGGAAAAGTCACTGTCACTCAAGCGCGTCAGCTGGTCGATATGCCACCGGAAAAGCAACGGGAAACGGTCAAACAGTTAGAGGCAGCGGCAGAGGGTGTAACTGGCCACGAGAAAGCTCGCCGCCAGCGCGCTGTCCTCGGCGACACAAAGCCTCGTCTCAAATCCCGTAAGGAAATCACCCAGCAACTTCAAACCGCCAGCGGCGAATACGCAGCGGCTTTGCGGTGGGTGCTTGGTGATGAAAACACACCAGTTTAAGCAACAACGGGGTCTCTATGCGTGATTACGGCAAGGTGCATACATCATTTTGGATAAGCGATGGAATGCGCCGGGTATCGGATGATGCCAGGTTGCTGGCGCTGTACCTGCTCACCGGGCAACACACAAACATGATCGGATGCTTCAGGCTGCCTGATGGATACGTTTCGGAAGACCTTGCCTGGACTCCTGAAAGGGTTTCGAAAGGGTTTGATGAGCTATCGGCTAACGGTTTCGCAACGCGTGATTCGTCATCGAAATGGGTGCTAATTCGTAACTTTCTGACCTGGAATTCAGTTGAAAACCCAAACCAAGGAATTGCAGCACTGCGTTTGTTTGATCAGGTCCCGGACACATCTACGGTTAAGCCAGAGCTGGCGCGGGTTTTAGCCTCGGCAATATCCCACATCGGCATCGCAAAACTAAAGGGTTCCGAAAGGGTTCTCGAACCGTTCCTTAACCAGGATCAGGAGCAGGAACAGGATCAGGAAGAAGATAGTTCGGGGCATGGCTTCGCCACACCCCCAGACCATCAGACCCAGGACGAAGGCGATAAACCTGATCCCCAAAAAATATACCCGAATGATTTCGAGCAGGTCTGGTCGGTTTATCCCAAGCGGGCAGGGGGTAACAGCAAATCCGATGCCTTCAAAGCCTGGAATGCCCGAATCAGGGATGGAACCACTACGGCGGAAATCTTCGCAGGAGTGGTGCGTTACGCGGCTTTCGTTAAAGCCGAGGGAATCCTCAACACGCAGTACGTGAAACAGGCGAAAACGTTTTTTGGCCCTGGTATGCATTTCAGCGAACCGTGGGCGATTCAGCAGGCGCCAGGCGCACGAGATCCCAATCAGATTTCGGAACCTGACAAAACCATCCCATCGGGATTCAGGGGGTAGCGATGAAAAATATGATTGGTACTGGTAGTGCGCTGGAGCGGCTGAAAAAACTTATTCCCCCTGGCGTTCAGCCAAAATTCGGCAGTGTTGATGAATGGCGTGCCTGGCAGGCCGAGGAAGGGCGCAAACATTGCGAAGAACTGGAAAAACAAAACCAGCGTACCCGCGCTGAGAAAATCTTCGGACGTGCAGGAATTCAGGATCTGCATCGGAGCTGCACGTTCGCAAATTACCAGGTGGCAGGAGATGGTCAGCGCCGGGCGCTCACGATGGCAAAAAGTTACGCACAGCATTTCGGTTCAGGGTTTGCGAGTTTCGTATTCAGCGGAGCGCCGGGAACCGGGAAAAACCATCTGGCGGCCGCAATCGGAAATCACCTGCTGGCTGGTGGTCGCTCTGTGCTGGTGGTAACCATTCCGGATCTCATGCTGCGTGTTCGGGAATGTTACGACGGCGGGCAGTCAGAGGCGTCATTGCTGGACGATTTGTGCCATGTGGACCTGCTCATTCTGGATGAGGTGGGTATTCAGCGCGGAAGCAGCGGTGAAAAAGTCATCCTGAATCAGGTTATCGATCGCCGACTGTCCTCCATGCGGCCTGTAGGCATCCTAACCAACCTGAATTATGACTCGCTGAAGGAAACACTGGGCATGCGGATCCTTGACCGTCTCCAGATGGACGGCGGTATGTGGGTGAATTTTGAATGGGACAGCTATCGCAAAAACGTGCGCCATATGCGCGTCGTTAAGTGAGGTATGTATGGCAAGAGCACTGTCAGCAGTTGAGCGCAGAGAGTACGTCCGCGCAGTGATTCGGATCACCAGGCATCAGGGGCGACTCACGACCGCCGAGGCAATGAAAAAACTGGGACTGAGCCGCGCTACTGTCCAGCGGTATTTTTCCGAAGCAGAAGCGACTGGGGAGGTTGTCCGGCATGGTCGTCTGGGGCTGTTCCGCGATCAGCGGGCCCTCATCGACTTTGACATGAAACGGCTTGGGATGGTGCCAAAGGCAGCGTCGGGGATGAATTACAGCCTGCTTGGTTGTCCTGTATTCCAGCGTTTCCTCGATATTCAGGAAATGATTTTTACCTGTACGCCGGCATCGTCATCACGGGAAATCTTATGACAATTGTGAAAACCCATACCGGCATCGTGATCACCAAAGACGGTCCGCAGGTAAAAAAACTGCACCAGACAGAGCGGATGTGGGTCGTTGGCAAAAACGAGTTTTACCACAAAGAAACCGGGCGCCGTCACTTTGCAGAAAATACGCGCCGCCGGCTGCTGCTGGACACCATCAAGCCTATCGGGGTGAAGCATGTTTAAACAGAACGAAAAATGTATCGCTCAAATTGCTGAGTATATCCCGCGCGCCTGCCGGGGTATGCAGCTGCAGGAGGCCAAAGCGCGCCTGGAGAAAAAAATTGCGCTCTATATCGATGACGGCTGTGATGCTGCCGTTCTTAATGCCGCCTTTGCGCCAGCTCTTAACAGCCATACGAGGGAGTCTTTTTTTTCGTGCATCGCAGCGCAGCTGTATGAGGGGGCCAAATGACCGAGCAAACCATCCTCGACATGTGCTGTGGCTCCCGCATGTTCTGGTTCAACAAACGAGATACTCGCGCGGTATTCACTGACATTCGAGCCGAAGAGCACAAGCTGTGCGACGGTCGCCATCTGGTTATCAGTCCTGACCTCGTTGCTGACTTCCGTGCGCTGCCGTTCGCTGATGCCTCATTTCCGGTTGTTGTGTTTGACCCGCCACATCTTGAGCGCGTCGGACAGACCGCGTGGATGGGCAAAAAGTACGGGCGCCTGAACAAAAAAAACATGGCGTGCCGACATTCGCGCAGGATTCAAAGAGGCGTTTCGCGTACTGCGGCCACATGGTGTGCTCATATTCAAATGGAATGAAACCCAAATCCCCGCTAGCCAAATTCTAGCTTTAACAGGCGAGAAACCGGCGATCGGCCAGCGCACCGGGAAGAACGATAAAACCCACTGGATCATCTTCGTGAAGGGAGCGACAGCATGACTGATATCACCGAACTGGCGCAGAGCCTGAAAGCGGCAGCAGAGAAATGGAGCGTGGTAGATGAGAAATATGATAGAGCGGAAATCAATGTGGCTGAGTTTGTGTCTGCTGCGGACCAATACAACAGCATAGTGAGAGACCCTGCAAACATCCTCGCGCTGGTAGAGGCGCTGGAGAAGTCAGAGAAGACATCCGAAGCGCGCCGGGAAGCCATAGACAGAACGCACAACATGTTTGTTCGTGAACGTGACAGGGCAAGCGCGGCAGAAGAGGCGCTAGAGAAGGCGCAGCAGGTGGACGAAGAGCTTTGCAGGCTCCTGCCTCCAGGCGCTGAGTATATGGACCCACCAGACGGCGGTGACGTCACGCCGCTTGAAGGGGTGCGTCGCATGGTTGCTGATTACCGCCAGCGCATCGCAGAGCTGGAGTCACGCTTAAACTCTGCTGACAAATTGCAGGACAGTGCATTCCGTAGTGGATTGCAACACGGCTTTAGTCTCGGACAGACAGATGACCAAAGAGGTTATGAGCAGAGCATGGCCGCTTACAGCCTCGCCGCTGGCATCAAGGTGGAGGCTGAGTGATGGCTATAGAAAACCCGAGATCATGCCCGCACTGCGGCGGTGAGAATGGATTCCACACGAAAGAGGTTGTGGATTTCAAACAGTTTTATGCTTGGGATGGCTCTTTCCTTGAGGGGCAGCACACCAGCGGCATTCGCGGCGGGAAAGCATTCTACTGCTGCGACTGCGGTCGGAATATAACATCGCACATCAATAAGCCAGGAGCCAACCAATGACCAGCAAATCAGAACTTAAGGAAGAGTTGAAAAGGCCCCACCCGAGGCCTTCATTCAAACCACCTTCTTTAGCCACCTTTTCCGTCTTAGTTTCGGAACACATGAAATGGCGGCGAGTTGAGTTCCACAAATGGAACAGGCTGCGCCATGAAATTGGTTTGCATCACCTCGGTAGGTAGTGAAGTAGAACTTTGCTCCTGAGCAAACCGGGCACTTGAATTCGATGTCGGGGATATCCCCTCCAGTCAGATGAGTTGAGTAATGAATATAGGCTAAAAAGGGAAAAAACCTTACCTTTTTGGATGATTTTTGCCTGGTAATTAAAGGTATTTATTAATGAAGATGACTAAAGAGAGTCTCCTCAAAGTTATTGGTGCAGCTGATGATGTTATTTCAGCATTGGCAGGCACTAACGACGAAGTTCACAAAGACGACACCGATAAGATGGTTCGTTTGTGGGATGACCTGAACGACCAATATGCGCCACCTGAAGTGGTCAGAGAGCTGGCCCGCTTAGCATTGGCCGCAATGGACAGCGAGCCGGCAGCGCCGGTGGCAGAAGTGGTTTCAATTTATGGCGACCCCGAAGCCTTTGGGGAGCGAGAGATTAGACCGCTTGTCGGCATTCAGCAAATGCCATACGGGACGAAGCTCTATCGCCACGCGCAGCAGCCGGTAGTTGAGAGCGAGCCGGTGGCAGAAGTTTTATCTAACCGCCCAGGCAATGACACGTCGACAATTGACAGGGCGCTCCCTGTTGGCACCCAGCTCTATCGCCACGCGCAGACAGCGCCGGTAGTGCCGGAAGAAGCCACTCCGGACAGTATCGAGATTCTTGCCAGTGCCAGGCGTCGTGACCACGCTGTATTCCAGTGGAATGAAAACCAACGAAATGCGGCCGCTGATTCCTGGAACGCCTGCCGCGCCGCCATGCTCCAGGCAAAGTCGCTAATCAGCATCAATCCCGCGCCAGCTATGGTTTCCTTGCCGAAAAACGCCGAGTCGATGACTGGCAACTCTCCGGTTAACGATGTCACTGCTGGTAAACCTTTTACCATCTTACTACCAGATATCAGTTCAAAAGCATTTTGGAGTGGCGCGGGGAAAAATGAAAATTTTCATCCAGAGACTTACCGCCGCTGGGTGAAGGAAGCAATAGAGCGATACTGCGCCATCGCTCGGATCAATGTGGAGGTGAAATAGTGGACTCTTCACTGGAATATGCCTGCAAACGCCTGCAGGAACTGGAAAGCCTACTGCTGGTGGATGTGCCTGAAACAGTATGGCCAGCGGAAGTCAGCATGGTCTTCTATCTGAATGGCGGAAGGCAATAATGAAATAAAGATTGCTGAAACCATTCGAGATACAGCTCCATGATTACTTTTGGTTGTAGTTTGAACAGGATAACTATCGTTTAAGTCGATTTAATGTGTTGGTTTGGCTAAATGAACAGTATTTTAATGGGGGTGAGCATTTATAATATGCAATCATAGATCTGTGTAACTTCATGAAATATTTGTATTTATTATTTTTATTGGATGATTGGTGTGGGCGTGATAGCAAAAAGATTCATCGATCGATAGAATTTTATTGATCGATGAATCCTTTCAATCTAAACTATGTGTAATGATGTTAGTGGAGATCAATAATGGATAAAAGATACTCAAGTCAGGCCTTCTTTGATTTCCTGTATACCCTTCCTTCTTTGGGGCTGTTGAAGGATGCGACAGCTCGAAACCTCAAAAACTCAGCTTTGCTGTTACTTTCCGCTGTGGATCTCAACAGTGAAGATGACATTCGTGATTTTGATGTCGAACAGTTGATCGACAGATATGTTGAAAATCAAAATTCGAAACCAACTGAGTCAAGTATTCAAAATTATAGAAGCCGTTTTAAGAGCGCAGTTAAAAAATTCGATGAGTACGTATCTGTTGGAACGGTGCTTGACAGGTCTGAAGACGACAATGAATTCGCGGGGTTAGATGCTGTGGAAGAAAAAATTGAAAAGGCTAAATTAGTACCCGACGAGAAAGTAAAAACCTTCAATTTACCAGTGCTACTCCGTCCAGAGACAGGGGCTTTGATTACTATTCAAAACTTACCTACGAACTTTACTGAAGAGGAAGCAGAACGGATCTTATCCATTCTGAAAGCTTACATTCGGTGATAAGAGATTTGAGCCCTTCCTTTGGCGAGAAAGGGCTCAGATTGGGGATGAAAGCACCCGCAATCGGTACTGCATAGACAACAATACCATAGCGGATCCCCATAATTTTATCAAGTTTCAGGGAGGTGCTCTCCTGAGGCGAGGATAACTTATGGCTTTAAAAGAAATTGCAACAAAACCACTACCTGCTGGATTTCGCTGGGTAAGATGTCGATTCCGCCGAGCTCGCGCTAAGGCAGGAACGCCTGATTCAGAGCGACGCGTCCTGGATGCCCATGAGTATGGTTATAAATGTTGGTCCTTCCCCGTAAGGACGAAACCTTAAAATTAAACCCGCTTCGGCGGGTTTTTCTTTCTGTACTCAGAATGTGGGGCGAGTACAGGGGTGTCATCGCTAGAGACTGGAGTGGCTTGATGTGTACGAAAGACAAGCAAGTTACGCGACGTGGTAACACAGGGTACCTGCGGCTATTGCCGAGGCACACGTGAGCTAATTTACTGTAAATGTATCAGCCTCATGAGGCTGCTTAACGGTAATCCTGTAGAACGCAAAGCCGTACCGGAGTCATCAAACTTAGCTTAATAGGTGAAAAATCATGTTGAGCCTCATGTTTTTATTCAAGCAAAATGTGATAATCACAAGCGGAAATGGCCTATCATGAGGAGGGTTTATGGAAGTCGAATTCTTGCTTATAGGTAAAGGTCTAACTGGTCAAATAAAACGATGTGATTATCCAAGAGATAAATTACGAGTTACTGAGTTAACTGTTGAGTCTGCCAATGAGCCAGCCACCGTTAGTCCAGTCTTGGTATTTGACGTTATTCAACATAAGTATGAAGGGAAAACATATGCAATTGCTATCGGGGCATCATCAGATTCAGTACAGATTAATGCTCTTATTGACAGGTTAAAACCTCAACCTATACCCGAAAGTTTGCTTATCAAAGGCGACCCTCCTGATCAAAAATAAATTATAATCCCCTCAGCATTAGAGGGGGGGTTATGTCACTGTGGAAAATTGCAGACAAAACTAAAGACGAGCAGGACAAGGTCAACGTCGACCTCGCCGCTTCCGGCGTAGCCTACA
>OKWE01000987.1_pt1 | contig 16179 bp, 13 predicted proteins | sample 1607051 | NCBI WGS metagenome assembly OKWE01 (sample SAMN04414079, study PRJEB24778) | human gut metagenome | material: faecal | host: Homo sapiens | reverse complement strand
CTGGAGACGATTCATCTGCCGCTGATGCCCGCCGCTTTCCTGCTGTCGCTGGTGCTTCGGGCCTCGCAGGGCTCGGCCACCGTGGCGATCCTCACCACCTCCGGCCTGCTGTCACAGGCGGTTGCCGGGCTGGAACCGCTCCAGCTGGTGCTGGTGACGCTGGCGACCTGCTTCGGCTCACTCGGATTGTCACACGTCAACGATGCCGGATTTTGGGTGGTCACGCGCTATCTGGGGCTCTCGGTGCCGGACGGACTCAAAACATGGACCGTACTGACAACCATCATGGGGGTGACGGGCTTCCTCATTACCTGGCTGCTGTGGTTTTTACTGTGAAGTTTATTTGGGTGGCTCCGGCCACCTTATTGGGTCCCCCTCGCGGGGACTGACTCATTATCGCTGCCCGGCTGCTGAGCCGCCGCTTTCAGCGTCACCGGTATAAAATAGCGTACGTGATAGCACCTCTCTTCTGTATCTCCCCCCTCCGTATGGCGTGCCATGAAACATTCTATGTCATACCCGTCGCGACGGCTTACCCCCAGCGTTGGCAGCAGATCCAGATAGAGATCGCTGGACAAACGGGCATAGCGTGACCAGCTGCCGTAGAAATCAACTCCGACATAGAGTCCCGACCGGGCGGTCAACGTGGACGATGGCTTTCGCGCCTCATGACAACCGACAAAGGCGTTAATCTCGACGTTAAGCTCATTTTGACGCGCCGCGGCGTAATCAGAGAGTATGGAAAGCGAGCCTTCTCCGGTGGTAAAAAAACGGTCAACCTTTTGTCTGATAGCCGTCTTGGCGGTGCGTTGCAGCACCATATCCGACAGGCGCAGTTCATACTTCATCGGGTAGCCATAATAGACCCGCTCCGGCAGGGAACAGATCCGCGCCAATGGCAGACGTTCATCATCAGGGGAGAATTTTTTTAACAGTTTTGCCGTATCCCAGTGCGCTGCGCATCGGTATTCCCGTGGCGAAAGCGAGAACCGTTTCTTAAACTCGCGGGAAAAGGTCTGCGGCGAATCGTAACTTAACTGCCAGGCTATAGCGGCGATCGGTTGCCGCGTTAAGCGCAGACTGACCGCTGCGATGGTCAAGCGCCGCAGGCGAATATACTGCCCGATGGGTAACCGGCCGTATTGATAAAACACCTCGTACACAAACCGACGCGAATAGCCCATATACTGTGCCAGGTCATCGATCGCCGGGTTACAGTAGATATTATCCTCCAGCCACGCCAACATTTTTAAATAGAGTTTCTGCTTCATAAGCACTACATACTTCCTGTAATCTTGTCCTCCGCTAATTCTAACAACAGATACTGGCTATCACTAAGCTTTTTATGCATCGCAAAAATAAAAAATCATCAAATCGCTTAAAACGCTGAGCGATATATCCTTAACATTTTGTTTATTAGGAACTTTCGCATACTAATACACCGATATCTCACTTTTCCAGGCAGATATTGCATTAATGAAAAACATCCCTTAGATTACCCCGGCTAAAAAACGTCTGCACCTCACCATTATATTCTTTAATTTATTCTGACACCTTTTTTAATACCCAACAGGGAAGTTATATGACGAATTTTTTGATCAATATAAAAAATCACTATTTGCGGGTTGCTATTGCGGAACTGGTGGATGAAGCGATGAAGACCTACGGGGGATCAGAGTATCAGTTTTCTCAACAATGGAACGCGGATGGGATGGCGCAAGCTAATGTGATCTTCACGGAAATGGTGGCGGGAGAATGGTACCTGTGTCATGACCTGTTTCAGCATGCCCCAGAGCAATACACGCTTTTTATTTTTCAGGATAATGAACAAGCTACCGCCGAAGAGGGTTTACCCAACTGTCTGCGGCAGGCGGTGTTTATGCCTCCCCACGCTCCCGTTCAGCTTCTTAAAGATGAGATAGCCAGCGCGATTCAGCGCTCCCTGCCACCTCATCATGACCCATCCTTCAATCGCCTGCGGCGTTGCATCAATTGCGCCTGCAAGACGGTCAGCGATGCGCAAACCAAAGTCATTTACGCATTCAGTATTGGATTAAGTCCGCATGAAGTCGCCGCGGCGCTTAAAATTAGCCATAAAACAATTCATTCGCATAAAAAGAATATTATGTGCAAGTTCAATTTAAACAGCCGCCAGCAATTTAACAACCTCGTAAAACTACTCGCAAGACGTTAATACAATCGCCATTGTATTACCTCTGCAGATTATCTTCTGGAACGGAAGACGTAGCGTCTTTTGCGTCTTTCCCGAATGTAAGAAACACCACTCCACAAAGAAATAACGGGGCAGAGAATCAGGCATAAAATAATAAACAAGTCACTCATAGCAGACCTAAAAAAAGAAATTTAACCTGAACTGATATTATGCATTCCATTTTATCGAGGCAAGACCAGCATCGCTTTTTGAGAGCGTGAAATAGAATGGTAGGATAATTCCTGGTGACGAGTATTAACCGGTAAGTTAATACGCTGAGCCAATATTTCCAAAAAATGCGATCGGTCTGTTTGCCCTTTTTTGCATTGAGCATGCGAAAAAGATAGCTAAACTTTAGATTCCCTGTAGAGTGAAGGTAGTCACCAAGTGAAACTCACGTTCCGCGTGCGGACATCACGGTTAGTTAAAGGGCACCAAATACAGACTCCCTATCTGGGGGGCAGGCCATACTTTTCTCAACATGCGCTGCACAGGCCATCGCAGCTTTGCTGCAGCGACCGGAATGACTAATGCTAACCACCCTGATTTATCGCAGCCAGGTTGATCCTGACCGCCCGCTCACCGATCTCGACGCTTTAATTCATCGCGCCTGCGGGAAAAATACGCCCCTTGGCATCACCGGCATTCTGTTGTTTAACGGCCTGCAGTTCTTCCAGGTGCTGGAAGGGAGCGAGGAGAGTCTGGAGTCGTTATTCCACGAAATACAAAGCGATCCGCGCCATCGCGATGTGGTTGAGCTGATGCGCGACTATTCGGCCTACCGTCGCTTTCGCGGCACCGGGATGCGCATGTTGGATCTCCGTCTTTACGATAACGATGGCGCGTTGGAGGAGATCCTGCGCATTAGCTCGTTCGGGGTCACCGAGCCAATCAACGACCGGATGTTCCGACTGATTAACGCCTTTATCGCTAACGGTGGGCGCTATTGTCTCCCCGAGCCGTTGCAGCCTTCTCGCTGGACGATGAGGGCCGCCGGGGGCACAGCCACGCCGCGTCATCTGCCCGATCAACCCTGCCAGTTTGCCTTGCAGGCTATCGTCGAACCAGCGAAAAAGCGAATCTCCTCCTTTGAAGCGCTGATCCGCAGCCCTACCGGCGGATCCCCTGTGGAGATGTTTGCCGCCATCCCGGCGGAGGATCGTTACCGTTTCGACCTCGAGAGCAAAGCATATGCCTTCTCTCTCGCAGGTCAGCTACCGCTTGGCAAACACCAACTGGCCATTAACCTGCTGCCCGGTTCACTGTATAACCATCCTGACGCCGTCGGCTGGCTGATGAACAGCCTGCTGGCGGCCGGCCTCAGGCCGGACCAGGTGCTGATAGAGGTTACCGAAACGGAGGTGATCACCTGCTTCGACCAGTTCCGCAAGGTGCTCAAAGCGCTGCGCGTCGCGGGCATGAAGCTGGCCATCGATGACTTTGGCGCGGGTTACTCCGGCCTGTCGTTACTGACCCGCTTTCAGCCTGATAAAATCAAAGTGGACGCAGAGCTGGTGCGCAACATTCATATCAGCGGCACCAAGCAGGCGATTGTCGCCTCGGTCGTCCGCTGCTGCGAGGATTTAGGCATCACGGTCGTGGCGGAAGGCGTTGAAACCCTGGAGGAGTGGTGTTGGCTACAGTCGGTTGGCATTCGCCTGTTTCAGGGCTTCCTGTTTTCCCGGCCTTGTCTGAATGGCATCGGGGAGATTTTCTGGCCGGTAGAGCGCCAGGCTGCGGATCTGTAAGGGCGCAGCGTCCGGTAGCGTCACTGCCAGTGGGCGAGTTTTTCGCCCAGCGCTGCCATGGCGAAGCGCACCGCTTGTGCCACCACTGCCTCGCAGTCACCGGTAAAGCGCATCCGTTGGGTTTCGATCTGGCCGCGAAAGTTCCATGCAAACCATACCGTCCCGGCGGGAGTTCCATCCTCCCCTCCTTCCGGCCCCGCATAGCCGCTGATGGCGATGGCGATATCGGCCCCGGCTAACGTCAAAATACCGGTCGACATTTCCTGAACGCACGCTTCGCTGACAGCGCTATGTACCGCCAGGGTTTCCGCGCGAACCTGGAGCACGTTGCGCTTGGCTTCATCGCTGAAGGTAACCACGCCGGTATCATAAAAGGCCGCGGTATCAGCCTGAGCACAGAGCGCCGCCGCCAGATTGCCACCGGTGCAGGATTCCGCCGTGGTCAGTCGCCAGCCTCTCGCAATAAGCGCCCGGGCCACCCGAGCGGTCAATTCATGGGTATTTTGTGCGTCTTTATCGATTTGGTCCGTCATTCTGACACCTCGCCGACTTTTAGAAGGAACACAGCCTCACAGGCCCTGTTTACAGGATAGCATATCGATTTCTCTGATCGCCGGGAGGCCGTTTACGCCTCCTTTAGCGGATAATATAAAGGCCCGCAGCGCGGGCCTTGAAATGAACAACTTTATGACAGAGACGCAATCAAACTTTATGCTCGATCACCCTGCCTTGATTCTCAATCGCAATTTTGCGCGGTTTTTCGCTCTCGGGTATTTCCTGATGGATAGCAATTTTTAAGATCCCGCTATCCAGCTGCGCCTGATTAATCTGGGCGTGTTCAGGAAGCGAGAAACTGAGCTGGAAATCAGCCCGACGAATGCCTTTATAAATCCAGCCCTGGCTGCCGCCGGAATGATTTTCGGTTTGCGCGCGTTTGCCGGTAATATGTAAATTACCGCCTACGGTCTCTATTTCCAGTTCATCATCTTTCCAGCCTGGTACGCTGACGCTGAGCAGAAAATTACTGTCATCCACTTTCTGTAAATCGTAGGCAGGTAAGGTACCCACCGGCGTATCGCCAGTTAACTGGCTGAAAAGACGGTCAATACGATTAAAGCGATCGGCAAAAAGGGAATCAGCAAATACCGGGAGTGCTGACAAGGTTTTGAGTGCCATCATTAACCTCCTGAATATCCATTCAAAAGCTCAACATAAAGGCAAGCATTGCTTGTCCGCTATATAAAATAATATCTGCAGTGCATTTTTCAAGAGCGAAAATAAAATTTTTTATCACTCGCCACAGGAAAAAATAACCAGGCCGGGTGGCAGAGTGACCCCCGCCCGACGGCGGGGGCAGTGGCGCTTCTGAGTCCCATAACTGATGCTGTTTAACATTCAATAAACAGAAGCGACATGTATATATAACTTGTACAATGGGATGTCAACGCCCGAAACACGACGCATCCCCCTGCCAGTGGCTTCCTGCAACAGCGCAGGGAGAAACACGGCTCCCCGCATTATCCCTCCGTCAAGAGCGGTGCCTCGATATGACATCCGCCTCGCTGGCGCCAGACGGAAAGACGCTGGTGAAAAGATAATCCGCCAGGGAAGGAACCTTTCTCGTCCCCCCGTGCCTAATAATCTGCATACGCACTTTCTGAGGCATCATAATGACCAGCATTTTTATCTCTACCACCCTGTTCGCCCTCTTCGCGTCGATGTTGATCGGTCTGGGGATGGTATGGAGAGGCATCTCCAACAACCCGGATAACTAATCTTTTTCTACGCCGTTGCCTTTCGTCTGTTGCAGCGGCGGGTAAACACCCCACCTTCAACTCCATCTACACGCCTTGTTCAGGCGACATATACTCAGTACTTGCGCCTGCGTACATTTTTCGCAATAGCAATTCACATGGTGAATACGTAACTTCAATTAATATATTTCAGGCCAGAATTATGGCCTGCAATATAGGCAACTTAAACAGTATGTGCCCTGGCGTCAGCCATACGCCTGGGAGAAGGGATCACAATCGCATGATTTCAAAATCATTTCTCACAACGCCCCTCCCTGATGAACTATGCTTTCCTTTAGACATTATGCTGGAGGTGGCGATGTGCGGACGTTTTGCGCAAGCACAGACGCGGGAAGAATATCTGGCTTATCTTGCCGAAGAGGCTGAATACGATATCCCCTGGGACCCGGCGCCGATTGGGCGGTATAACGTGGCACCCGGGACAAAAGTGTTACTCCTGAGTGAAAGGAATGCGCAACTCAACCTCGATCCCGTTTACTGGGGTTATGCGCCAGGATGGTGGGATAAACCCCGCTGATCAACGCCCGCGTTGAGACCGCAGCCACCAGCAGGATGTTCAAACCGCTGTGGCAGCACGGGCGGGCGATCTGCTTCGCCGACGGCTGGTTTGAGTGGAAAAAGGCCGGAGAGAAAAAGCAGCCCTACTTCATCCAGCGCAAGGATGGCCAGCCGATATTTATGGCCGCTATTGGCAGCACGCCCTTCGAACGCGGGGATAGCGCCGAAGGATTTTTGCTGGTGACCGCTGCCGCCGATCGCGGTCTTGTCGATATTCATGACCGCCGGCCGCTGGTCCTGGCGCCGGAAGCCGCCCGGGAATGGATGAGGCAAGAAGTCACCGGCGCGGAAGCGGTGGAGATTGCCAGGGACGGAGCCGTCACCGCCGACGATTTCATCTGGCATGCGGTATCGCGGGCGGTAGGCAATGTCAACAATCAAGGGCCAGAGTTAATTGAGCCAGTAGAATGAACGCATGATTCTGTGAGCAATCCCCACCTGATGCGCCGGCTGCGGTGCGATCCAGCCTTGCGAATAAGCGCCCGCGGGTTACCCCGACTGGCTTAACCACTCGCTTAAGGTCAACGAATAGAGCAGACTCGGCGGCGCATCTTTTACATCAGCAATATCGTTAATGTACCTCATCCCGGCTTTCTCGAGAACTTTCTGCGAAGCCAGATGGTTAGCCCGGACAACCGCTGACATCTCCGCAAGTTTAAGCGCCTCGAAGCCATATCTTATCGCGCCAATCGCAAACTCGGTGGCCAGTCCTTTTCCCCATGCCTCAGTGGAAAACCGATATCCGAGATTGTTAATGGTGACATCGTTATAACTGCGTAGACTTACGCCGCCAAAGCCAATGATTTTTTCCGGGGTATCACGCGCCGATATGGCCCAGTTGCCAAATCCGCGATCGTGCCAGTGGGCAAGCCAGCGCTGGAGAACCGTACTGGCATAGTCAATATCCGGATAGGGCCCTGCGGGGTTAAAGGTATTTGTCGCCGGATCGCCATAAATTCGGTATAGATCGACAACATCTTCAGCCATGACAGGGCGAAGACGCAGGCGATGAGTCTCAATATGCAAACGTATCTCCTTGACGAATGAGGTGGCCCGCGACGCTTCTCGAACCCTCCCTGCCGTTGTGGATGCCTGGGACTCGTTAAAGCGGACCTGAGAAGCGCGATTAAACAGATACTTCCGGCAATAAAAATAGGATATGTTAATCCGGAAACGGGATCCCTTTTTATCGGCGCCACGCATATTGTTACCGAGTGAACACAGAACTGTAAATGATCGATAACATCCGCTACCTGATAGTATTTGCCAAAATTGTCGAGAGCGGTTCTGTTTCAGGCGGCGCCGCGGTGTTAGGGTTGTCGACCGCAACAGCAAGCGCACATTTATCCAGGCTTGAGAAAAACCTTAACAGCGCTTTGCTCTACAATACCCCGATAACTTACCATCACTGCGTTTCGGGATCCTGTGTTCATGGTCTGTGAGTTTTTAAAACGTTTTTCCAAATTCCTAACCATCAAGGATAACGGCTCCGAAGAGCCGTTATGACTAGCGGTACATCAGGTCCAGTCTTCATAGCCATTGTCATGGATCCAGACTATGCCGCCAGGGCATTTTTCCGTCAGAAACCAGAAACCATCAAAAGCATCCTCTTCCATTTCCTCCTGGTTTAGGGGAAAGTTTTCACGATACAAAGAAATTTGCTCGTCGATGCTTCCTTCCAGATATTTTCCTCGACTTGCTAATTTTATTTTTCCTTCTAAAAGAAGGCGTTCCATCAGTTCAAAAAAATAGTCACATTTTTCTTTATATGATAACTCATCTTTCCCAAAATTATCCGCCCTCATGGCAGACCATACGGTACCTATGGATGATCCTTCCAGTTCCTCAGCAAACATCTTATATTCATCATCGCTATATAACATATAAACACCTTATCGAAACTTGATTTCAACTTTTTTCTTAACTTTGCCCTGTAAGGCTTGCAAGTCTTTATTACCTAAAATTTCTATAGTCCAGCGAGCATTTGTTTTTTCTTCGCTGGCGGAATAGTCACGCAAGCTTATTGTTACACCATCTTTTTTTGAAAAATAAACTGTACCTAAAGGAGTCGTGACTTCTTTAAATGGCGCTCCCCCCGTTAAAGATTGCGCATAATCAATGATATCTCGGTCGGAAAGTTTCTCTGTCGCAAAGACCTTGGTCGTTCCGTACTTATTACCTCCCCCGTCACCCAACACCTGCGCAAACTCCTTCCCGAACACATTGAGCTTATCGCTACTCTGTTTTGGATCAAACACTTTAACCAACTGGTCAGTATTGGTTTTCTGAATATCGCGGACATAATCTGCCGTTTTCGTCGACAGATTAGCTCCGGCTGCTGTTTCGCCTTTAATAAAACCGGCAACAGGCTGAATATTTAGTCTTTTTGTTATATTCAGTTCATCGTAGGCCTTCACCAACTGCTGTGAAAGCTTCTTCAAGCTGTCTTCGGTTTTACCCAGAATCAATGTACTGCCGGTCGTTACAGCGCCTGTACCAATGATGGCCTCTGGTGCCACAATATCAGCCGCATAAATACCCGCCTGATTCAGGCAGAGCGCAGGATTTGTTTTACAACCGGCGATAACCAGTCTTGCTGCCAGAACCAGCTCGGGTGCCGCACCAACCAGAGTCATGCCACCTGCGGTCAGCGCCATACCTCCACCGCTGGCAGCAGCCACGATAATCGCCGCTTCTCGCCGGGCCTGAACGCGTTTGGCTGCTTCCGTGTCCCCTTTATCTGCCGCAAGTATATCCCGCTGATTATCCAGAGCATATTGTTGTAGCATATGCTCCGTCATATTGTAACGGTAAACATTTTGCGCGCTGTCTGCTCCGCTATACGCACTTTCGGGCGAATGTGTGGTCAGCGCCCCGGTCAGCGCGCCAATAACACGGGCCGTCTGCTCTTTTGCCTCATTACCGTTTAGCGCTTCCTGCAGACGCCGCAACTGGCGCTCTTGTTCATTTAGATTTGCGGGTTCGAACAACGAGCTTTGCATGATGATCCCGGCCAGTTCCGCTGCCAGTGCGCCGGTGGCCGCGCCTTTACCATCACCTCGTCCGATTTCCGCGCTGATGCCAGCAAGGACCGCATGGCTGACCGATTTTCCGGCCACGCCTAACACTTCACCGTTGTCCCCAATCAGCCCTGCGCCTTCGGCCTGAACCTGATTACCAATATTTGATAACAGCGCATTGACCAGATTGTCCTTAAAGCTGCCGCCATTGATGCCGGTGTTCAGGCTGGAGCTGATAACCGACTGCCCGGCCACACGCTGGACAACCTTGCTCCACCCCTCATCCTTTGTCAGAGCCGGCAGACGCGCCTTGTCCGGCGACACACTGACGTTCATCACCTCATCGAATCCGGCCAGCGCCCCGCCTATAGCCATGGAGGTGGCCAGCGATTTGACCGAACTGCTGCTTCCCAGTGCCGACAGGGTTTTTGACAGATTACCCTGGTTTTCAACCAGCGCGACGGCAGCCTGGGAAACCAGGGATGTCATACCTGCATAGGTTGAGCCATACACTGCAGCGGAAGCTGTTGCGCCTGTGACGCCGGTTGCCGTAATCGCGCCGCTTCCAGCCAAAGCTGCGAGCCCCGTTCCGGCAGTCACTGCAGCCGCCGCTATCGCAATCACCGCGGCAACGGCCGGATTCAGGCTCTGGCTTTTATAGTTCCAGCTGTCGTAGGCATCCTTGACCACGTTCCACTGTACATCATTGCGGGTGTTTAACCCTTTTAGCCATTCGGTACCCGGCTGAACGCCGAGTGCGGTAATGGCTCCCTGCAGCGCCTGACCATTTTTGGTTTTAACATCAGCACTGATACCGCCTGCGGCATCCACCGTCAGCATACCGCCGGCGTAAACGGAAGGCAGGACCCATTTCCCTTCGCTGTAGCCCTTGTTTGCCTGTTTAATATAAAAGCCTTTCGAGGTGCTGACGGTCTGCTCGAAGGTCGTATTCTTCACCGCCAGGAAATTAACTTTCCCGTTGGTGCTGGTCAGCGTCGCATTTTTCCCCGCCTCGATTTTACTGGCTTCATACGAGCTGTCATCCCGGCTCAGGAGGCTGAGGTTGCCCCCGGCAGTAAACTCGGTCACCCGGTTGGTGGTCGTGTGCTTCGTCTGTTTAACGGTGGTTTTCTGTCCCCACCATTTTCGCTTCGTGGTTTCACGTTCGTAATGGCTGAACTCTTCCATCGCCTGGGCATACAGCCAGCCGCCTTTCGCCGCCACGTCCATCGCGCCTTTCGCCAGCAGGCGCGATGCCTGGAACAGGATACTGCCGCCAGAAATCACCGTCAGGGCGCCGCCCGCATTCAGCGTCACTCCGGTCTGGCTGACGGTTTCCGTCCAGCTGTTACCCGATTCACGATAAACGGTTCCCCGTGCGGACTGAAATTGCATTTTTCCGCCGGAGGTTAGTGTGATATTACCATCCGATGTCAGGGTACTGCCGTTAGCCTGAATAACGCCGTTTGACGCCAGAGTGATGCCCTTCACGCCCTGAAGACGGGTCGGGACATTCAACTCATCCCGGTTGTTGTCATTGCCGCTGTCCGTCACACCATAGCCGTAGGCTCCCAGCCAGATAAGTCTCCCTGCCTGGAGGGTCGCCGTTTTCCCGGCCGTAATATGTGCTCCCTGCAGGCCGATATCCGCCGCTGAACTGATCAGCAGGTTACCTCCGGCTTTCAGATGGCTGCGTAACTCGGGTATCCGGTTGGCCGGGAAAAAGACGCTGTAACGGTCGCTGAATCTCCGCATATTCAGGTCCGTATTTGCGGCTGACGTAAGACTGATATTGCCCCCGGCATCAAGACTTGCGCCATTGAGGTTCAGATGCTTACCGCTGAGCGTAATATCCCCGGAAGCACGCAGCGGCTCTCCGGGCAGCATCCGGTTAAACAGTTCCTGTTTGCGGGCCAGGGTCAGAAGGACGCCTGGCTGTTCATGGCCCAGCATCGCTTCATTTTTATCCAGGGTGATATCACCATTCGCAACCAGAGAAATATTCTGACTCTGAACCGGAAGGCGCGTATTTCTCAGCAGAATATTCCCACCCGCAGAAATTGACAGATCACGACTGGCTTCAATACTCCCTAGCCAACGCACACCATCTGCATGGAAATAGTTTGGTTGTTCACTAGTATGCGAATTCACGTCGCCATTGCGGCTGACGAGAGTGATATTCTGACCCTTAAGCTCACTTTGCCAGGACTCCACCATTCCACCCGCCACTACAGAAAGATCCTTCCCGGCCGTTAATAGTGCCAGTGCGATCTTTATCCCTTTTTCTGACTGAAGGGTGATATCTCCGGCGGCTTTCATCACATCGGTGGTGATAATTTGTCCTGCATGTAAGAAAATGTTTTTCGCCGTAATGGTATCCGGGCGTGACATCACTCCGGAATGCTGCACACTGGTATCATAGGGTTCATTACTTTCAATACGATCAGAAAAGTCAGCCACAAAATTTCCGCCAGCAATGACTTTACTGGCTAAATGACTTTGCGGGCTCCAGCTATATCCTTTTTCACCACTATCAAGATAGCTCATCGGAGGATAAGGCCAGCCCAGCTTATCATATTGCTTATAGGCTTCAGTATCCGGAATGAATTTATTGAATCGTTCTTTGATCCCTACAGGATGGCTTCTGGAAACAAACGTTTTCCCCGTCAGAATGATGTCACCCTTGGCTTTAAGGATACTGGCATCGCTCAGTAACAAATCAGCATTAATGAAGCTGTTTTTACCTGAGTCAATAATTGCCTCAGGCGTACTCATTTTAACAAAGGTACGAGTACGTTCATCTGGTATCCATCGATCGATATTGCGGGTGACGTATGTGCATTCTTCAACCGAATCGCAAGGCAACATCCATTTTTCTCGCTTCGCATAATCCTCCTGATAAAGGTCTTGTCGGTTTTTTATATCACCATTTTTATGCGCATTAAAAAGTACGCCATAAATTCTCATGCCTTCATTATCTACTGCTTCAGACTGAGTCACTATGGTTAAAACATCGCGCACATTGCTGAGTTTATTCGTTCGTATCACCAGGTCGCCGCTATTGGTCTGGATCCTGGCAGAGCGGTTCTCCACCAGAGTCGCTTTGTTGCCCTGGGCATCCTTCTGTATCCACAGATTGTTGTTGCTGTGCAGTGCCGCCCGCTCGCCGGTGTTACGCACCGTGGAGGCAAAAACCCGCATATCCCCGTGGGCGGAGGTATTGCTGCGGTTGTCCACGGTGGTGGCCGCCAGTGTCATATCACGCTCTGCACGCACGCTGCTGCCCGCAGGTGTGACGATCTCCTGCCCGCTGACATTGAGGTCTGTTTGCGCTTTAACGTTGCTGAGGGTTATTTTTCCGGCGGTCGTCAGGGAAATATCCCGCTGAGTAGAGGTAATATTATTAAGGTTGACCCCGACACCGTTCTCAGTGGCAACCAGGCGGATTTTTCCGGCATACATCCCGCCCAACGCCTTAGTATCGACAGCAAGCTGAGGCTTTGCTCCCTCGCCAGCAATGGGTTTTACCGAGCCATCCTTGAAGCTGACTCTGTTTGCCCCCTGAGTTAGCGTAAGCGTTTTAGCGTTAATTTTACCGTTCAGCTCAGTTGCCCGGCTGATAATATCAACAAACTCCGCGCTGTTTCCGTCAAAGCCGTTGCTGCCGATAATCACCGAGCCTTTCTTAACGGCTAATGCATCCAGAGCCCCTTGTTTATCAAACTGCGGCTTGCCGGTGGTCAGGGTAACCGAAGGCGTATTGATAAACCCGCATCCGTTACAGATGATACCGTTCGGGTTGGCTATCATTACGCCAGCTTTATTGCCAAAAACTTCCAGTTTGCCTTTTAACTCCGAACGATTACCGCTGGTTACCTCGTTGATGATAAGCTCGGCCGGTTTGCCTTTTAATCTGGCGTTACCGTTGTCAATGGTAACGCCAAGCTGGGTTTTTCCGCCCTGGGTGGCGTTATTTAATACGGCGCCTTGTGTTCCAACATTAAAATCCTGGTAGGCGTTATGCGATATACCTGCTGCGTTGGGTGTGGCAATGTTCACAACCGGTACATTTCCGGTTTTAACCACGACCTGGGTGTTACCATTCGCGGCGCTGATACCTGCCGCAACAGCAGGATGTAAAGGCTGAACGGCTGTGAGGTATATCAACAACCAGCTGGCCCCACGAGCCAGCGGATGAGTTAGTTTTTCCATATCTGAACATCCTGTATTATGGGGCAGCAAAAGCCCTGCTGTGTGCCGGCAGTTAAAGTGAAACCGTGGCCTGCCAGTAAACCACGTGTTTATCCGGACGAATGGAACCCGGCCAGGACAACGGGACACCCACCGTTAGTGACTGGGACAGCCATGCGTTTGACAATTCAAAGCCAAATGAGGCTCCAGTAAGCGTGCCACCTTCTGTTATTCCTTTCTGGCTAATGACATGTCCAATGTCTACCGCACCAGTCGCTGACAGTCTTCCTTCTGTAACAGGAAGCGTCAGCAACTGCCCGGTCAGCTCATTTCGCCAGTATCCACCCCGGTTTCCGGAGAGATACTGCTCTTTAAAACCTCTCACTGAATATTGCCCCCCGACTGACAGACGCTCACTGGCATAGAGGTTGTCCGGCGTGGTCTGTCCGTATGCCGAGGTAAGCCAGTAGATAGAGCTGGTCAGCGGGTAAAACCAGCTTGTGCTGGCACTGAAACGCCGGAATTCACTGCGTGGCAGGTCGGGGTGTGCAGGATCATCCTGTGTTGCTCCGGCGAGAGAGAGACCGTGAGAAAGGGAAGGACCGAAAGTCAGATAACCGCCGCCGATACTCCTGCTATAGCTCAGCCCGGCGGTCACGCTGCTCAGAGTCGGGCTGCTGACGTCAAGGCGTACACCACCCAATCGGTTTTCGGTTTCCCTACGGGACAGGGCAATATCGAGCACAAGACGTTGTTTACCGTCACGCAGTAATGTACGACTGGCACCCAGTCGGTGTGACTGTACGGTGCCTTCATAACGCCAGCTCAGCGGAAATTCACCGAGAGAAAGAGTCTGATAAAAATCAGACCATCCATACTGCGCGCTGAACAACCAGTATCCATAAGGAATCGAAACGCTCCCCTGCATATTGCGGCTACGTCTGTCATGGTGAAACTCACTATCCCTCCCAGCTGCCAGTGTCCATTGGTCTGCCAGCCCCAGCGGATTGTCTGCCATCAGGCGGGCATGCATCTGCCCACTACCGGTGCTTTTCTGCCCACTGTTATCTGCGCTCACATCCAGACTGACGGGAAAACGCTGACTGACCGGCACCAATACAACCCGGGAAAAACCTTCACGGCTCCCCGGCAAAATATCGACGGTCAGAGCACGTGAGCTCATACGGTTCAGTTGTTCCAGCCCCTGTTCGATATCACGGAGATTCAATACTTGCCCTTCAGCCTGAGGAAAGGCCATTTTCAGAGCATTTTCCTGATGACCATCCAGAGTAACGGTCTCCACCCTCCCTTCCGTCACGGCAATGACCAGACTCCCTCCGGAAATATCCTGTTCTGGCAGCCAGGCTCGTGAAGTGATGAATCCCCGGGAAAGATAGTCCTGAGTGACATCCCGCACCCGCAGCTGGATATCCTTAAGGGTCATACACCCCTCTGCCGGAATTGCCGTTAGTTTTCGTTGTACAGAACGCGGGAGCACCGTGACATTTTCCAGTTGGATATGCCGGAGTTCAAGACACGGTCCGGTTGCTTCAGGAGAGGCGGCTTTCGGGAGTGAGGGGGCAGGTGTGGTATAGCGGAGCATGTCGCGCTGCTGCTGCGACTGTTCCAGTAATGCCTTTTGTTGTTGCTCAATAGCATTCTGATCAGCAGGACTCAGCGGCGCTGCAGATAGACCTGCTGATAATAAAGCTGCTAAAAGAAGTCCATACCTGGCAGAGGATAAATACGACATCAAAAACTCCATTTTCTGAAATGTTGTGCAATTCAATGTAATTGTTTGTCATTAAACATCCATGAAAAACTCACAATTGTGTGAAATTTACTCTCACCAGGTTAATGCAGAGATACTGTACCTGGGTATGGAAGGCAGCAGAGATATGAACTGGAAGTGATCTTTGCGTGGCAGTTCTGATGCCCGGTAGCATGCAACAAAACATACGTTGGAAGGCTGGTCAGACAGTCTAATACTTGCTCACCTGGGATCTCTTGCATACGGTTCGCAGGTGAGCAAACTTAATCGGCTGGAAAATATTCCTAAACAGTCTTTACCCCCAGACCCATCACATCGGCCACCCGCTATTGGACAGGCGATTAGTCCGATATATTTCTCGCGCTACTACTGCTTACGTTAACGTCTAGTGCGACCTAATGGATAGCGATTGCAAAAATCCCATTCCGTTTGAGAAGCCCGAATTATGCGTTTACAAGGATGATGGAGTGCCTGCACCAGAGTTTTACGTTGCAGATGATGAACTACATTGTTGCTGGCGACCTTCTATCCACATGCCGCGTTGGGCCAGCCGAATTCTGGTGGAAATCACCGACGTACGCGTGGAGCGGCTAAACGCTATCAAAGAGCATGATGCTCAGGCAGAAGGCGTGGCAAAGCTACGAGGGGGCTCCGCCGTGAAGCGAATGACAACGTGCGCGCAGCTGGCGACCCAGTTGATGTTTTTGTTTTTGGGGAAATGTTTTGGAGGGATTTTGGGGAAGAAAAATTGGATAAAAAACCGGGCACTGCGCCCGGTCTTCTTCTACTCTAAAAAAACGCTCGACTAGCTCAACCCGCGATTTTTCAGCATCGGCTCAATCTGTGGATCGTGCCCGCGCCACTG
>OKWE01000960.1_pt1 | contig 16535 bp, 17 predicted proteins | sample 1607051 | NCBI WGS metagenome assembly OKWE01 (sample SAMN04414079, study PRJEB24778) | human gut metagenome | material: faecal | host: Homo sapiens | reverse complement strand
GAACGACACCCGCACCCTCCACGCGGCCCAGAGCGAGGCTGCGGCCCTGCTGACCGAAGACCCGCTTCTCGAGCGGCCCGAACACGCCCTGCTGGCCCGTCAGGTGGAGCAGATGTTCGACAAAGCCGGTGCAATGAATTGAGTAACGAAAAAGGACTGCCCGCGGGCAGTCCTTTTTCGTTATCTTCTCTTCCACCACGGCTTCTTCTCGCCGATGCTCACTACATCGCAGAAGAGGCAGCGGCTCTTGGTAGAGAGCTGCACATCCTTGTGATGGCAGCCGAAGAACCATTTCTCGTAAGTCGTTTTCATGACGACCTTGTCGAGGAAGAGGTGCAGCCGGTTATTCTCGCCCTCTGCCAGCACACTGAAATCCAGAAACTTGCTTGGCGCGTCGTGGGTCAGCACATAATCTACCTGCCAGCCGTTCGCTTCCAGCGCGGCCTCGCAGCGGGCGTATTCCTCGTCCGAGGGCATCTCCTGCGGCCACCAGTTGACGTGGGCTTCCCGCTCTTCCTTGTCCGGGCTTTCCGCTCCGCCGAAGCAGAGGTACTTCTTCCCTTCCAGCTCCAGTACGCTGCCCCGGCAGACGTGGTACACATTGCCGCCCAGCGGCTGCACCAGCCCGCCGAACCGCTCCTCGGTGGGGTACTGTTCCAGCAGGTCATAGTTCTCGTGGCTGCCATCGAGGAAAAGGATGGTATAAGGCCGCTTGCGCAGCCAGTCCAGATTCTTCTGCTCAGCCTTGCTGCCGTCCCACACAAAGCCGAAATCGCCCAGCATAACGACGAAATCGCCCTTGCCTGCCCGGCGCAGCTCCCCGTCTTTGAAGCGGTCCAGCTCGCCGTGGGTGTCGCCCGTAAGATATACCATCCTCTGCCTCCTTTTGCGGAGTGTGAAATCGCCCCAAAAGCCTTGTCACGCTCCGCCAAACCTGTTATTATAAAGTATAAGGCCCTTCGCTGAGCCTGTTTTTGCCCTGTAGGAACGGACAGCACATTTTGTCCGATACTCTAATATATTATCGCTTTTTGAGGAAAATGTCCACATGAAACGTATCGTCACCCTATTTCTGAGCCTTATCCTGCTGCTGAGCTGCCTGTGCGCGCCGGCTTCGGCCATGTTCGACCCCAGCCTCTTCTACGAGGTGCAGGCCAGGAGCGCCTACATCGTCAACACCGACACCAACATCATCGTCTACGACAAGGACAGCTCCCGTCAGGTGCCTGCCGGGGGCCTGACCAAATATATGACCATCGCGCTGCTGCTGACGAATTACGCCGACCAGCTCGACAACACCTTTCAGATGCCCTTCGCCATCTCGGATTACGTCCACAACAGTGACAATGCCGATATGCGCTCCAATGAGACCTTCACCTACCGGGAAGCTGTCTACGCCATGCTTCTGCGCAACGCCAACGAGGCCGCGATGGGCCTTGCCTACAGCCTTTCGGGCGGCGACCTCGCAGGCTGGGTGAGCCAGATGAACACCCTTTCCCAGCGCATCGGCACCACCGGCAGCACCTGGACGGATGCCTGCGGCCTCGACAGCGGCAACGTGACCACCGCCGTGGATATGTACCTCATCCTGCGGTATCTGATGAGCTTCGACGCCTTCGTGGACATCTCGTCGGCCCCCGCCTTCACCATGCCCGCCAAGGAAAAGCACACCAAGAGTTTCGTGCTGCTGAACCAGAACGTCGCCCTCAACAAGACCAGCGGGGGCAGCTTCTACCGCAAGTCTATGCAGGGCGGCATGTGCGATGTGATGGCCTACAAAAACGACCACGGCGACCAGAGCTATGTTTCGTGGGCCAATCAGGACGGCTCCACCTATATCTTCTGCATCATGCAGAGCCCCGACACCTGTGACACCTACGGCTACGCCAACCGCCGCCCGGCCCTCTATGAGACGACCCGCCTCATCGACTGGGTGTTCCAGAGCTTTTCCATCCAGCCCGCGCTGGACACCGACCTTGCTCTGGCAGAGATCCCCGTGAAGTATTCCTCCGACACCGACACCCTCAAGCTCTACCCCGACAACAGCATGATGACCCTGCTGCCCTCTTCGGGCGACGGCACCGTGACTCAGAAATACTTCCATCTGCCCGACTATGTCTGCGCCCCCGTCCAGCAGGGCGATGTTGTCGGCACCGTGGAGCTGAAGCTGGCCGGCGAGACCATCGGCATGGTCAACCTCATCGCCGGGCAGGACGTGAGCCGGAGCAGCCTGCTCTACTCTTTCTCGAAGCTGCAGGAGTTCTTCGGCAGCCTCTACCTCAAGGTAGTGCTCGTCGTCAGCGCCATCTGCGCCATCATCTATGTGGCGTGGGTCCTGCTCAACTCCCCCCACACCCGCCATTCCTCCAAAAAAGTCCACCGCTACGGCCGTCCCCGCGACTGAGCCGTGCGGTCAGCTTCTTTTCTGAAAAAGCTGTAAAAAGCAGTTGACAAATACGCCCCCGAGTGGTAATATATACAGGCAGTCCGTGACTGCGAAGAACTGTATCTGGGCGTGTTCCCGAGTGGCCAATGGGGACAGACTGTAAATCTGCTGCTTTTCAGCTTCGGTGGTTCGAATCCACCCGCGCCCACCAAAAACTCCAGCGTCGTAAAGATGCTGGAGTTTTTCTTTTGTCCGAAACTTTTCAAAGCATATCCAAGGGTGGATTCGAACAGCTGCGGCCGCCGCCATACGTCCCGGCGGCAAAAAGGCCCCTGCGGGGCCTTTTTAGATGCGCGGCTTGCGTAATCCACCCGCGCCCATGAAAAAACCGCCAGTGTAGAGATACACTGGCGGTTTTCTTTTGCACAAATGTCAGACTCACATAGGCGGGTGGATGAGAACAGCTGCGGCCCGGCGCTTTGCGTCCCGCCGGGCAAAAACAGCCGCCGCACGGAAAGCTCCATGCGGAGGCTGTTCTCATTTTGTTGAATCTTTAGAAAAAATTACTTCACGTACTCGACGGTGTACTCGAAGCCGTACTCTTCCTGCAGCTTCTTGACGGCAGGCTCGCAGTCCTCGATGAAGGTGGGAGCGTAGACGGAAGCGCCGTTGTGGGCCTTCTTGTAGTCCTCAACGATCTGCTGCAGCTTTGCCCAGCCCTCGTTGGCCTTTGCCTGGTCAACGCTGTCGGGGAAGTTGATGATGAATTCGCGGTGAGAAGGGATACGAGCTTTCATAATAGAATCTCCTTATGAAAAAATATGATTTCGAATTTATACAGAAACAGGAAAATGCCCTGAATCTTACAGTTGGTAAACAGTCCGGGCGTTCTGCGCCGTCTGGCGGAAGACTTCTTCCGGGCGGATGCCCTTGACGCTGGCGGCATACTCGCCGACGTACCGGATGAGGGAGCTGTCGCAGCGGATGCCGCGCACCGGCTCCGGGGCCATGTAGGGGCAGTCCGTCTCGAGGACGATCTGCTCCAAAGGCAGAGCCGCAATGGCCTTTGCCGCCCGCTTGGCACCTTTGAAGGTGCAGGCGCCGCCGAAGCCGAAATACAGTCCCTGCCGGGCCAGCCACAGGGCGTCGTCCGCACTGCCGGAATAGCAGTGGACGATGCCCTTGGGACGGTACTTTTTCAGCAGGGCGTAGACATCGGCGTGGGCGTTTCGGTCGTGGACGATGATGGGCTTGTCCAGCTCAAGCGCAAGGCGGATCTCCGCCTCAAACAACGCCAGCTGTGCGTCCTTCGGCACAGGCCAGTGGTAGTCCAGCCCGCACTCGCCCACAGCGACCACTTTCGGGTCGTCGTAGTAGGGGGCAAGGGCTTTCATCTCAGCGGCCCAGTCGCCGCCAAAGACCGAGACGGTGGGGGCAGGGCCTTCCTCGCCGCAGTCCTCGGGGGCCAGCAGGCTCTCGGGATGGATGCCGATGGCGGCATATACCCACGGATAGCGGTGAGCCAGCTCCAGCACCCGGGGCGCGTCCCCCGAGTGGGTGGCCTGCTCGCAGATGCCGACCACGCCCTTTTCGGGCAGGCTGTCCAGCAGAGCGAAGCGGTCAGCATCGAAGGCGCGGGAGCTGTAGTGGGCGTGGGTGTCGAAGATCGGGCCGGTCATGGCTCCTCCTTCTTGGCGGGGGCTTTGTTCACCAGCCAGATGCCGACGCAGACGAACACCAGTGCGGCCAGATACTGCCAGCGGAACAGCGGTTCGCCGTTGAGCACAGCGCTCAGCAGCACGTTGACCACCGGGTTCACGAAGCCGAAGATGGCAATGCGGCTGACGGGGTTGTTCTTCATCAGCAAGGCCCAGAGCAGATAGCCGGCACCGCAGATGAAGGCCAGATACAGCAGCACCAGAATGCCAAGCGGGCTCACACTGCCCAGACGCCCGCCGAGAGCCGTACCCAGCACGAAGAGTGCTGCGCCGCCCACGAACAGGTTCAGGAAGCAGACCGCGAAGCTGTCCGCCTTTTTGGTGACGGACTTGTTCCACGGGCCGGACAGGGTGAAGACCACCGTTGCAAACAGCATACAGAAGACGCCCCAGCCGCTGCCGCCGCCGTGGTTGCCTAGTGTGCCGATGAGCACGCCCGCAAAGCCGACGGCACAGCCCAGGGTCTTTGCCGGGGTCATCCGATCGGCATTGCCGTAGATGAAGTGGGCAAAGAGGACGCCCAGAAAGCTCTGGGTGCTGTTCAGGATGCCGCCGAAGGCACCGGTGAGCATCGCCACGGCGATGTAGTAGAAGGCGTACTGGGTCGTGGTCTGCCACAGGCCCAGTACACAGCACTCGGCAAAGACTTTCCCTTTCGGGAAGGTGGGCATCCGGCTCTGGAGCAGGGTGCTGCCCAGCAGGATGAGCAGACTGCCCAGCATGAACCTTACACCGGCAAAGCAGAAGATGGAGGCCGTGTTGGACGGATCGATCTCAAAGAGGCGGTAGCCCATCTTGATGAAGGGGAACGCACAGCCCCACAGCACATTGCAGAAGATGGCCAGCAGCACCGCAAACAGCGGCGTGCCGAAAATTTTGTCCAGCTTCTCGGCGCGGGAAGGAGTCGTGTTGTTCTCCATCGCTCAGTGGATGCGGGCACCCACGGGGGTGTCGTCGCTGTAGAAGGGGATGGAGCAGCCGCCGTCGGCAGTGTCAGCGGCGAAGATCATGCCCTCGCTGACATACTTGCCCTTCATCATCGGGCGGGGTGCCAGATTGCAGACGATGCCGAGCTTCTTGCCGATGAGGTCTTCCGGCTTGAACCACTTGGCGATGCCGGACAGGATGCAGCGCTCACGCTCGCCGTCAAAGACGGTCAGGTGGAGCAGCTTTTTGCTCTCCTTCAGGTTCTCGCAGGCGCGGACCTCGGCCACGCGCAGCTCCACCTTGCAGAAGTCGTCATAGGAGATCTCTGCCTCGTGGGTGAAGTCCACATTGCTCTCCTCAGCGGGAGCAGCGGCCTTCTTCTCCGCCTCTTCCTTGGCCTTCTTAGCGGCCTCGGCAGCGGCCTTCCGCTTCTCGTCCTCTTCCTTCAGGTGGGCGATCTCCTTTGCCACGTCGATGCGGGGGAACAGCGCCTCGCCCTTGTGGACGGTGTAGCTCTCCTGTGCGCCGTAAGCGGCCTTTTCCACGTCGATAGCGGAAGCGTCCAGACCCAGCTGCTCCATCATCTTGGGAGCGGTGGAGGGCAGGTAAGCGTTCAGCAGGATGCCGCAAACGCGCAGAGCCTCGCACAGATGGTACAGCACGCTCTCAAGGCGCTCCCTGTTGGCCTCATCCTTGGCCAGAGCCCAGGGGGCGGTCTCGTCGATATACTTGTTGGCGCGCTGGATGACGGCGAAGATCTCCATCAGAGCCTGCGGGATGGTCAGGTTGTCCATGTCTGCCGTGACCTTGCCCAGCAGTTCGCTGGTCATGGTCTCCAGCTCGGTGTCGATGGCCTCGGTGCTGGCCACTTTGTGGACAGTGCCGCCGAAGTACTTCTCACACATGGCGACGGTGCGGCTCAGCAGGTTGCCAAGGTCGTTTGCAAGGTCGCTGTTGATGCGGTTGATGAGGGCTTCGTTGGTGAACATACCGTCGTTGCCGAAGGGGATCTCACGCAGCAGGAAGTAGCGGATGGCGTCCACGCCGTAGCGGTCGCAGAGGATGACGGGGTCAACGACATTGCCCACGGACTTGGACATCTTGCCGCCGTTCATCAGCAGCCAGCCGTGGCCGAACACCCGCTTGGGCAGCGGCAGATCCAGAGCCATCAGCATGGCGGGCCACAGGATGGTGTGGAAGCGGAGGATCTCCTTGCCCACCATGTGCAGGTCAGCAGGCCAGAACTTGCTGTATTCGTCGTACTTCTCGTTGCCGTAGCCCAGAGCGGAGATATAGTTGCTCAGAGCATCGACCCAGACGTACATGGTGTGCTTGGGGTCGAAAGGCACGGGGATGCCCCACTTGACGGAGGTGCGGGAGACACAGGTGTCCTGCAGGCCCTGCTTGATGAAGGCGATCATCTCGTTCTTGCGGCTCTCGGGCTGGATGAACTGGGGGTTCTCCTCGTAGAGCTTGAGCAGACGGTCGGCGTACTTGCCGGTCTTGAAGAAGTAGGCTTCCTCGTGGGCATCGTAGACCTCGCGGCCGCACTCGGGGCATTTGCCGTCCACCAGCTGGCTGTCGGTCCAGAAGCTCTCGCAGGGCTTGCAGTAGTGGCCGGTGTACTCGCCCTTGTAGATGTCGCCCTGCTCATAGAGCTTGGTGAAGATCTTCTGGCAGGACTCCATGTGGTAGTCGTCGGTGGTGCGGATGAAGCGGTCGTAGCTGATGTCCATCAGCTTCCACAGGTCTTTGACGGTGGCGACGATCTTATCCACGTACTCCTTGGGGGTCACGCCTGCGTCGGCGGCCTTGTCCTGGATCTTCTGGCCGTGCTCGTCGGTGCCGGTCAGGAACATGACGTCGCAGCCCTGCATCCGCTTGAAGCGTGCCAGTGCGTCGCAGGCCACGGTGGTGTAGCTGTGGCCGATGTGCAGCTTGTCACTGGGATAATAAATCGGTGTGGTGATGTAGAATGTCTTGTGCTCGCTCATGAAAACGATTCTTCCTTTCTTTTGGCGCTAACAGCGAAAAACGCCCCCGCCCTGCCGGCTGTGCCGGACAAGGACGAGAGCGTGTAACTTCCGTGGTACCACCTTGTTTCGCCGCACCCTTGCAGACGCGGCCTTGCGCCGGAACCTCCGGCGAGCGCAGTAACGGGCGCACCCGTCGCAGGCTGACATAACGCTTCGCCCGCGCAGCTCAGAGACCATGTTCCGCTCCGCGCGGCCTGCCCGGTTCCATCCTTCGGGCTTTCTGTCAGGCGCAGACGAGGCGTACTCTTCTCTTCACAGCCAATTTACATTATTATATCTAATATACGCAAAATCGGTGGGTTTGTCAATATTAAACCTCGTAATCCAGACAGACGCGGCTCTTATAGTAGGGCCGCACCCTGCTGTCGGCGACGGCCAGATGAGCCGGGTGCTTGGAGTAGCCCTTGAGCGCCTCGGCAGACGCAAAGGTGGTGTCCAGCATCAAATCGGCGTTGGAAGAGGGCAGGCCGTTGATGTTGACGTGGACCTCCACGAGGCCCGGGATCTGACCGGCCAGACCCTCGAGGCCCGCTTTGATGCCGGCCTTGATGTCTGCCTTTTCGGCGTCGGAATATTCGTCCTTGAGCTGCCAGAGAATGATATGCTTTACCATGATAAATTCCTCCTGTTATTGACCGAAATACTTGCTGCCCTTATTGTAACATCTGCACAAAAACTGTGCAAGAGCTTTTATTTGCCTACGCAGCGGCGGGATGGTATAATAAAAGATAGGAATGGACAGGTTGTGCGAAGGAGAACCTGCTCCGAAAGGCAAGAGATTTTTGGTGGACTGCGGGCCGCGCCGACCAGCGCCCCGCAAGACTGTGAGGAACATCGGATGAAAAAACATTTAGCCCATCTTGCTGCCGCTCTGGCAGTGACACTGCTCTTCGGCGCTGCGGCCGGCCCTCTGAGTGCGGCTGCGGCGGCACCCACGGCGATACTGGACCAAGAAAATACCGCGGCGGCAGAGAGCCGCCTGAACCAGAGCTGGCTGGACATGGAGATCGAGTACAATGACCGGAACCCGGTCTATCAGCTCTATCTGTCCAGCGCCGCCTTCGACGACTGGGTGTACCAGTGGTACAGCACCAATCCCGCTGTGGCGACGGTGGACCGCAACGGCCTCGTAACGGCCCAGAAGCCCGGCAAGGCCACCATCGTGGCCAACACCTACACCACCACCCTGCGGTGTGACGTAACGGTGGTGTCCAACGTGGGCCGGGTGACCCTGAACAAGGAGCGGCTGTATCTGGAGGGCATCGGAGGCACGGCGGCCCTGAAAGCCACCATAGCGGCAGAAAACGGCAGCGCCGTACCCATCACCTGGACGACCAGCAACCCTGCCGCCGCCACTGTAGACCCCTTTGGGCTGGTAACGGCGGTGGGCGACGGTAAGACGGTCATCACCGCCGTCACGCCCGACGGCCACAGCGCCAGCTGCATCGTCTATGCTGGGGCACAGGTGGCGATCCAGGAACAGATCGAGGCCGATGAGGTAAAGATCGCCCTCGGCGTCCTTGGCGGTTTCGCCGTCCTTGTGGGTGCGCTGGCGCTGGCAACCTCCGGCAGCTGAAAAACAACATCAGAATAAAAGCAGCACGCACCCGGAAAAGCCGGAAATGCGTGCCTGCTTTGTAATCCTCTTACAGCTGCGCTACTGTGGTAAAACATCTTGCGATGTTCCAAATATTTGATGTAATATCGTCTTAAATTGGAACTCCGCAAGGTTTGCGGTGTTCGGGTCATTTGCGGTGTTCCAACTCCGCACGGAAGTCGAACTCCGCAAAGCGTGCGATGTTCGATTCTGAACGTAATATCGAGCAAAAAGTGGAACTCCGCAAGATAACCTGCGGGTCTCGGAGGCTTACACGCCCGAAGCGCCGTAGTTTGCCAGCACACGGGCGGAGGGGTCGTTGACGTTGCAGCCCGGCCATGCCTTGTTGGGCATCCAGAAGTCCACGATGGTGCGGCTCTGGTCGTGGTAGTATTTCTCGAAAATTTCGCGGTAGAACAGGCTCTCCTTGGTAAACGGCATACAGTGGGCGGAGTAGTTTGCCCGGCGGAGCTGGAATTCCTCGTCGGTGTAGAGGCTCTCGGCGTACTCCTTGATGTCGTCCACCATGCTGTGGCCCACAGCGTCGGAGAAGGCGGCCTTTTCGCGCCACAGGATCTCCGGCGGCAGCCAGTCGCCCTCGAACGCCTTGCGCAGCAGGTACTTGCCCTTGCCGTAGCTGTTCAGCTTCTTTTCGGGGTCGATGGCCATGACGTACCGCACAAAGTCCAGATCACCGAACGGCACGCGGGCCTCGATGCTGTTGGCGGAGATGCAGCGGTCGGCGCGGAGAACGTCGTACATATACAGCTCGCGGATGCGCTTCTGGCTTTCCTGCTGGAATGCGTCTGCGGTGGGGGCGTAGTCGGTGTACTTGTAGCCAAACAGCTCGTCGGAGATCTCACCGGTCAGCAGCACGCGGACGTCGGTCTGCTCGTGGATGGCCTTGCACAGCAGGTACATCCCCATGCTGGCCCGGATGGTGGTGATGTCCCAGGTGCCCAGCAGGCGGATGACCTCTTCGAGGCTGCTGATGACCATATCCCGGTTGATGATGATCTCGTGATGCTCGCTGCCCAGATACTCAGCGGTCTGGCGGGCATATTTCAGGTCGATGGCGTCGGTGTCCATGCCGATGGCAAAGGTGCGGATGGGCTTGCCCAGCTTCTTGGCGGCGATGGAGCAGACCAGCGAGGAGTCGAGGCCGCCCGACAGCAGGAAGCCCACGGGTGCGTCAGCGTCCAGACGCTTCTCCACGCCTGCAATGAGCTTTTCGCGGATGTTGGTCAGGATGGTGTCCATCTCGTCCTGCATGGGGGCGGGAACGTCGGCGATGTCCTCGTAGCGGACAAAGCGGCCGTCGCAGTAGTAGCTGCCGATGGGGAAGGGGCGGATGTCATCGCACCAGCCGATGAGGTTCTGCATCTCAGAGGCAAATGCGATCTTGTGGCTGGACTTGGAGTAGCCGTAGAACAGCGGACGGATGCCGATGGGGTCGCGGGCTGCGATGAGGCGGTCTTTGCGGGAATCGTACAGGATGAGCGCAAATTCGGCGTCCATGTGGCGGAACATATCGAGGCCGTACTCATAGTAGAGCGGCAGCAAGATCTCGCAGTCGCAGTCGGAGGTAAACTTGTAGCCCCGGCGCTTCAAGATCTCTTTCTCGAAGCGGAAGCCGTAGAGCTCGCCGTTGCAGACCACGCAGTCGGCCCCGCGGTAGAAGGGCTGCATCCCCTCCGGCGTCAGGCCCATGATGGCGAGGCGCCCGAAGCCCATCAGGCCGAAAGGCCCTTCCACCACGCGCTGGTCGTCCGGCCCGCGCGAGATGGTGCGCATCAGGTATTCCTTGAACTTGTCGGCACTCATATCATGCCCGGTATAGCCTATCACACAGCACATATTTCTTACCCCTCTTGTGTTGGACCGCTCCGGTGTATCCGCGAGGCTTTCCCTTCCTCGCTTTTGGGGGAGCGGCAAATAAAAAAATACGGCAGCAAACATCCTTTTTGCTAGGACGAATGCTGCCGTATCCGTGGTGCCACCTAAATTACCGGCACAGCGTGCCAGTCACTTTGTGCGCTCTCCCCGTTGAAAGCACTGCCGCGATAACGAGCGGCGCACGTCTGCCCCTACTGCCCGCAATGCCACAGCATCCGGGGGTTCAGGGGGAAGCTCACGGGGGTTCGTTCAGGCCCGGCCATCTGCGCGGCTCACACCTGCCCGCACTCTCTGGAAGAGGGCGCTCAGGGCCTTACTTTTCCCGTTCATCGCTTTTTATGCAGAAATTGTATCACTGCTTTTTGTCCGTGTCAACATCTGCGCAGCAATTTTTACAGGTTTGTGCAGCCTGCCCGTCTTCGGCCTCATTTGCAGCGCAGCTGCGGCACAAACCGTACAAAACGCTGCCCTCGCACTGCAGCGTGAAGCCGTGCTCTGCCATCAGGTGGGCGCGCACCTCGTCCATGAAGTGGCAGTCCAGATGATAGATGCGCCCGCACCGCACGCACTTGAGGTGCAGGTGCTCCCGGCAGTGACGGCCCTCGTCCACATACTGGAACACGGCCTTTTCGCCCTTGTCGGCGACGTATTTCATCACCCGCTGCTCTCCGGCCAGCTTGTCCAGATAGCGGTAGACGGTGGTGGGGTTGGGGCTGGCGCCCTCGGCCTCGAGATGCTCGAGGATATTGGACGCGCTGACCGCGTGCTGGCGGTTGCGGATGAGATAATCCAGGATGAGCTGGCGGGTCTTGGTGTTGTAGCCGTCGCTTCGTGCCATGATGCTGATACCTTCTTTCTGTCTGTAGTGTACCATATTTTATCTTTCGATGCAAAACAACAGCCAAATGCTGGCAACAAGCACAAAAACCGTTGTGGAATATGTGCAAAAATGAGTCAAGATATTTGGCCAAAACGGAAATCAAGCCAAACTTCAGCAGAAACTCTTGTAAAAAATATCCTATTGTGTGATAATGAAATCGAGGTGATAGTTGGATGGTTTTAGGGATACAAGCAGAAGACGAAACATCCGACCGGAGAGAGACTGAAGAAAAGGAAGAAGAAGATGAAAGAGACGGAAGCACAGGCAAAGCTGAGCCTGAAATTACAGGCGTATCAGTACCTGAAAACCAAGATCCTGAACTGTGAGTACCGCCCCAACGAGTTTCTGAACGAGCAGAAGCTCTGCGCCGAGATGGGCAACATCAGCCGCACCCCCATGCGGGATGCGCTGGGCCGTCTGGAACAGGAAGGGCTCATCACCATCCTGCCCAAGAAGGGCCTGATGGTGGCGGGCATCACCGAGGAGGACGTACACAGCATGTTCGAGATGCGCCTGCTGGTGGAGCCTTATGCGCTGCGCACCTACGGCGCGGACATCCCCCGGGAGAAGCTGGAACACTTTGTGCGGATGATGCACGAGCCGGACCTCATCGACGACTTCTGCAAGGTGGACGACGACTTCCACGAGCTGCTGATGAGCACTCTGCCCAACAAGTATCTCCGCTCGGCCTATGACCGCATCACCGGCCTGAACACCCGTTTCCGCATCATGACCGGCAAGGTGAGCATGATCAACCGGGAGCAGACCTGCGAGGAGCATCTGGAAATTCTGGAGCCTGCCCTGAGGGGGGATTTCAACACCGCCGCCGATGCCCTGCAGAAGCATCTGGAGATCGCCCGCGACAAAGCCGAGGGGGTCATCAAGGTCATCCGGCTGTGGTGAGAAGATGATAACAAAAGACCTCTCTGTGTCGAAGGGGGCGGGGAGGTCTTTTTTCACACAGGAAGGGAAAACGGTTGAAAACGATCCCCCGGAACCGATAGAATGGGGACAGTTCAAATGTGAGGTCTGACAAAATGCAAAACAACACACTTTCCCGCCCGGGCCTTTCCCTCAGCGGCACGGCCCTGAAACGCATTGCCTGCCTGTCGATGCTGCTGGACCACATCGGCGCGTCCCTGCTCGAGAACGGCCTGTTCAAGCAGGAATCGTTCTGGCCGGGGGGTGTTCAGCTGGACGACGTTCTGCGGCTGGCGGGGCGGCTGGCCTTTCCCATCTACTGCTTTCTGCTGGTGGAGGGCTTTCTCCACACCCACGATTTCAAAAAATACGCCCTGCGGATGCTGGGCTTTGCCCTCATCAGCGAGTGGCCCTTCGACTGGGCGTTCTTCTCGGGCGTCTACTGGGGGCATCAGAATGTCTATTTCACCCTCCTGCTGGGGCTGCTGGCCATGAAGGCTCTGGATACATACCGGACGCCGGAGGGGATGCCGGTGCTGAAAGGCATCCTCGGGGTGGCAGCCTGCTTCCTCGCGGCGGCGCTGCTCCATTGTGACTACGACGTGCTGGGGCTGACCCTCATCCTCGCCCTCTACATGACCCGGAAGGACAAAAGAGCGCAGTGCATCGCGGGCGCGGTGTTCTCCCTCTTCGAGCCGGTGGCACCGCTGGCGTTCGGGCTGGTCTGGTTCTACAGCGGCGAGCGGGGCGGCAGCTCCAAACTCGAGCAGTGGGCGTTCTACTGGTTCTACCCGGCCCATATTTTCATCCTCGGCATCCTTACAAACCTCCTGCTTTTCCGATAAACAGGAAGCCGTTTTTCATAAGCATTGCACACCGCCTGAACGGTCTTTTTGCTCACAGACTGCGCTGCTTTCCCTTGCGATCCGTCAGGATCGCTGCGGAAAATCGCCTTGTCTGTGGGCAGAAATTCTCGTCATTCGGCGCACCCTGCTTACGAAAACAGCTTCTAACCGAAAATTATAAAAATATGACACAAAATTGCAACATGAAATGAGGGAAACTGGCAAAAAGTGTGATATAATAAACGATAGGATAGCAAAAATGCATCAGGAGGTTCTACCAATGAAGATCATTCGTGCAAAAGACTACAAGGATATGTCCCGCAAGGCGGCAAACATCATCTCCGCGCAGGTCATCATGAAGCCGAACTGTGTGCTGGGTCTGGCGACCGGCGGCACCCCTGTGGGCGCTTACGCACAGCTGGTGGAGTGGTATAACAAGGGCGACCTCGACTTCTCCGAAGTCACCACCGTCAACCTTGACGAGTACCGCGGGCTGCCCAAGGAGCATCCGGAAAGTTACTGGAACTTCATGCACAAGAACCTGTTCGACCATGTGAACATCCGCCCCGAGGCCATCCATCTGCCCGACGGCACTAACCCCGACGCGTCCGACGCCTGCGCCAAGTACAACGACATCATCCACAGCGTGGGCGGCATCGACCTGCAGCTGCTGGGTCTCGGCCCCAACGGCCACATCGGCTTCAACGAGCCGGGTGAGGCATTCGAGCTGGAGACCCACTGTGTGGACCTGACCCCCGCAACCATCGAGGCCAACAAGCGCTTCTTCGACGGCAACGAGGACCTTGTGCCGAAGCAGGCCTACACCATGGGCATCAAGACCATCATGCAGGCCCGTAAGGTGCTGGTGGTGGCCAACGGTCTGGCGAAGGCCAAGGCCGTCAAGGCTGTTGTTTCCGGCCCCGTCACCCCCGAATGCCCGGGCTCCATCCTCCAGATGCACCCCGACTGCATCCTCGTGGCCGATGAAGAGGCCCTGAGCCTGCTGTAAAGATTCCATAAAATAAAGCCGCCCCGAATCAGACTGTTTTTCGCGGAACTGATTTGGGGCGGCTTCGTTTTATGTTTAGAATTATGATGATTTATACATCAGTCCTCTAATCTGCCGTGGTCACAGCCGAGGGAAAGATAATACTCCATCCCTCCACCCAGTACAAGCTGTGCGTACTCCAAGGGCTTGTTGTAGAGCAGCCAATCCAGTTCTGCCCGCTGTGCCAGAGTGTTGACGTACTCGTCCTCCACAGCGGCGCAGTCGATGGAAAGGACAGTTTCATCCTCAAATCGGGCTTCCACCCGGTTGGTGTCCATGTTATAGTGGCAGGAAAGCACTTTTTGAGAGTGATTATGATCGAAATTCTGATTTCGTTTCATTTGAATAGCTCCTTTAATGACTTTGAAATTTGATTTTCAACGAGATGAGGTCTCTTTTTTCTTTTCCTTAAGTCACCTATCCGCACTATCCTGCGTCCGTAGCGCAGATCACGCTGTCCACATCCGGGCGGTGCATGAGCTTTTGCAGGATGCCAAACTGCTTTTTGGTGCTGGCAGACACCAGATACTGCCACTTCTGCGGCAGGATAGGCAAATCTGCAATGCTCCACTTGACGTATTTGGCATCGTAGACATTGGGCGGAGCCAGTTCCACCAAGTGCCCCACGCACCAGCTTACCAGATAGCCGTTACCCTCCCAATAACCATCCAGTCGATTGGTTGCACCGAGAACCTTTGTGTAAGCTGCCCCGACAGAAGGCTTTTCCGCAACTACCAAGCGATAAGACAATAAGCATCAACTCCTAACTTTTTTGAATATAACTGGAACTTTATCAATTCCTAGTTGACTTTTTTCCCGACCAAGCATATACTATATGCAGTGATCGTGCTGTGGATACTTGTGAGGCCCACAGCCTAGAGGGAGGTTCCTAGCAATAGGAGCCTCCTTTTTTCATAGAACATGAATTGCGTGGGGACTAAAAATGCCGAAACCATTTTTAACATATGAGCAGCAACTTATAAAATTACGAGATGAAAAGCATCTGGTGATCACCGATGAATCCGCAACCTGTTGTAAACTACGGCAAATCAGCTACTACTCTCTTGTCAGTGGGTACAAGCATCTTTTCCGAATTCCGTCACAGAAGATTTACAAAGGCGGCACAACTTTTGAAGAAATCGTATCACTCTACGAATTTGATGAATCGCTGCGTGAACTCTTTCTCCACTATCTGCTGCATATTGAGCGGCACATCCGTTCCCTGCTTTCTTATTACTTCACGGAAAAATATGGCGAATTACAGAGTGCCTATTTGACAAAAACAAATTATAATTATGTTCGGAAGAACCAGCAAGGAATTGACAGATTAGTAAATGAACTTCAAAAACTGACGCAGACCACCCAGCACTCCTACATTGTCTATCAACGGAATACTTATCACAATGTTCCACTTTGGGTGTTAGTAAATGCCCTGACATTCGGCACGCTTTCTAAAATGTATTTTTTCTTTCCGTTTGACTTACAGAGCAAGGTGAGCAAGAATTTTCCAAGCGTAAATGAAAAACAACTAGGACAGTTTCTTTCTGTTATGACCAAGTTCCGAAATGTCTGCGCGCATAATGAACGTTTGTTCTCATATCGTTCAAAAGACGCAATTCCGGACACTGTACTTCATGCAAAATTGGCAATCCCCAAGGAGCGTAGTTTATACCAATATGGTAAAAATGACTTGTTTGCGGTTGTAATTGCTTTTCGCTATTTGCTCCCAAGAGAAGAATTCCTTGCTTTCAAACGTGTTTTGACAAGTCAAATTGATAAATTTTTGAGTTCCACCTCGCACGTTTCAGGGGAAGAATTACTCAATGCAATGGGGTTCCCTGAAAATTGGAAGAAAATCACACTTTATCGAGTCTGATTATGTAAGGCGGCAAACGCCGCCAATAAAATTATACTTCTGTGTTGTTCTCCTCACTGGCTTCCTCCGGCTCATTCTCCATTGGAATTTCAAAATCGCCCTTGTCCTCGGTGTAGTTTGCATCGGGGTCAAGGGCTTCTTTTTCGGCCTGCTTTTTCTGCTTCTGCTTTGCGAAAGCGTAGAAAATGCCGCCTGCCGCCAGTGCAATCAGCACGAATACGCCCAGAAAGCCGGTTGCGATCTTTGTGACCTTGTTTTCCTTGGGCTGTTCCTCGCCGGATGCCGCCGCTTCTTCTGCGGCTTTCTTGGCTTCTTCCTCGGCTTTCAGCTTATCCTGTTCCGCCTGCGCCGCCGCTTCTTTTTCAGCGATATAAGCATCGGCAGTATCTTCCTCCATCAGAGCCA
>OKWE01000940.1_pt1 | contig 16834 bp, 15 predicted proteins | sample 1607051 | NCBI WGS metagenome assembly OKWE01 (sample SAMN04414079, study PRJEB24778) | human gut metagenome | material: faecal | host: Homo sapiens | reverse complement strand
TCTTTTATGAACCCTACTGGTTCTTTTATGAACTCTTATGTGAACTCTTTTCCTGGTGTTAGGTTGATATTCCAGAGTAATGTCAGCCACCATAAATGCGATACTCGATAATGAACACAGAACTATTGTCCGAACTCTTGCCTATCAGTCGAAACGAATCTGCCAGATTCTTTAGGTCGATTTTGCCAACCTCAGATGGTTCTGTTACGAACTCAAAAATTGCCAGTCACTTTGGAACAGAGAGTGAGAGAATTGCATTTGAACATCCTCCCACTCTTTATTCGTCATTTACCAAGAGACTTGAATACTTTTGCAATACACCGCTTTTTCTGTTCCATATTTGGATGAACATATAAATCCAAAGTTGTTGAAATATTAGAATGCCCTAACAATACACTAACGGTTTTGTAGTCACAACCAGCTTCTATACAACGAGTGGCAAAACTATGACGAAGCCCATGGTATTTTAATTTGGGAATACCCAACTTCGCCATTAATTTGCCGTAATAATTACGGTAAGTACGAGGCTCGGTTGGATATTCATCATTAGTCAAGACATAGAAATCTTCATTGACAACCTTTTTTAATGGTTTTACCATTGCAAGCAGCTCCTTTGTCATAGGAATTTCCCGACATGAGTTTTGTGTCTTGGGAGTATTGATGACCAGTTCGGTATGTTTCTCCATCCCATCTATAATGTAAATCCGTTCAATTGTACGATTAACGGTAATCGTTCCCTCAGAAACATTGATGTCACTCCACTTCAAAGCACAGACTTCTCCTATGCGAAGTCCTGTACAAAGACTGATGTAGATACCCAGTCCGGTAAAGGAGAAATGGCTTTGAATATGATTGAGTATTTTCTTGTGATTGGCAACTGACAGTACTTCCAATTCTTTGTTTGTTGAAGAAGACGGATATTTGATGTCCCACTCTTGATAATCCATCCATTCATTTTTCACACCGAATTTCATAACCATTTTCAGAACAATCAAAATGTCTTTTACAGATTTCACACTCAGCCCATTCTCAATTTTCCGCAAAACAAAGTCTTGCACAGCCTGTTCATGGAGTATCTCGCTTTCTCCAAAATTCGGAAGAATATGATTCTCCAAGATGAGCACATAAGCAGCCATTGTGGACTGCTTCACATAAGGTTGCTTGTACTCTTTCCATGCAACCGAGATTTCTCTAATTGTTTTTTGTCCCATAATCGTATATTAATATATTGTACATATAATTAGAGAATAATAAATCCCTGATGTTCCCCCTTTGAGATTTCCGGAGTTTACGGAGGAGTGGCGCAGCCATTTTCTCACAGACTTTATGAGTTTCAAAAATGGAATGAACCCTGATGCCAAAAGATTTGGACGTGGAACAAAATTCATTTCGGTGATGGATATTCTTAATAACCAATTCATTTGTTATGATAATATCCGTGCTTCAGTAGAAGTTATGGATGGCGATATTGATACCTATGGTGTGAACTATGGAGACATCCTGTTTCAACGTAGCTCTGAAACTTTGGAAGATGTTGGTCAGGCAAATGTTTATTTGGATAGCAAGCCTGCAATATTTGGAGGCTTTGTTATTCGTGGAAAGAGTAAAGGCAACTATAATCCATTATTCTTCCGTTATCTTCTTGCTTCACCTACAGCACGGAAAAGAATAATCGTGAAAGGAGCTGGAGCACAGCATTTCAATATTGGCCAAGATGGATTAAGTAAAGTATCTCTTGACATTCCTTGTATGCAGGAGCAAAAGAAAATCGGAGAACTCTTGCAATGCATAGATGCTCGTATTGCTACCCAAAACAAAATCATTGACAAGTTGCAGTCCTTAATCAAGGGAATTGCACAGAATATAGTCAGCAACAACAAACCCAATATTCGCTTATCAGACTGCTTGGATTGTAGCTCTTCTACTCTGCAAGAAAGTGATGTTTGTGAGACTGGCATTTATCCAGTGTATGGTGCAAATGGCATCGTTGGCTACCTTGATAATTATAATACAGAGGGTGAAGCCGTTTATATTATCAAAGATGGTTCTGGTGTCGGTATTGTCTCTTACGCTACAGGCAAATGTTCTGCGACAGGAACATTGAATACTTTGCAAGCTAAAGACGGATATTCACTTCAATACCTCTACTATATACTGAAAGTGTTCAATTTTGAGCCTTATAAAACAGGAATGGCTATACCACATATATATTTCAAGGACTATGGTAAAGCCAAGATATTTTGCCCATCATATACTGAACAACTCCGATATGCACGGTTGCAGTCTGCAATAGATAGCAAACTATCGGTAGAAAAGAACATTCTAACAAGCCTAAGTTCGCAGAAGCAATATTTGCTCTGTCAGATGTTTATATGAACATTTGGCGAAGCAGATATTGCTTTTGCTTTAATAGCTTTTGTAAAATATCTTTTTCGACATTACACTTCTGCTCCATAGAAGAAAGGTATAAAGATACACTATGTTGTATTTTCTTTGGAGGAATAATCACTTTTAGCTTTTGAAATGTGTCAAGTCTTAATGACGGTACAGTAGAACCTACAGCATTTCTGACGAAATATGAATTTTGCGTCTTTAGATAAAAATAAAGAAACTGAGCATTTATAATTTCCTTGAAGTCAAAAATAGCATAACATCTTTGATGTAAAGCGAATTTTCCTCTGAAATATCGTGGCATGAATTCTGCTCCTTCACCTGGATATATTATAGCTTCTTTGTCAAACAAGAATGTAGGTAAATATTTTATATTCTCAGACCTGTCAAAGAAAGGATACAAACCATCCTTTGATTCTGTAACAGCATCTTGTACATTGCTATTTCCGTTAGAAATTGTTACAATATTCCCCATTCTATATTCAATTCCTTGTATGGTTGCAAATATCTTATTACTAATTCCCTTGATTAGGGAACATAAATTCAATAGGTGCGCAATTATTGAAAAGTTGTACTCCAAAATTCAAGGCAAAGAATACTCGTATGGTCAATTGTTTGATGTTGTAAATGAGCGCAACAAACAAATGGAATATTCCAATATTCTTTCCGCAAGTCAAGAAAAAGGCATGGTAAATAGAGATGACTTAAATTTAGATATTCAATTTGAACGTAGCAATATCAATACCTACAAAATTGTAAGAAAAGGTGATTATGTTATTCATTTGCGTTCATTTCAAGGAGGGTTCGCTTTCTCTGATAAATTAGGCGTGTGTAGTCCTGCATATACAATATTGCGACCAAATAGCCTTTTGGAATATAGTTATCTGTCCTATTATTTCACTTCTCGAAGATTTATAAAATCTCTGATTATTGTAACCTATGGTATTCGAGACGGACGCTCTATAAATGTTGAAGAATGGCTTAATATGAAGGTCGTTATTCCGTCAAAAGAGCATCAACTTCATACACTGAATGTTCTTAAAAGAATTGACGATAAAGTAGAAAACGAAGAAAAATATGCAACTTGTTTGTCTAATCAGAAGCAGTATTTGCTCCGTCAGATGTTTATATGAACATTTGGCGGAGTAAATACTCTTTTTGTTGAAAAAACTTTGAGTAAAGCGATATATTGCTTTCTATCAAAGATTCTAAAGATGAGAGAAGTTTGATGCAACGCTCCGCTGTTTGTTTGTCTGGAAGTGGAAACGACATACGAAGAATATCTTCACTGTTAAGATTGGCAATTGCCCCATTACCACCTTGCAGAGAGTTCCATATATATCTACGGTATCTATTGGTTTGGAATAGCCACTTTGTAATAGCCGTTTTAGACCGATAGATGCCACAAAAAGCACCAACAGTTATAGGAGATATGCATTTCCCATCATAAAATGATGATTTTCCAACCAAAGCAGAACTTCCATTCGCCATGCAAATAATAATATCCCCATCTTGTAATTGCTGCTCTTGGGATATTTGTTTGTTGACAGACACGACATTGTTTTGGTAATCAAGCAAACTACCATTAACAATATTATTAGAGCGCATAACAAGTGTGCTATTGTATTCAACAACATCATCGCTGCTGTATGTCAATCCACGAATATATGAACCAACATCACCCAGTCGCAAGTTATTAGCATTGTTTCCATTCAATACCTTTTCAATAATTGCGCACTTTAACTTTTTCAAATCCTCAATGATTTTGTTTTGGGTGGCGATGCGCTCATCAAGCAATGACAATAATATAGCTATTTTTTGTTGTTCCGGTAAAGTTGGATTATATGTTTTAATCGTTTTTAAATGTTCTCCGTATAGATGAACAACAGATACGCCTTGTGCTACTCTTGCAATATCATATTTTCGCTTACCATTCAACTGATAACTCATAAATGCGCCATCGTATTTATGTAAGCTAATGACATTCAAATCACCTCCTAATAGAATACTATCAAATGGAACACATCGTGCAGTGGCAATATCAACAGCGGTTTCACCAGAACAAGGAATGATTACATCATTTGCTTTACTCCTTTTAAGTTTTGAACCGTCAATATCAGTCTTACTTTCAACTTGCTTGATGATTTCGGATTTGTACTTAGTATATAATTCGCCATATAGGATACATGGATCGCCATCTTCAGAAAGTTGTTCTTTGGGTATTCCTATTCCCTTTGACAAAGTAGCAATCCTATCTAATAGCTCTTCTTTCCACTCTCCACTAAACTCCGTGAATCTCAAATGGGGAACATTAAGGTTCTTCGAACCTTTTATCTTCTCACACTCGGCAGAGCAAGCAACCTCGTTCTGCTCTCGCTCAATCGAAGATTTGAGGACCTTTTTATCTTTATTATCTATTGCCATAGTTATCATTCTTTTGTAGGATTCAAATCAAATGGAAGCAATGGAGTTTCATCATTACCCTCATTAAAACGATCAAAATCAGATATGTATGATTTATCTTGAATCAGTTTATATTTTTCGTATTCTCTATAAGCCTTATCTCTTGCTTCTTCTTGTGTCACTTTCCCGGCTGTATCGCACAGCTCGTAATCCATCGTTGCAAGATATTGTTGAAGGAACTTTTTCCAATCATCCATAGTTGAAACAATATGACGTGAAGCACGTGATTCTGCCATATCAAGAAAGGCTGTTGTAATAAGATTCAGCTGGGACAATTCAGAATCTGACAAGTAATTTTTCGCGACGATGGTATCAGACTTTTGCACTCTTCCGTCAGGGGCTTTCTTCCAAGTGGTAAGTCCCATATAAGGTTGCTCAGAATCGGCCCGCTGATAGATAATTTCCGCAGCTGTATGATGGGTAACAGCAAGGTGCATCATATTCTGTACCATCTTGAAGAACAACTTTGTATCTTCAGATTTCGGGTCGTAATCTGCACTACATTCTGCATAAATGTCAGTTATCTTTTGGTAATATCTGCGCTCTGAAGTACGTATCTCACGAATACGCTCAAGCAAATCGTCAAAATAGTCCTTTCCGAAATGTTTACCTTGTTTCAGCCTCTCGTCATCAAGGGCATATCCTTTAATGATAAACTCTTTCAGCACTGAAGTTGCCCAAATGCGGAATTGAGTAGCTTGATAGCTGTTTACTCGATACCCCACCGCTACAATAGCATCGAGGTTGTAGAATAGCGGCATTCGCTCCACTTCCCGGTCTCCTTCTGTTTGAACTATCCCAATTTTTCGGATAGTTGCCTCTTTGGAAAGTTCTCCTGTTTCGTAAATTTGTCCGAGATGATAATTTATGGTTCTTACATCAACCCCAAACAAATCCGCCATTCTTTTTTGTGACATCCAGAATGTTTCGCTGTTGAAAATGACTTCTACCCGTGCTTCTCCTTGGGCTGTTTTATACAATAATATATTAGAACTTAGCGAATTATGCATAAATTCTGCCATTGAGACAGATTGCGAGAAGAAGTCTCGTGCCTGTTGAACAAGCAACTTTTTGCCATCAGCATTTTCCGCAATAATTATACATGCCATACGAGAAAGACGGAATATATTCACCTTGCGGAATGAACCGTTTCCAATCCTTACCATATCAACCGCTTGGTTGAAATGCTCGTCCACATTCATTCCTTTCTCTCCGGCTACCTTGATGGCTTTGTCTATGACCCGTTGGAATTTCCAATAAGCAGAATAACCCATTGCACCACAAAGGTCACGGGAACTCCAGTATTTGTTCCCGTTTTCATCCTTGCGGCATATATTCTCAAATGAAGGTGTCATCTGAGATATGTTGTCATTTTCACCCATTGCTATTACTTTCTGAACTATTCTACAATGCCTAATTCTTTCAGGTACACTTCAATCTCTTTATCGAGTTCAGCACGTTTGGCTTCCAATTCCTTTATTTCTGCCATTACAGCTTTAATATCAATAGGTTCTTCCTCTTCAAAGGTATCAACATAACGAGGAATATTCAAATTGTAATCATTCTCGGCTATTTCTTGAAGAGAGGCAAGATGACTATACTTTTCTATTTCCTTACGGTCACGATAGGTCTCAACAATCTTTTGAATATGCTGTTCCCTAAGCTTGTTTTGTGTCTTGACCTTTTCAAACTCTTTGCTGGCATCAATGAAAAGGATATTATCATCCTCCTTGCGACATTTCTTGAATACAAGAATACAGGTCGGGATGCTCGTACCATAGAAAATATTGGCAGGCAAACCGATAATGGCATCCACATAGTTTTTCTTTTCTATGAGAAAACGACGGATCACTCCCTCTGCATTTCCTCGGAATAGTACACCATGCGGAGCAACACAAGCCATCGTACCACCTTCGTTCAAGTGGTAAATCATGTGCAGGATAAAAGCATAGTCGGCTGTCTTGCGTGGTGCAAGTCTTCCTGCCTTACTGAAACGGTCATCGGTATTGAATTTGTCGGCAGCACTCCATTCGGCAGAGAACGGAGGATTTGCTACAACAGCATCAAATTGGGTGTCGCCAAAGGCATCCCATTCAAGTGTATCACCGTTTTCTATCTTGAAATTACTGAACTTAATGCCGTGAAGCAACATATTCATTCGAGCAAGATTGTAGGTTGTCGGATTCTTTTCCTGTCCGTAAATATCTACTGCATTGCCAATACTTGCAGCACGAAGCAACAACGAGCCGCTACCGCAAGTAGGGTCATAGACATTGCGCAAACGCTGATGTCCTATAGAGACGATTTCTGCCAAGATACGGCTGACTTCCTGCGGAGTATAGAATTCTCCGGCTTTCTTTCCGGCTCCTGCAGCAAACTGTGAAATCATATATTCGTAAGCATCACCCAATATATCAATCTCTTGCGATGCCTCTAATCCAAAATCTATATCGTCTAATGCAAGAAGCACATTACTAACGAGCGTATTTTTATCATCAGCTGTCTTGCCCAATTTGGGCGAAGCCAAGTCAATATCTGAGAACAAACCGCCAAAATCATCTTCGCTGTCCTGTCCCAAAGTACTGTCCTCGATACGCTTCAATGAGCGTTCAAGCATAGGTAAAATGTTTTCTTTTCGCTTGATAGCTTCAATTACTGACGAAAACAAAAATTTGGGCTCAATGAAATAACCGATATTCTCCAGGCATTGGTTTTGTGCTTCCTCCTGTAGTTCCACAGCATCAGCATCCTCCATTTCCCACAATTCCTTAAAGGTTATATCATCATCTGCCAAAGCATTGTTGGCGTATTTTTCTATTTTCTCTGACAAGTATTTATAGAAGATGAAACCTAATGTAAAATACATAAAGTCGCTTGCCGACATATTACCTCGCAAACGGTTTGCGACCTCCCAAAGCTGGTCACGGAGTTTCTGTTGTAATTCTTCGCTCATATTATCTTATTCCTTATTCTTATTTATTGTTTGACGCAACAAGTTAAAAACATAATCTATTTCTGCATCGTTTTTCAATGGGAAACGAACTTCATATGCCCCATTTCCCCAATGTCCAACTTCTGACACATCACGAGTAATACCTTCTGGGTCTTTGAGTGTTCCTTTCTTAGCATTGAGAAACAGTCTTATTCCCTTGTTTTGCATAACTATATCACAAAATACCTTTCCTCCTATTTTGAAACCTATAGTTTTCTTTTTTGGATATATTGTAATATCCTCTCCGTATGATAGCAAAAACTCTTTGATTTCCGTATAGATGTTGAGAAAATCATCTTCAATGTTCTCTAAATGATCCTGTTCGCTATATACTTTAATTTCTTTGCTTACCGTTGTTATTGTCTCACTATTAGAGACCGTTTTAATACTTTCCTTACTTGAACGGTTTACTATCTGTTCAAAGGAAAGCGTATCATTTGTAAAACGTTTAATTTCCCATAGTTCTATAGGCAAATCTTTGAAATTGATAGCTTCTTTTTGATAAGTTGTAAAATTAGGTGAAACAAACAATACCTTTGACTGAGACCAATCCACATCGTTTCGTTTGAGTGCTCCCGATTTAGACTCGTTGTACTCTAAAATAAATTCAGCCTTGTTATTTAACATCAGGGATAGATAAGCATAACCTTGGTCTATTACACTAAAATTCTTATCTCTTTTATATTCTAATATAACAAAGGATTTTTTCTCTGAATCAAAAGCCAAAGAGTCTATACGGAAAGAACCAATAGAAAATTCCGTCTTGATGAAATCAAGCCCAAGCAACGTCTGTAGATTCCTTTCAACGATGTTTTGAATTTCCTTCTCCAACTTAAATGGCTTCTCTTTTATAAGCGTTAGTTGCTCATTATTTATTTTGTATGTTGACATCCTTATTCCCAATTAAACGTTTTTATAATACTACGCAGTCTTTCCATTATTCTCGTCAAAGCCTTTCGGGTTTTGATAAGACCAAGATGTTTCTCTTTCAATGCCTTTTGTATAATCTCCGGCTGCTCTTTTTGTAAATAGTCATACTCCTTCATGTAATGATTAAGCACCTCAGCTGAAATCTGTTCTTCAGCAGCCAAATCAGTCACTGCCTTATTACGTTCTGACACAATATATTGGTTCAGACGTTCCTCTAATTCATTTGTTCCATCGGCTCTATTGCGCCCATTCATGAAGTTTTCCTTGTCTTCATCTACATTCTTTTGAATAAAGCCGTCAATGAGTTTTGCTTTGCCTCGCATTCCGGCATCCTTAATCATTGTATCAAGGATATGCTTCCGTTTTTCTGAATAATCATCACTATATGGGTCTAGTTCCGCAATGAGTTCCAGAATATACGCCACATTAATAATGTCACTATGTAAGAGTTCAAGACAGAAATCAATATCTTCCAATCCTTGGTTATTCCCGTATGGAACAGGATCTTCCGCAACAGTTGACGGTGCAGCAGGTGGATCAATAAACCCGACTGTAATATCAAGATATTTACTCTTATAATCGTTAAACTGCTGTTCAGTCATGCCGAGGTCTTCAGCATCCTCGCTGTAATCTTCGTATATCTGTATTTCTGCATGTTTACGGATAATGTCTCGAAATGCAAGCACAAAATTCTTCTTGTCATTTTCACTTTGCAGGAAGTCTATACTACTTGGTGTTGGATATTTTTGCAGAAAATCAGTTGCCAAACTCTCGTACTCCTGCTTTACTTTCTCAAACGGAGGACGTACTATATCTTCAGGATTATCAGAGTTGCTGAACAATTTAATAGCCGTATCAACATTGTTTTTCAAATCTCTGAAACAAACTATTTTACCAAAACGTTTCTTCTCGTTCAATACTCGATTGGTTCGGCTGAACGCTTGCAGCAAACCATGATATTCCATGTTCTTGTCCACATAGAGCGTATTCAGCTTTTTACTGTCAAAGCCTGTAAGGAACATACCCACAACAAGACAAAGATCAAGCGATTTCATATCCGCCTTCTTCTTTTTCATGCGCAGATTGATGTCATCATAGTAAGCACGGAAGTTCTCCGTGGTAAAAGATGTGCCGAAGTTTTCATTATAATCGTTCATAATGGCTTGCAGTTCATCCGCTTCACCCACACTCTCTTTTGCATACTGCCCTGTACCCATGCCGGTCTGTTCATCATCCTGACTATTATTGGCTGCGTATGTAAATACTGCACCTATACGGATTTTAGGATTCAACGATTTGAAAATCTTGTAATAGCGTATAAGCATAGGAACAGACTGCACGGCGAACAATGCGTCAAACTCTCCGTCGAATGTAGATTTGTTAAAATTGTTAAGGATAAATTTGGCGATTTCCTCCATACGAGCTTGATTGCCGTTGTCAACCACTTCGTTGCCGTGATAATACTCCACAAGGAAGCCAAGTACGTTTTCATCCGCTATTGCATCTTTAATAAGATATTTATGGAGACAGTTTCCAAATATTTCCTTCGTGGTATGTCCATCAACAGCATTCTCGGTGAAAATAGGTGTTCCAGTAAAACCGAATATTTGGGCATTGTCAAAGAACTTCATTATCTTCTTATGACTATCCCCAAAATGACTGCGATGGCACTCATCAAATATCATCACGATACGTGAGTGACGTATAGCATCAATCTTGCTGCTATACCACGTCTTACTAACTGCCGCATTAAGTTTTTGAATGGTAGTGATGATAATCTTGGAGTTGCTTTGAAGCCGTTTCACTAGTTCATCCGTATTATCAGTACTATCTACAGCCCCTGGTTCAAATGCTTCGTATTCCGATTGAGTCTGGGTATCAAGATCATGTCGGTCAACAACAAACATCACCTTATCCACATCATCCAATTCTGATACAAGTTGTGCAGCCTTGAATGAGGTCAATGTTTTTCCGGCACCTGTTGTATGCCAGATATAACCATTATCATTGGAGTTTTGTACACGATCCAAAATTTTCTCTACCGCATAGAATTGGTAAGGACGAAGTACCATCAAGCATTTGTCGCCCTCATGAAGCACAATATACTTTCCTATGATTTTGCCAAGCGTACATTTTTCCAAGAAGAATACGGCAAACTTATCCAATTCATTGAACGGATGATTGGCAGCATCTGTCCAGGTGAATGTGAACTTATACCCACTATTTGGATTATTGGCAAAATAGCGAGTATTAACACCGTTGGATATGACAAACAGTTGGATATAATCAAACAATCCATGAAACGAAGTCTTGTGATAACGCTGTATTTGGTTGTATGCCTGTTTAAGTTCCACGCCACGACGTTTCAATTCAATTTGCACAAGTGGCAAACCATTGACTAGAATCGTCACATCATAGCGGCATTTTTTACGTCCTTCCACCGTAATCTGGTTGGAAACCTGAAATTCATTCTGACACCACTGCTGCCTATTTAGAAATTCTACCCATATACGCTGTCCATCAGCCGTATCAAGCGGATATAAGTCACGGAGTTTCTTTGCCTTTTCAAAGCGAGTACCACCTTCAAGGTATATGAGAATCTTCTCAAACTCTTCTGCCGTAAACTCAGTACGTCCGTGCTCTTCCAATCGTTTGCGGTTGTGAATCTCCAACTGCCGCTTGAAATTGGCATAAAGATTATCTTCCTCGACAATCTGGACATAATCGTAGTCCATTTGTCGGAGTGTGGCTATCAGTCCGGCTTCCAATGCCGCTTCGCTTTGTGTTGACATATTCTTGTCCTGCTATGGTGTTACTACTTATTTATTCTAGCTTGCAATATCTTGATGCCTAATGCATTCTCTATTTTACATAAGGTTTCCAACGACAAATTTTCACGACCTTTCAACACTTTAGAAACATACTGCTGGGTACAATTCATTTTCTCAGCCAGCACTCGTTGTGTCATGCCAAGTTCCTCCATCCGATCCGACATAGTTGCAGCTATAGCCTGTGAATGGCAAACCCAATCCTCTCTTTTGTTTTCCATTATATTCTTTACTTCTCCTAAAGCGTTGTCTATCTTTTCTTCAGCCATTGTATGAATCAAAAATACCTTTGTCCTATTTTGTAGGCAAAGGTACTATAAATAATTGAGATAGCACAACTTTCAGGTTGTTTTAATCTTCAACAAAGGACATAATGCATTTTAATTAATTTCTTCCCCTGTAATTAGAGCTGTTTTTTTGTAATTGGGATCAACAAACCAATTGTCATCCAATTGGCTAAGGCTAAAAAGATTGTTGACTATAGATTCTCTATCAACTACATAAATAGGCCTATTGAGGGTGCGGAAGTAATTTAATTCATATTTACACCATATTGATTTTAGTGAATTTTCAGACTGTACAAAAATTAAAGCCTTTGATTGTTTCATTCTTTCTTCTAGAACTTTAAGCGTAGCATCACAAAGTAAATGACGCTTTAAATAATCAATATCATTTATCCAATCGCAAAAAACATTCTTGCCTTGTTGATTCTCGACATATATGAGTTTCTGAACCTCTTTACTATCTTTACTGCTATGCGAAATAAAATAATCGTATGACTTCAATTTTTGTTCCTTTGAATTTTCAATTCTATATTCGAGTTCATAAGGATTCCGTGGTATATCATATCTCTCGTTAGGATACACTTCTCTTAGATAACATTTTCGTTTTTTAGTTTTTGCATGAATCCGCATAAACCGTTGCTTCCTTAAGCGAGGATTGAAATTAAAAGATTGAAGATGAAAGAACGCCTCTTCCCTTAATTGCTTATTAAGTTCTGTATCATTGAGCTTGAAGAAAAATTGTATTATTTTTTCGCAGTAATATTTTTTTAGTTCTAAAAGAATATATACTTTGTCTTTTTGAGTTGTATTCTTTCGCTCATACAATCCGATTAATTGATTTATGAATGAAGGAGTCACCTGCTGCGTTTTAGATAGAGCAATCTCAATCTTACTATTTATACGATCAATCTTAGATTTTCTTGCCTCCCACAACTTTACGCTTGAATCCACGCGACTCCTTTCTGAATACGCATTCCAATGTGCACATTTATAACTTTCTGAAAAGATTTTTTTAAAGGCGGAAACTCTTTGTATCAATAATTCGGGTTCAGACATATTATGACGAGGCTTCCCAAAGCGTCTTTTTAAATATTTGTCTTTAGTGCGGTAATATTTATATTTAGATTCCACAGATTGCCATTCATGTGGATAATAATACTTTAGTAATGCTATTATATCTGCTTTTGTATACTTACGTGGCAACAATGGAGTCACAGATTTTATCTCGGTATTCCACATTGACAGAATGTCGTCCAACTCATGTTCAAAAATATGTTTTGTAACACCTGACACTTCTTTTGCAAATAATTAAAATTCGAAATTCGTATATAGAAATATTATTTAGACTTATAACATAAGCAGGACTTAGCCTATCGCTGCTTTGTTAAATCGTACCCATCTGCATCATTTTCACTTTTATCATAGGCATTATCAATATACTTTTTAGGATTTGATAAGAATTCATCTTCTTCAACAAAAGCGATATAAGACCCTGTCAATGCACTTACACATTTGCATTGATTACAAGAATACACTTTGGGGTTCTGATTATATCTATTATTTTTAATAATATCATAAACCTTTGAATCATAATAATTAGAAACAGAACACCCATCTGATTTAGTTGAAGTATACTTAAACCAATCATACCCTCCATTTACTTTCATTATGACTCCAACAATTCCATTAGTGTGAGATGTTCTATTTTTTCTTGTTATATTCTTAAGACAATACTCAATCTCCCAATCAATCCACTTACTTTCTTTTATATGCGGAGAAACAATTACAATCGTTACAGATGTATCGTACATCATATCTTTTAGTTTCTTCTTTATATTCTCAGTAGATGTATCTGTTAAATCAGGTGAAGCACTTGTTTCTCCTTGATAGTAGCTCGCATCATCCCCAAAAGCCTTTATTATCCTATCACGAAGTTCTTGCGCTTCGCTATATTTATATGAAATAAATGTTTTATGTGCCATAACTATTTTACTTTTTTTATTAACTCTATTACTATTTCCATCACTTCGTCTAATGTTTTGGTATCATCGCCCAAAGATTCAATATCACAACGATAAATGTCGAAAGTATGGTCATCTTGTTTTTCGTCTAGTAACTCTCTCCACAATTCTTTAGATATATATCCTGTTCTGCCAATTGGTATTAGGAAATTGCCCTGTTTTTTTGAAATTTCATATTCTGACCACATTCCATTAGATAAAACAGTAATTCCATTTTCCTTCTTATTACCCAACAAAAAAATTGATATACCACTATATGATATCATGTCTTGTCTATAAGCTTCCCACATTGCTTTTGCATCATCACCTTGTGGAAAAGGTCTCAGAATCAATTGGTCTGTCAGCGATTTTTTCTGATTGTGATATATTTCAGAAAGAGCACCACTAATTACCGCACTACCCACACCTAAACCATATCCTGAAACTATTTTAAATCCTTTATGGATTAAAAGACCACTTAATTTACTTATAAATTCTTCATACGCCTCTTTACCATCAGGCTCATATTCCGCTGCTGCCCCAGATATATACACGGTTCGACTATTATATCTTCTTTTAATGCTCTGTAATATTTCCGTTATCTCCGAGTATTCTTTAATAAGTACGGTTTTGATGTTAAAGCGTTTTAAATCATCTATGAAATATGACAATTTTCTTTTTTTATATTCAAATTGATCTCTGTCAGGATAATCAGTCTCAGAAACATCTTTTAAGAAGCAATAATGTTCCCTCATATTTCCTTTCAAATGCGCTCTTAGGTGGGCGCATATATACGAGAAATTAGGATCTGTAAAACTAAAACCAATAAACATAAATGTTTTAGTCATTAAATCTCCAGACAATGCATTTATAAAAGGAGTTTTCTCATGATGATAAGATTCATAATCATCTCGAATTAATACAGATTCTTCAGGACGATCTACATCTCCATGCATTTTATAAACTACAGCATCACGTCCTTTTAATGTTGTAGTCAGATTTGCACAACAAACTTTAACATCACATATTTTGCCGTTATTCTCTAATGATTTCTCTATCAGTTTGTCATAGTTAGTAGTCCAATATGTAGAAATCGGTAGGCGAGCAAGTATATGATGATTATCATTTGGCAACTTACCAGTTTGGAACGCATCTTTAATTATCTCATTTAATCTTGCACGATTATTACCACTTCTATTATAATAATACTGAGCTACTGCAACCAAATCGGATTCCTTTTCAATATCAAGTTCTAATTCCTCGGCAATTTCTTTTAATAATTGTTTCCAATTAACACATCCACTTGATGCAGACAATCCAGCTCCTGCAAAAACAGCAGCATCGCCATTATTAAGTGCTTTAAGATAATTTTTTATGAAAACATCCTTTTGTATTGGCATAACTAAAATTTATTTAGGATACTGATTTCGAATTCTAATAGCCTCTTCTACCCATTCATTTATATGCTCTTTGATATAATCATATACATTGGTACTTATTTTATATGGAGGATTATAAGTCTTGCATATTTCTGATAGGTTAATTTCATTACCATCAACCGGATAGTTGCGTTCTGCTATATAATTATATGTTCTATCGATATAGAATAATTTAAATGGATTATTCCCTTTTGTACTCTGTTCACCATTGAAATCCTTCAGATGGTGCACATAAATACCAACAATCCCTTTTCCCTCTTTCCAAGCATGCTCTATCTCGTATCTACACCACTCTCTTGATGAAGTTTCAGAACCAATTAATACAATAATGCAAGATCGATACTCCATATGGCTATTAATCCATCTTTTTACAGCCACATTTCCTTTACGCTTTACTTCCTCCCAATCATTGGAAGAAACCGGAGTATTACCTTCTACAACTCCAATGTTACGAACCTGCCCAGCTCTCCATGAATCATTCTTAAAATGAAAGCTGTAAAATACTTGCCTTTTTGTCATAGCTAATATATAATTTTCTATATTATTTCTACATTTATATTACTGATTTTCAGTATAAATCAAATCCCTCACATCTACTTTTAGAAGTTCCGCAATACGAAACAAAGTTTCAAGGTCTGGCTGCGATGAGTTTGTACACCAACGAGACACCGAACAAGCATTTTTGCCAATCTGCTCTGACAACCACTTTGCTGTTTTCTTTTGTTCTACCAATACTATTTTAATCCTATTAAGTTGCTTCATTCTACAAGTATTTATAGTTCAATGCAAATATATTATTTTTTATAATAGTAGTCAAAGACCAGATAAATTTTCTCGGATATGCACTTCAAAATATTATACTACGCAAACATTATGTTCACATAGCATAATATATAAAGAATTATCGTCTCTATTATTCAATCATATATAAATCAACCTTATAGCTCATTTTACTTAGTGATTTGACATGCAGAAAGAGTTATTCCCACTTACATCGCCCCATCCAGCACTCCTGAGAACATATCAATTTCTCTTTTGGTAATGCCTTGTCGAACAGCAAGCCCTCGCCACTCTTTTACCACTTCAATCACCTCTGAAATAATTTTCTCCGCAGTATTTCGATTAAGCATATAATCCTCGCAGGCATCAAGCAAGATACTTAAATCCGCCTTATTGGAATCAGCGGAGATGAGCAGACTTTGATATTCATTCAGCGTTGGATTCATATCGTATGCCGGCGACAATGTCCATCCTTTTGCAGTCAAAAGAAAACCGTGATTGCGGAAATGGTCATCGCTATTGCCTATGCAGATATTGAAAGCTACACGACGGAAGAGTTCCTGCAGGTTTCGCTCTACATCGGTACAGTTTTGGATAATGAAGTCAACTATATCCAAATAACCGTATCCAGTAGTTGCATTATCTCCATCACTTAATCCCAACAAGGTCATAGCGGATGCAAAATGAATACGTTTGCTATCGTTTGTTCTATCGAAACGTTGTGACA
>OKWE01000918.1_pt1 | contig 17394 bp, 21 predicted proteins | sample 1607051 | NCBI WGS metagenome assembly OKWE01 (sample SAMN04414079, study PRJEB24778) | human gut metagenome | material: faecal | host: Homo sapiens | reverse complement strand
TTAATCCTTTGATTTATGCCAATCAGAAACTTCTGTATACGCTTTTGCACAAGTGCTCCTCTGAAACACTTTTGGAATTGTCCTCTGACAAAAAGTACCTCGGGGCAGCACCCGGCATTATCCAGGTCCTGCATACATGGGGACAGACTTTAAATTTCCATCCGCACATCCACTGCATCATCACAGGTGGCGGTCTGACTAAAGATTACAATCTCAAGATGTCGTCCGCACGCTTTTTTATTCCAGTGAAAGTGCTTGGATCTAAATTCCGTGGTAAGTTCCTTGCTTATCTCGAATCTTACCACAGGAAGGGAAAACTGTTCCTTCCATCTTCCTGCCGTAAACTGCGCAATTCCCACGCATGGGCAGAATTCAGGGACAGTCTTTATCAGAAAGCGTGGTGTCCCTACATCAAAGAAACCTTTAACGGTTTTGGCAATGCCATCGAATATCTTGGCAGATATACCCACCGTATTGCCATTACCAACTCACGCATTGTCTCTGTTACGGAAAATGAGGTTTCCTTCCGGGCAAAAGACTACAGGTCCGGAGACAAAATCCTTGTCCGCATAACACCGGTGGAGTTTATCCGCCGTCTGATGATGCATGTGCTCCCGGCCGGGTTCCAGAAAATCCGGTACTATGGTTTCTTAAACAATCGCCGGAAGAAGAAAAACCTCCACATCATCTTCCGGATTCAGGGGCACCGGAAATTTGTGTCCCGCTTCACCGGTTCTTCTGTTGCAGAAATAATGAAAACCGTTTGGAAGTATGACATCAGCCTGTGCCCATGCTGTGGAAAAAACAACATGCGGCATATTGGCCGGAGCTTTGCCCTCCGGGATTAAACTTCTGTTCCCATATGTTTTTCTAAGCCCCCCGGCAGAGGGCTTGTTTGCCATGTCCCTTTTTATTCCGGCAGGATAACATACCTTATAAATTAACGTAAGACCCTGTCATGACGTTATTTTTGTAGGAAGGGCAGGCGTATTCAATCCCCATAATGTACTGGCTAAAATTCCGCGACCTGGTACAATCATGAAGAATCACATTTTGAGCAACTGTAGTTTATGCACAGTTGTTCTTTTTTGATTGCTCAAACTGTGATACTTCACTTAAGAATTATACCATTTTAATACATAAAATAAAGACAAAAAGAACCGAAATGGGTTCAGTTATGGTGGTATGGAATGGAGCAGAAGGTAAAACAGGATGGTATTTGCTTAGGACAGAACATTCGGCAGATCAGAAAAGAAAAAATATTGGTCAGACAGAATTGGTTGCTTTGATGCAGCTTAGAAACGTACAGATAACGAGAGAGACTTTGGTAAAGATAGAAAGAGGAGTACAGCATATAAAAGCAACACAATTAAATGCAATAAAGGAGATTTTAGATACAACGTATGATGAAATTTTTAAATAGTCAGATGTTTTAAGCATTTTTAGCAGTATCTTAGTGATACTGTTATTTTTTTTGTCATTTTCTGCAAATATAGAACGATTTCTGCAATTTAGTTGATTACTGTGATAAAGAATAGTAATATACGAGTGTAAAATGGAGTTATAGAATCTTAATTGATGTAAGAAAAATGACATACTTAGAATATGGAAATGAAATAAAGTTTTTGGTGGTTAGTGCCGAAATATGTATATAGAAATATACATAATTGACAAAAAAATAACCAACCGAACACAAAAATATGTAAAATTTTTAGTGAGGAGGGGGTAAACATATGTTCAGAATTGCTATATGTGATGATGAAAGCCATTTTAGAAAGCGTATTCGAGAAATTTTAATAGATTATTTGAATAAGAAAGGCATTCTGTACGAAATTGATGAGTTTGAATCTGGAAAGGACTTTATAAATTTAGGAATAGAGATTGTTAAGTATAAAATTGTTTTTCTGGATATAAATATGGATGAACTGGATGGGATGGAGACAGCACAGAAAATTCAGGATGTTAGCAATGATATTTTTATAGTTTTTGTGACTGCGTTTGTAAACTATGCGATTGAAGGGTATAGGGTGGATGCTGTAAGATATATCTTAAAAAATAATGTCAATTTTTCTGAATTGGTATTTGAATGTATGGATGCGATTACCATGAAAATGAATTATGTGGTAAAAAAGAAAACTTTTAATTTTAATGAAGGAACAAAGAATGTGTCATTGGAACGTCTGTTGTACATAGAGAGCCGTTTGCATAAACTAGAGTTTTATATTATGGAGGATCAATTAAATAAATATTCATTATATGGTACATTAAATGATATGGAAGCAGAATTGTCAGATAATAACTTTGTACGAATACACCAGAGTTATCTGGTTAATATGAAGCATATAGCCAAAGTCAGTCGGTATGAAGTTCTATTGAGTAATGGCATTAAACTGGAAATTCCAAAAGTTAGGTATAAATTCGTGGAAGAAACATTTGTTTCGTATAAAGGAGAAATATAAATGATAACTTACATTCAGGGAATTATGCTGACTGTATTAGAAATGATATGCTGTAAAATGTTTTTTGAGACATTTGGTAAAAAGAGAACAGAAAAAAAACTGATAAATATTGGAATTATTTTAGGTTTAATAATATTTGTATATTCTGTAGCTTTACTATTTTATGATCTATTCATCTTAAAGCAGATATTAGTTATTATAATAATTGCGTTTTTTATGATTTTGTATTTGAATATTCACTTTCGTAAAGCTTTAATTTTATCATTATTGTTTCAAGGTCTATTACTTTCTATTGATTATTTTACACTTTGGTTAAATGTTTCACTCTTTAACAGTATAGCAGAAATTAACGAGTCACATAATGTTGGTGGTTATCTGGTAACAGTTCTGGCAAAGATACTTCTTTTCATGGTAGTTTTGATGATTAGGAAAAAAATTGGGGTGAGATCTTCAGAGGTTTTAATGGATATAGATTGGCTCCGGTTTATATTTTTCCCTGTTTTTTCGATTTTTACGATTATTGCAATGATTATTACATCCGGTAATGTCAAAAATCAAAAGCAGGAAAATGTGTTTCTAGTCATAGCATTTTGTTTGGCAGGCATGAATATAGTCGTATTTTATTTAATTAATGATATATTGAAGCGTGAAACAAAAATCCGTGAAAATAAGATTTTTCAGATAAAAGTTCAAAATCAGACGGATATGTATCGTACGGTTTCTGAAAATTTTGCTAAGCAGCGGAGAATAACTCATGAATATAAAAATCAGATTTTGTGTATTGAATCTCTGATAGCAGCAAAGAACTATGATGAGTTGGAGAAATATGTAAGTAAGGTGAGTGGGCATTTAAGCACGGAATTGGATTACATTAAAACAAATAATGTAATTGTTGATGTAATTTTAAATAGTAAATATAGGGAAATATTGGACAAAAAAATTGTATTTATTTTTAAAATTAACGATTTGTCAGAGATAGGTATTTGTGATGAGGATATTGTTGTTATATTATCAAACCTGTTGAATAATGCAATTGAGGCTTGTGAAAAGTGTACTGAAAAAAAGGTCATTAAAATGAAGTTTGTTAAAGAAAAAGATAATGTTATCATATCTGTAAAGAATACATACGATGGTGAGCTTGTTATTGAGGACGGAGAAATACAGACTTCAAAAAAACATGATATAGATGAACATGGTATTGGCATAAAAAATATAATTGATGTCATAACAAAGTATCAAGGCTCTTATGTCATACAAAACAATGAGAATGAATTTTATTTTTCGATTATAATACCAGATTAAGAAAAGTGATTTGCGATAAGCAAATCACTTTTTTTGGTCATTTTTTGCAATGAGAGGTCACTTTCTGCAACAAATATTGTTTTTTGGGGGGATGAATTTATAATTAGCCTTATAAGGAGGCAGAAATATGATTGAAAAAATAGCAATTGATTTAGTAGATCAGATGACAGAAACAAAACTGATCCATAAAGATATGGCAGAACGATATATTTATGTTGCAATTTGTTGGATGGAGAAGTTTATCACCATTGGCACAATTATTTTAATCAGCATAGCAGTTGAAAAGTTTCTTCCTACTTTGTTTTTCTTGATTTTTTTCTTGGGATTAAGGAAAAGAACTGGAGGGTATCATTTAGACAAATTTTATCAATGTTATCTGGCATCAGTTCTTTCTTATTTGGTTATTTTAGGCATAAGTACAAGTTTGGTGGGGTATCCTCAGTTGATATTAGGAATGTTATTGTTTGCAATGAGTGTGATTGGAATAATAGGTACAGTTAATCATCCCAATATGCATATGGATTCAGCGGAGTTGGCGGAATCAAAGAAGGAAGCGAGAATTATACTCTTGTTGGAAGGAAGCATAATATATTGTTGTGTTCTGTTAGGTGCAGATTTGATTTTCATCAGTTATATGGCAATAGGTGTTATATTGTGTGGCGCTTTGCTTTGTATAGCAAAAATCTTAAAACAGGAGGTGAAAGAGAATGAAGAAGGTTAATAAGAAGTTGCTGAAGGTTGTGGAACGAGCAATGAGAAATGAAGCAGTACATGGGATAGATGGTTTCCCGCCCCCTTGTGCTGGAATATGGCATCAGCCGAAAAGACCAACCAATCAGAAGAAAAAATAATTGAGGATTGGTTAGCTGGTTTATTTATTGGGTTCCTATATTAGCAAATATGGGAATCTGATAAATAGAAACCTGTATTAGAATATACTAAATAACCACTTGGACTTCGAATGGAGAGAGTGTCATGATTTCGATTGACAGAGAAATCATATGAGGTAGATTTCAAAATTAATTACAGCAGTATTGGTATTGTATATGGCATTTTCAATTGTGGCATTTGTGGCAAAGCCTGCAATATCAGTGAAAAAAATTTTTTATAGAAGTTTTCTGCTGATATATTGTTAAGGAGACGGTTACAAATGGAAAAGGAGAAAATAAGTAAAAGCTTAGATTTGCTTTTAAAAAATAAGTTTGGATGCAGTGATGAAAAATTAAGTATGATGAAAAAAGATAGATTATTATCAAGTGAGATAGGTTTTCTGCTGCTAATCTTTTAGAGTTATTCTTAGAGATTGAAAAAGAGTTTGGAGTTTCTTTTTCAAGAGATGAAATTTTAAATATACAGTTTGATAATTACACAGAATTAGCAGAATGTATTAACAAAAAGAAGGGAGGAAAATAATATGATTGGTACTAATATAGGAAATGTAGGAGTAAATCTATATCAGAACTCTTATACAAATTCTATCCAAAATAGGGATAATGAAAAAAATCGGAATCTTTTACAGATAAAATAGTGGAAACAGTTAATAATGGTAGCTTGACAGATTCAAATAGCATAATGTTCCCAGGGAATGTGACTATTAATTATCCACCGAGTTTAACCAATGTTTCGTATAATAGTGCAATCTCTGAAAAATCAAAGACTGAAATGACTTTGGATGAGTATAAGCAATGGGTTATGAATGAAATATCTCAAATGCCTGTAAGCGGATGGGTCCGTTCTACATATTCATCTGGAGCAACAGTAATTAAAGAAGAAGCTTTTGAAAGAATGAAAAGTGATCCAGAGTATGAAAACTATGTATTGAATAGGGTTCGTTCAGCATATTCTGTTCAGAGTTTACCTGTTGGTTCAAACAATGTTAGTTAAGATGTTAGTGGAGCATCGCCAGAAGAATGTTATGGTTATGCAGGACCAGTAGGAAAAAGCGATTTAGAAACTATCAATGATGGGGAAACTTGGTGGGAGAAACGTCACAAGAAGATGGAAGAATTGCTTGAAGAGCAGATGGAAAAAGTCAAAGGGAGCATTTGGCAAGGAGCCAGCAGGCAGAAGAGGAATATTTACGTCAGGTATATGCAAACCAACAGAAAATGTACAATCTACTAAATAAATCTTTTTATGAAAATGTTGATAGTGATAATAGTGCTATGAGAAGCTTGCAGAAAATGTAATAGCAACATTATCTGAATATGCAGATTTTCAGGTGATGTAAATAAAAAGGTGAAACTTAGGTGATGTAATTGAAGAAAGAGAGAATAGCAATAATTGATAATGGAATAAATGGAAAAATTTTAAATAATAAAAAAATGCTAACGGAAATTGTCATTGATGAAAATAAGAATTGTAAGAAAGAACATATGGAAATTCATCTTACAGATTTTCAGCATGGCACTATATGTGCATTGATTTTAGAAAAATATTATCCAGATTGCATATTGAGTAGTATCCAGATTTTAGATAAAAAAGGTAAAGGAGAGATTGAAAAAATAGAACTTGCTTTTGAGTGGTGTTATCAGAATGGTGTAACTCTTATCAATCTAAGTCTTGGAACCACAAATTTTAGTGATTGTGAGAAACTAAATAAGATGATCAATAAATATGCTAATAAAGGCTTGATAATAGTGGCAGCAACGTCGAATACAGGGTTTCTTACATATCCAGCAAGTTTTTCTAATGTGATTGGAGTAGCAACAACAGGTAGTCCTATACAATATTGTAATCATTATATTCATCTAGGGATAGATGCGGTTGCTTCTTCAGAACATACTATTAAAATGTATGATACAGATTTAACAACACAGTTAAGTAACAGTTATGCTACGCCATTTGTGTGTGCGTTAGTAGCACGAAAAATAAGCATGGATGGAATAAGGGATATACATGCATTAAAAAGCTATGTAAGTACCCAAACTCATTTAGACATAATAGGAGATTTGTATGAGCCGGATTGGGTTTACAAAGCATATATGTTAAATGAAAGAAATAAAAGTAAAGCAAATTATTATTTTGAGGTGGTCTATGGTAATGGAGAGGAAATAGAGGGCGAAATAGATACCATTATAACATATTCTTTAGCGGAATTAGAACAAATAAGATTAAAGAATAAGAATCTGATATATCTTGGAGAAGATGACATTATAAATGTGCAAACAACAGGTTTTAAATGGAGCCAGAACACAAGGGTACAACAAATACTTAATAACAAACATCATGGAGGCGACTTGTGTATCCCAATAATCTTTTTGGATATAGAAGATTTCATGGATGAATATTTCATTATGTCAGAACTTAAGCGTTTATTTAAGGAAGACGGATATAATGCTTATGCTATTGCTACAGAGGCAGAAAGTATATTGTATAGACTGGAGTATATTCCAGATGTATCCTTACCAAATCAAACTATCAAGGATTTCATAGAAGGTCAAGTTTATTACAAACAAAGCGACTTGATTTTGTGGAGCGTAGCAAAAGAAAAGAAAAGAAGGATGTATGAATTATATCCTGACTATGATATGGAAATTTTATTTAAAAGCAATATGGAAAACACAGAAGTTTCTTTCTATATAGAAAAAAGGCTTTTTCGGAAAGAAGAATATTGGGATATGGAAGAACATATTAAAGAAATTTATGCTATAATTGTGCATTATTTAACGGAGGCTGATCATGAGTAATAAGCAGGCAGTAAGAAAGTTACTCGGACTTTTAAGAGAACATAAAAGAATTATCGGGGTTATTATTGGATGCTTGTTGATTTCTACAGGACTTAATTTGTGCATACCATTAATCAGCAGGCAGATCATGGATGATGGTTTTATTGGTGGCAATAAAAGTTTGTTAATCAAATTGGTTTTAATAACATTGGTAATATATGGGGTTAATTCACTTATAGATATTATCAAAGAGAAGAAAAGGGTAGACATTTCTTCAAAAATTCAATATTTCCTTTCAGAGCAGTCTTTTTCACATCTAATGAAATTGAGAATGAGTTATTTTAATAGTACCAATTATGCTGAAATATTGAATAATGTTAATATGGATATTAGTAAAATGACATCTGTTGCGGATAGTAGTGTGTTTTTTGTTGTTACTCAGGCATTTAGTATGGTGGGCGGAGGAATTGGTCTGTTTATTATTGATTACAGAATGACGATATTAGTGCTTATATTTATTCCGGTCAAGTGTATTGTTATGAAACATTTTGCAAAAAAACAAAAGGCAATAATGGATGATTTTATTATAAGTAATCAAAAATATGCAAGATGGTTTGGAGAGACTGTTGGTGGAGTTAAGGAGGTCAAGCTGTTTAATATTTTTGACAAGAAACATAAGGAATTTGCTCTCAATCAAAATAATCTGATAGATAAGCAAAAGCAATTGAGCATGCTTAATCAATGGAACTCTATTGTAGACACGATAATGGTGGAGGTACTTTCAACATTATTATATATTGTAGGGGCGAATTTGGTTTTTGATCTTCAATTATCTGTAGGAAGTGTTTTTTCGTTTATTACATATAGTGCCTATGTAACCGGACCAATATCAGCGATTTTGAATATTGGCTATTTATTATCAGGAATAATACCATCTACAAAGAGATATTACGAGTTTATGGATTTGCAGGAGGAGGAAGATAAAGGAAAACTCACAGAATCGTTTTTGGGAGATTTGAAATTAGAAGATGTATCTTTTTCATATGAAATAGACAAGCCAATTCTTAGGAATGTTAATATAGAATTTTTAAAAGGGAGTAAAACTGCAATAATAGGTAGAAATGGTTCAGGAAAGACAACAATTATTAATTTGTTAACAAGAATGTATGAGCCGATGAAAGGGCAGATATTATTGAATGAAGTGAATATTTCAGAGATTACATTAGAGGCATATAGAAATATGATATCAGTAGTTAGTCAGCAAATATATCTCTTTAATGATACGATTAGAAATAATATATGTTTGTATAAGGAGGTTGATGATGAAATAATTGATACAGCTTGTAAAGATAGTGGATTAGAAGATTTCTTGAAGGAAGTTTCCTTGGACTATGTAGTTGGACAGAATGGTGCTATGTTATCTGGAGGGCAGAAACAGAAAATAGCGCTTGCCAGATCATTAGTTCATGATAGACCAATTATAATTTTTGATGAAGCTACTTCTAATACGGATGTCTATTCGGAACATCAAATTAATGGATTGTTGCATACAAGATTAAAAGAGAAGACGGTAATTGTTATTACGCATAAAAAAGAGATACTTAGTGAAGTGGATCAAATTATTATGTTAAAAAATGGTGTTGTTGTCGAAGCTGGTCATTTTAATAAATTAATTGGTAAAAGTGATGAATTACAGATGATGTTAGATAAAATAGAGTGAGTTAATACCCTTTCGTAAATTTTTCTGAAATTTTAGCGAAAGGTTTTTGTCTTTTTCTGCAACAATTTGTCATTTTCTGCAACAAATATTGAATAGAACATTTTTTTTGTTATATTTAAGACAAATAAATTTTTAATATAAAAAGCGATACTAGTCAGAATAGATTCATTCTATATGAACTATTTTGATTAATATAAATTACAAAGAAGGGAGGACAATTCAATGAAAAAACTTACTAAGAAAGTTCATCAGAATGAAGGAACATTAGAAGCATATGCTTGTAGCTGTTATGCTTGTAGCTGTGCTGGTGCAACTTCAAAATCAGCTAGTTATTATGCTGAGTTAGCTTATTATGCAAGAATGTCTCTTGCAATTGGATAAGCGGAAACTTAGGGTTGCTGCCTTCTTGACAGCAACCCGGTATTTTTACGAAGGGATGTTTTAAAATGCAGGAAAATGTGATATTTCATTTATTTAATACATATAGACACTATTATTTATACGATGTGAACTCTAATTCAATTTTAGAGATTAATAAAGAGTTAAATTCGGAAATAAGAGAGTTTGAAAAAACAAGAATTATATCACCTACTATAAGTAAGTTACAGCAAAAAGGATTTTTGTTGCCTAGAAAATATTATGAAATGTTACATCCGGCTACAAATTCTATTGATATACTTACCGAGCGAAATATACAGGGCATAGCATTACAGGTAACGCAAAATTGTAATTTACGATGTAATTATTGTGTGTATTCAGGAAGTTATCAAAATAGAATACATACAAATAAAAGGATGAGTATGGAAACTGCTTTCCGAGCGATAGATTTTTTGCTTGAACATTCTATTGATAGTGAGAATTTGGGATTGGGATTTTATGGAGGCGAGCCTTTACTTGAGTTTGAATTGATTAAAAAATGCATTCAATATATTAAGGGAAAGACAAATAAAGAAGTATTAATTACTCTGACTACTAATGCAACATTAATAAATAGAGAAATTATTGAATTTTTTTCAAAAAATGATGTTTATTTAACTATTAGCCTAGATGGTCCGCAAGAGTTTCACGATAAAAATCGCATTAAAAATATATCAGGCAAGGGAAGCTATGATGATGTTATAAAGAGCATTAATTTAATTATGGAAGAATACCCAGACTATGCTAAAAAGGTAAATTTTAATGCAGTTGTTAGTACACTTGAAGATTTTAGTTTAGTTAATGATTTTTTTACTCAAACAGAACCAATAAAAAATTTTTCAGTTCGTATTAATTTTGAAACATTGAGTAATAGTAACAAGAAAAGAGAATTGAGCGAAGAATTTATTAAGGAATATTATTATGAAATTTTTAAATATTTTATGTTCAAGATTGGAAAGATAGAGCAGAGTCAAGCATCAAAATTAATAGCACCATATTTTCAACAACTTAAAGAATTTAACGAACGATTGAAATTATGTGCGAATAATGTAATTCAAGACCATCCATCAGGACCTTGTATTATTGGTAAGCAACGTCTTTTTGTTGATGTGGAAGGAATTTTATATCCATGTGAGAGAGTAAGCGAAACTTCACCGATAATGCGAATTGGAAGCATATTTGATGGATTTGATATTGATAGAATCAAATATTTAATGAATATTGGTACTCTTTCTGAAGATAAATGCAGGAAGTGTTGGGCTTTTCGATTTTGTAATATCTGCGCAGTTAAAGCTGATGATATGACCACATTATCTGCAAGAAAAAAATGTGAATCGTGTCCTTCTGTAATCGATAATGCAGATGATACTTTAAAAAATTACTGTATGCTTAGAGAATTTGGTTATATGTTTGATGATGGAGGAGAATTATGATAAGAAGGAGAGCATTTTTATTTCCATATACATTAAATAATTGTGAAATTATAAAATTTAAAGATTTATTAGTTAATATGGATATAGTTGGTGTAGATTCATTGACAAAAGAATTAAGAGGAAAAGATGTAAGTTATATTTACAATGGCTCAAATCAGGGAATAAACATTGGAGATGAAACAATAGATTATGATGTACTTTTATTGGGAGACGGCAGCCGCATAGGTGATGAATTTGATAAAATCTATGAGTATGCGGAGAGAGCAGCACAAAAAGGAAAAGATATTTTTATTTTATATATTTTAACTAGGAAACAACGAGAAAAATTTGAAAAGCTATGCAAAGATAATAATGTGGGATGCAGAATATTTTCTGGACTAGAGGTTCCCGACAAAATAATGAATTGTGAATATGAAATTCTAAATGACATTTCTATTCCTGTGATAATTGTAAGCGGTGTGGCAGAAAATACTAGAAAATTTGAAATTCAGCTATTTTTAAATAAATATTTTAAAAGCGCTGGTTACAATGTAGTACAAATAGGAAGTAAAAATTTTAGTGAATTATTTGGCTTTTATTCTTTTCCTCAATTCATGTTTTGTGATATATCTGAAGCGAAAAAAATTATTTGTTTTAATGAATTGTGCAAGGGTTTGGAATATCAAGAGAAGCCTGATCTTTTTATTATAGGTGTACCAGGAAGCCTGATACCGTATAATAATTATTTCACTAATAAGTTTGGAATATTTTCTTTTGAAATTGGAAAAGCAATCAAAGCAGATGCAGTAGTAATGGCATTAGATAATGCACCATATGAAGTAGAGGGAATAGCGAATATTAATAATATATGTAGGGTTTATTTTGGGAATGAGGCGACAGTATTCTCAATATCAAATTTTAGAATCGATGTTGAAAAAAGTATACAAGAAAAGACTTTAGGATATATAATTTCAAATAAAGAGAACGTAGATAAAAATGTAAAACGTTTAAAGGAAAGAGTTAAAATTCCGGTATTCAATTTGTTAGATTATATTCAATTGCAAAAATTGGCTGAGTATATAGAAAATGATTTGTCAGATATGGATATAAAGTTGTTGTGAGTATATATATTTGATAAGTACTTTTACTAAGAAAGGAAAATTCGTTATGAGTAGAAATGACATTTTAGAAAATATATTCTCATTAATTAAATATATTAATCCAAGAGTCAATGGGATTGATATAGATAAATTGGGAGAAGCATTTTTTTTTGGAAAGGAGTTAGGTCTGCAACCAAGAGATTTGGTATATTTATTGGATGAGGTTAGTAATCAATATCATAAAGAAATCTCATCTGATGTTATAAATAAATATCAATTCAAAAAAGTTGATGATATTGTGAATTTTATTTTAGAAGGATAAAGAGAGATAATACAAAAATGGAGGTGAATTATGAGTATTGTGATAGGAGAAACTTTATTGGAATTATCTAATATATCTATGAATTATGTTAATGGTACAGAAAAACAAGTTAAAGAGAATGCTAAGTTTAGTGATCAATTAGGAACAACGGAAGTTAATAATATAGTAAATGAAATTTATGATAAATTTGGGATAAAGGTAGGAGTTTCAAATAGTAGATTTGAGTGTTTTATTCCTGGAGATGTATTATATAGAATAAATACAGATAGTGCATTAAAAAATAAAGTGTATGCTATGCTGGCTGATTATTCCAGTTCTGAATTTCAAACGACAATGCAAACCCTGAATCCTCCAGTAAAAAAGTGTACGTTAATTTTTGATGAAAATGGAGATGTTGTTGCTACTTTAGAGCCGGATGTTGAAAAAGAGAGCGTTGGAAGTTCAAAAGAGAAGAGTGTAAGCGCTATTTTAGAATACTACAGTTATAATGGGATAATTTCAGATGTTACATATGATGTAACGCCAAATTTTGAACTACAAAGTGTTTTATTGGCACCAACTTTAAAAAGGAAAACTTCTGAATAAAAACTATTGCAAGCTCTTTAATTTGAAATTTTATTTATTTTCTGCAAAAAAAAGTCTTTTTCTGGAGAAATTGCAAAATGCGCTTGTGGAATATAAGAAGATTTTTGATGAAAGATGGCAGGGGGAAAAATATAAATGGGAAGCGGTGAAATGGTTTCAGGATCATTGGGACATCAATGCGAATGACTTTGCAGATATGTTTGCTAAGGCAACTGAGAAAACTGCTAATTTACTGGCATCTATGAACAATTTTCCGAGAAAGATGGTGATTCAGTACGCACAGGATGATACAGAAGCGGTACGGGCAATGTTTCTCAATCTTTATGATGAATCCAAAGATGTGACAGAGCGTATATTGCAGTTCTAATCTTCGGCACAGGACTTGTGTGACAGATTATCTCCGGGATATCAGCATTATCAGCGTCCTATGGCGATTACGGTATATTTGTGTCTGAAGTATCCGCAGAAATATGATATATTCAAATATACCGTATGTAAGGCAACCGGAATTTATCTGGAAAATAATTTTACACCAACCAAGGGGCATACAGAGCAGAATATTAAAGGAAATTCAAAACTGATTAGCGAGATGCAGTCAGTAGTTTCGCAGGATAGCGAGCTGATAGAATTATTTGAAAGTAACCTTGATTCTGACTGTTATGCAGACGAAAGCCACAGGATGCTCACTTTTGATTTATCTTTTTACATAGCAAATTATCTGGCTGATGAAACAAAGAAGGCGAAAGAAGACTGGATAGGTGCGGACATAGATTTTGGAATCCCCGCAGATGATTGGAGAGAACTATTTGATGATGAGAGTATTTTCAATACGCAAAGCTGGGAAGTATTGTACAGATTTCTTGATTATGGAGGAATGGCAACCTGTAAGCAACTTTCGGTCAAATACGGAGAAACACCTAATTTCTACAATACCGGTGTAACAACATTGGCGAAGCGAATTGTAGAAAAGACAGGTTGTGATATTTCAGTAAAAGAAAAAAACGGCAATAAGAGATACTGGACAATTTTGTTTGTTGGCAGGAATGCAAATTCTGATGAAGATGGTGTATTTGTCTGGAAACTGCGGGACGAATTGAAGGAAGCGTTAGAGGATGTAGATTTTTCTGATACAGAGTTATATGCAGATCAATCGGAAAACAGCGTTAATTATTGGTGGCTGAATGCAAACCCGAAGATATGGAGTTTTTCGGACATTGAGGTTGGCGAAGAACAGAATTATACGATGTACAATGACAATGGAAATAAAAGACGAATTTTTCAGAATTTCCTTGATGTCAGAGAAGGTGATCTGATTATCGGATATGAATCAAATCCAGTAAAGCAGGTGGTGGCAATCTGTCGTGTTACCAAACAAAATGATGGTGAAAATCTCTATTTTGAAAAGATGGAAGGATTAACATCTCCGATCGACTATACCCTGTTGAAAGATGCTCCGGAACTGGAGAAAATGGAATATTTTATGAACCCACAGGGAAGTCTCTTTAAGCTGACCAAAGGAGAATATGATTTTATCATGGACATGGTGCGTGAGGAAAATCAGGAGAACCCGATCGGTAGTGAACAGGCAGAGAATTATAGCAAAGAGGAATTTCTTTCGGAAGTATACATGACTTCTGAAAAATATGATTCATTGAAAGGTTTACTTCTTAACAAAAAGAACGTTATTTTGCAGGGGGCACCGGGCGTTGGAAAAACATTTGCAGCAAAAAGACTTGCCTATTCCATTATGGGTGTTAAGGATGAATCAAGAGTAGAATTTATTCAGTTCCACCAGAATTATTCCTATGAAGATTTTATTATGGGATATAAACCGTCAGGTGAGGGATTCCGGTTGTATTTGGACAGATTTAATGATGATACATTTTATGCCTTGATTGAAAAAATAAAGGATCTCAATTTTGAGATAGCAAAAGATCCTTCTTTGGGTTCTGGATTCTGCATCGGGCATAGTTATTTCTGTGGGCAGGATGAATGTACAGATGAATGGATGCAGTCTGTGGTTGAGTATGATATTTTGCCTATGCTTGAGGAATACTGGTTTGACGAACCTGCAAAAATTCAAAAGTGGCAGAATATTTTAAGAGGGGTGTTTAATGACTAAGGACAAAGGGATTTTAATAAAAAATATATATTATATGCTGACCTATGCATTTCAGTCCCTGCGTCAGTCAAATTATGATTCGGTGGCTACAGAGGACTTTGAGAATATTCATGACATGTTTGCAGCAATACTCGGCAAAGGAGTGGCAAATCAGCTTAAACAGGGATTGTATAAGGAATATATTCTTCAATCAGAACAATTGTCCGTTTTAAGAGGTAAACTTAATCTCCAAGGAACGATAAAAAACAGAATACAACATAGGCAAAAGCTGGCATGTGAATATGATGAACTATCTGAAAATAATCTTCTGAACCGCATTTTGAAAACTACCATGATGATATTGGTACGGCAGAAAACTGTGAAACCGGATAGAAAAGTTCTTTTGAAGAAAAATCTGATTTTGTTTGAAAACGTAGATATGATAGAACCGGATCAGATACGATGGGACAGGATTCGCTACCAGCGTAACAATCAAAGTTACCGGATGCTTATGAATATTTGTTATCTGGTGCTTGGCAGTTTGTTACTGTCAACAGATAAAGGTGAAACTAAGCTGGCAGTTTTTTTGGATGAACGTTCTATGCACAGTTTATATGAAAAGTTTATTCTGGAATATTTTCGTTATCATCACCCGGAGTATAAGGCAAATCCTGATACAATTCCGTGGAATATAGACGATGGGATGATTGATTTCCTGCCAGGCATGGTAACAGATATTACATTGAAATCTGCCGGCAAAGTACTGATTATTGATGCAAAGTATTATGGGAATACAATGCAGACACAGTATGATGTTAACAGCATTCATTCGGGAAATTTGTATCAGATATTTGCGTATGTGAAAAATCTGGATAGAAATCAAACCGGAAATGTTGCAGGAATGTTACGATATGCAAAGACACAGGAACAAATAACACCGAATAATAAGTATTCTATGGATGGCAACACGATATGGGTGCGGACATTGGATTTGAACCTTCCGTTTCCGCAGATTGCAGAGCAGTTAGAGAAAATAGCAGGTGATTATTTTGGAAGCGGAAAATTTGATAGAACTGGTATCGGAACAGACAGAAGATGCAAAGGAATCATCGAATACGGCATTTAGATACCATATGAGAGCTGTTTTATTAACATGGAATATTAGAATAAGGGGAATAAAAGATGATTTGTGGAATGACATATTACCAGATATGCTGGTAATTTTTGATCTATTCATTTGGAGGCTGGGCACTTGAAGTTGTCTATCATGCGGTAGCCTGTGGAAAAGTAATTAACAGAGGATTCCTAAATGGACCCGTGTGCCCGGTATATGGATTTGGTGTGCTTTCGGTATTTGCGATGATGAATACGTTTCAGGGCAGCGGATACCAGCTGAGTGACGGTATGATTTTCCTGTTTGGTGTGATTTTGGCAACTGCGGTTGAACTGATCGCCGGATGGCTCCTCGACGTTTGCTTTCATGCAAGATGGTGGGATTATTCCAACAAGCCATTGAATTTTCATGGATATATCTGTCTGGAGTTCTCATTGATCTGGGGAGTGGCGATTCTGCTTGTTGTGAAAGTATTTCAGTCTTTTGTGGAACATCACACTTCTGCGCACGCGCCATCCATTGTGGGGTGGATGGTCGTTGCCATACTTTATGCATTGTATCTGGCGGATCTTATAGTGACCGTTGCGGTTATTCAGGGACTGAACAGGAAACTTACGAGGCTGGATACAATTCGTGCCAACATGCGGGTGATCAGTGATAAGAATCAGTGATTCTCTGGCAACAACGACGATTGATACCGTACAGAAAGTTGGCGAAGGTAAGGTGCAGGCGGCTTTGGCCAGGGCAGAGTTTAAGGAAGCAACGGAAGAGAAAGTAAATAAATCCATTGAGACGCTTCGCAAAAATAAGGCAGATTTACAGAAGGAATTTGATGAGTTATCCAGCTCAATCGTAGAGCATACGTTTGTGGGACCGGGACGACTGATCAAGGCTTTTCCGGATATGAAACACAGAGATTATCTGGAAGTGGTTCAGGAATTAAAGAATAAGATGAGAGATGGAAAATAGAGAATGCTGCAATGAAACAGGATCTTTTGAATCCAAGCAGGTTGTATTTGCACACGGATTTGAAGAACTCAATGAGAATGATCAGCAGGAAATTCTGAATCAATATCGAAATGATGCGCAGGTAGAGGAATACGTGCAGATAATTCGTGATTTCTGAATATTACATATATGCCGGAAGAACACATCCAATGTATAAAGTTTTTGAAAGGTGTGACGATATTAGTA
>OKWE01000914.1_pt1 | contig 17498 bp, 16 predicted proteins | sample 1607051 | NCBI WGS metagenome assembly OKWE01 (sample SAMN04414079, study PRJEB24778) | human gut metagenome | material: faecal | host: Homo sapiens | reverse complement strand
CTGCGGTGGGCGCGCCGCGCTGAAGGCGCTGCTGCTGAATGGCCGACCCATCGTGGAAGATGACGCCATTCCCGGTCTCGACCTTGACGCGATGCGCCACGACGCGCTGGCGGCCGTCCGTACCCTCCAACAGCGCGCCGCTGTTTAACTGATAACAGGATAATGACGATGACCTCAACCACCCAGAATCAACGCTACGCCTTACAGGAACTGGAAAAAGAGGCGCTGATGGGCGCCCAGGGCGAAGAGACCTTCGCCCGCGAAGTGCGCTGTATCGACCTGTCGAACTTTGCCGAAAGAAAAAATGACATTGCCGAACAACTGTGGGAGGCGGCGGTGGAGATCGGCTTCTTCCAGGTCAGCCATCACGGTATTCCGCTGGCGGATATCCGCCAGGCGTTCAGCATGACCGAGGCGTTTTTCGACCTGCCCGACGAGGTGAAGCGCCAGTATCCGCTGGCCGGCAACGCCGGCTGGGAAAGCAAGGCGCAGGTCCGGCCATCGACCCGCACGCCGGATCAAAAAGAGTCGTATCAGATCACCCGGCCGCTGATGGCCGGGCGCTGGCCCAGCGATCGGGAGTTGCCAGCATTTCGGCAGACGATGCTCGGGTTTGAATCGCAGTGCTGGCAGCTGGGGATGAAGATCCTCTCCTGCTTTGCTTTGAAGCTTGGTTTTCCGGAATCGTTTTTCACCACCGCGCACGATCCGCTGCGAGACACCTACCAGAGCACCTTGCGCATGCTGCATTACTATGCGACCGAGCAGTCGCAGCAGGGGATGTGGCGGGCCGGCGCGCACACCGATTTTGACTGTCTGACGCTGCTGTTCCAGCGCCCCGGCCAGGGCGGCCTGCAGGTTTGTCCCGGTAAAGACCGCGAAAGCCAGCAGTGGACCAGTATTGAGCCGCGCGAGGAGGTGATCACCTGCAATATCGGCGATATGCTGATGCGCTGGAGCGACGACCAGCTGCCGTCTAACTTCCACCGGGTGAGAAACCCGCTGCCCCACGAATATCAGGGGCCGCGCTACAGCCTGGCGTTTTTCTGCCAGGCCAATAAAGATGTCGAGATCCTCGGGCCGCAGAGAAAGTACCCGCCCATCAGCGCCGAGGATTATCTGCAGCAGCGGATCCAGGCGAATTTCGCCAAAGGGTAAGATGCGCTCTTGAATGGTATACCTGCCGCCGGCTTTCGCTGGCCGGGCGGCAGGATATCCGGCGCTGAGCTTTTCAGCTACCGTGTTAAGTTCCCTGGTGTCGTTGAAATAACTGAAGAACATCCCCCTAAGCGTCAGCAGCAAACTGCCTCGGCTAAGGCCCTGGAAATCACGTCCTTTACGTCGTAACGCCGTAAAGCCAGCTCACCGGGGGTAAAGGGATTACCTTAACTTCTTTATTGCTGTTAGTGGGTTAAGGCTAACCAGGGCAGGGGGGCCGAATTTATAGCTTGGTAACCGGCAACGCCGGGCTTTCGGCGCCATTTGACTCCGCAGACACATGTAACCTCATCTGGCGCCTCCATGCCGCTGACGCGGTATTCAGAAGCTTCCCGATGCTGTAGGTGTTAACGTCTGCTTTGTGCCAAAACGGACATTCACGACCCTCAATGCGTCAGAGCAGTTTTCAAGACGAACAATAAAATCGCAGATGTTATTGAGACCGCCAGTAAAGCGGTGAACCGAACACGTCAAGGCAGACTCTGTGTGCACGGGCTTCAGTAAACCTAATATACGGGACTGACTTGTTTCGGGCATCGGGATACTCTTGACCCTGGGTGTAATAACAAAACCGTTCAGTGGGCGGGAGGTCCACACCTCCCTGATTTTTTATTCGTAACTTCCCAGCGGCGGCATTTTTTTGAGCTGCTTTCTGCGCCACAACCACACGGGAATGAAAACCAGCACGCCAGCCAGCATCAGGAAAAACACGTACTGCTGCGCCGTGCGGAAATCCGCCGGGATGATGAAAACGCACATTTCCACAATCAGCCACGCTACCGCCCCGATAATCACCGGCCACTCCCAGATACCCAGCATGAAATCGTCAGGATGGTGAACGTGCTGATGACGGGTGAAGATGTAGAGCAGGACGGTTCCGCTGTAGAGCAGTGCCGGAAAAAGCGTTGCCGCACCGAGCAGCTGCGTCAGCGCATCGGGATTCGAGTAGAAGCTCAGCACAATCAGGCCAGAGACCACGGCGGCCAGAATAGTCGCCCACAGCGGGCCGCCCGTCGGACGAGGCACATAGCTGAGCTTCTCAGAAAACGGCAAACGCCCGTCACGTGCCATCGCATGGATAAGACGGCTGTTACTGGTCAGGATTACTAGACCACAGGCAAAAATCGCAATGCATACCACAATCAGAATGATTTTGCTAAACGTCTCACCGAGTGTCATGCGAATAACATCAGCCACGGGCGCGGAACTTCTTGATAGTTCTTCAACGTGATCGCCCAGGCCGAGGCTGATGACGATAAGAAACAGCGTGCCCAGTACCCCACTTGCGAGCACGGCTTTAACCATAGCGCGTGGAACTACCTGCTTGGGGTTGCGAGTCTCCTCTGCCAGGTTTGCTGCTGACTCCCAGCCCACCAGGGTAAATGCACCCAGCAGGCCGGAGAGCATAAAGGGGCCCAGCCAGCCAAAGTAATGATCGCTGTGAATCAGACCGGTTGAGAGAAGATTGGAGGTGTTGCCTTTGCCAAAGAAAAAGACCGCCGCGCCAATCGCGACGATAAGCCCCAGAATGGCGACCACCTCTGCACCCACCGCAAGGTTATTGATTTTTGTTAGTACAGGCGTTGACCAGATAACAAGGATCGTCTGGACCAGAATTAAACAGCCCGTGGTGACTGCCCCGCCGGCAGCGGAATAATCCAGTCCGAAAAGCGGGAACAGAGCGACCTGAGCAAGCCCGTAGTCAACAGCAACGGTAACGATTGCGAGGAAGGCAAAGCTGGCCCAGCCGAACCACCATCCCAGCACCGGGTTCACCAGCCGGCTGGCCCACTGATAGCTGAAGCCAGAGAGCGGGATCTTACTGGCTAGCAGCCCGAATACCAGCGCCACCAGTAGCGTTCCTACGGTTACCACAGGCCAGGTCCAGATGCCAACAGGGCCACTGGAGGCGAGCATGCTGCCGTAGGTTGAAAACAGTCCGGTAGTAATGGAGATGAATGAAAACGCCACGGCAAAAGACTCGAATTTACCGAGCGTTCTTTCAAACTGTGAATGCGATGCTTCAGAACGTCCCTGATCTACTGTTCTGAGATCTTTATTTACGTCAGACATGATATGTCTCCTGCTGCTTACCAGTAAACGTGCCCTGTGCCGGAAGTGGTCAGAGTTTGCTTTTCTTAATGTTGCCTTGCTAACCGAAGTACTGAAATACAACGCTTAAACCACATTCAAACAACACGTCATTCACAACATTTTTATGCGATGTGGGACAGGTCATAATTCAGGTGTCCGGTGTTATAAGGACTGAGGAGATGTGATTTGAAGCCGATACTCGGCTATCAGCGCAGCTGAGTCCTCCTGTAGCCAGGCGGAGATCAGCTCAAAGGTGCGCGCCAGCTCATTGACGGCGACAGACCTGGACGTGAGCGACATATAAACGAGTGAGAGCATAAGGGGGCTACCTCCCAACGCAGCGTATTTACCTGCTCGTCTTCCGGTCGGTGTTGACTGCAAGGTACTCATAAATCCTCCGGTCATAAATGTTTAATTGGTGTTGTTTATGTGTTGATTGGTGATCTTATTGACCACTTATTCAACACAAAAGCAACATTAATTGATCGTTACGTGATAGCTCTCATACTTTTTTCTTATTGAAGCGTTGACATTGTTAACAACCGCTATTGGCACAATTACACAGAAAAACCACATTCCTTTTTACAGGGGTATAACGCTGCAAGGGTGCAACGCTGGTTGAACTTTTTTGAGGTGATATCGCCGCTATTCCTTGAAAAAAGGAGACTTGATGGCCTTATGAAGGCTCAATCATGGCGTAAGAGCCAGATCACATTCATGTGGTTTTGATGTGGTGGGTGAGTTGTATTTGTGTTGAACGAGTGTGGTTTTTGTGATTAGATAATGCCAGAACCTGATACCGGAAAAATGTTAATGACACAGTTAAATGAGAATGTTGATGTGGTTGTTATCGGTGGTGGCGTCGTCGGATGTGCTGTTTTCCGGCGTTTCACCCTGATGGGAGCCAATGCGCTGCTGCTGGAAAAAGGTGGCGATATCCTTTCGGGCGCCAGTAAGGCAAACAGCGCCATCCTGCATACTGGATTTGATGCGCCTACCGGTAGTCTTGAGCTGAAATGTATGCAGGACGGCTATAAGGAGTACATGGAGATTCGCGATAAAATGAATCTGCCATTGCTCAAAACCACCGCTATTGTTGTTGCCTGGAATCAGGAACAGCTGGACGCTCTGCCGGGTATTGTCAGACAGGCACATGCTAATGGTGTGGCGGATGTCATTCAGATTTCAGAGAAAGAGGTTTATCACCGGGAACCCAATCTGGCTCCGGGGGCGCTCGGTGGTGTCTTTGTACCGGGCGAATACGTTATTGATCCATGGAGCTCACCCCTTGCCTACGTCACCCAGGCCGTGATGCATGGAGGCCGCTATGAATTCAACTGTCAGGTACTGAATGTACAGCTCGAGTCAGACGGCTGGGAGCTCACCACAAACAAAGGAACTGTGCGCACACGGCTCGTCATTAACTGCGCAGGAAACCACGGCGATCTCATCGATGGCATGTGGCGCACTCCTGAGTTTGAGATTCGTCCTCGTAAAGGTCAGTTCCTGGTTTACGACAAGGCCTCTGCATCGCAAATCAATGCCATTATTCTTCCGGTTCCTACGGCAACAACCAAAGGCGTGCTGCTGTGTAAAACGATCTTCGGCAATATGATCCTGGGGCCAACGGCTGAAGAGCAACAGGACCGTAATCGTGCGGACGTTGATGAAAGCATGATGAACGAACTGATTGATAAAGGGAGCAGAATGCTGCCTTCGCTGACTCATTATTCTGTCACCGCAACCTATGCCGGGCTGCGTCCTGCCACAGAGAAAAAAGAGTACCGCATTTTCCCTTATCCACAGGAAAAATGGATTACGGTGGGGGGAATTCGCTCAACGGGGTTAACGGCCGCGCTGGGGATTGCCCGTTACGTTGAGAGCCTGTACCGCGAACGGTTTCCGGTGCTCTTCGCACTCAATGAGCCACGCGAACTTCAGTGGCCTCATATGCCTATGCTGTCTGAGTATGAAACCCGTGATTTTGCCTGTCCGGGCAATGGCGGCATTGTCTGTCATTGCGAACTCGTTACGAGGCGCGAACTGGAAGCGGCTTTCGACTCTGCCGTACCTCCGGCATGCATTGGAGGGCTTCGTCGCCGCACGCGGGTAATGATGGGCCGTTGCAATGGATTCTTCTGCAGTAACAATGTCGCTGAAATCGTTGGTGACCGTCTTGATAACACCATTGTCGTCGGGAAAGTAGAATGAGCAGTCAGTATGAAGTCATTATTATTGGTGCCGGGCCGTCTGGTCTTGCCGCAGCCCGCTCTCTGCTTGAGCTGGGCATCAAAAATGTCCTGTTACTCGAACGTGAAAGTGAAGCGGGCGGCGTGCCGCGCCATTGTCGGCATCCAACCTTTGGTATTCAGACCTATTTTCGTCCGATGAATGGTCATAACTGGGCTGCACGTATTCTTAAACTCGTGCAGGGGAAATATGAAATCCGCACCAGTACGACCGTTGTGAATATCAAGCCCGGAGGAGAGCTGGAAGTTTCTTCCGATCGCGGGCTTGAGACGCTTCATGCCAAACGGGTCATTATTGCAACCGGTGTCCGTGAAACGCCGCGACACGCAAGACTGATCAGCGGTCAGAGGCCGCAGGGTGTACTGACGGCAGGTGCACTGCAGCAGTTTATCTATCTCAAAAAGCTGAAGCCAGGGATTCGCCCCGTCATTGTGGGTTCCGAACTTGTGAGTTTCTCCGCTATCTGGACGCTACGCAATGCGGGAATTAAAGCCCTTGCTTTGATTGACGAAAACAGCCGCCCCGTGGCGTTTAAACCCAGCGCGCTTTATGCCCGCCTGATGGGCGTGAAAGTGCATTTCGGATCCCACGTTACCAAAATCAACGGTAGCGAGCGTGTAGAAAGTATCGAATTTAAAGATGCCAGTGGTCAGGAACATCTGCTGACATGTGACAGCATCATCTTTACGGGACGCTTCACGGGTGAGTACACCCTAATCCGTAAAAGCCATTTGCAGTTCCAGCCGGAAACCGGGCGTCCCTTGTTTGATCAAAACGGCCGCTGTTCGGATCCGAGTTATTTTGCGGTGGGCAATATGACACATCCTGCAGATATGGGAGACCAGTGTTACCAGGAAGGGCAGCGCGTCGGCAGGTATGTGGCGCGTACGTTATCGGAGCAGGATATCCGGGCCTTTAAGGTCCCTGTGATCCTGGATGACGTATTCCGTATTGCTGCACCAAACGTGATTAGCTGTGGTAACAGCTATAAAGGAGAAGTTACCCTCAACGTGCGTGTTGATAAAGCCCACACCGGCGAGATCGTTGTGACAGATGGCAGTCGTGAGCTTTATCGTAAAAAGCACCGTTGTATGCCCGAGCGACGCATATTACTCAAGCACATTGACGTGTCAGCCCTCACACCAGAGAGCATATTAAGCGTTAAAGCTGTTTAATATATTCTTTAAGTTCATTCTAAGGCGGCCAACAGTCCGCCTTTTTCCTGCCTGTGAGAAATCATAATGACGATTCCAGAATCGTGTTTATGGTGAGGCATGCTGTAAATCTAAGCCTGAACTGGCAGTACTTTTAAATGCACTTGTTCTTTCAGGAAAAGGCATTAACATCGAAATACGGCGGGCCGGACTGGCTGATCCGCTTGATGACTGGTCACATATTGATGTGAACGTGACGGTTGGAACGATATTTTCTGTCTATGAGAAGATCACCCCCATAGGTTCACCGGTGATAATCGATGATTTTACCCAGCATGGATGGGCTCAGGCCACCGCCGTATACATCATTTATGCCTCGTACGCCATGCTTGTCTACATCACAAGTAAAGGCATGCACGTTTTTACCTACGTTCTGTCGTTAAGTGAGTTATTTCTGTGCCGTGATAAATTGCGGCTACCTTCGGCTGTAACGACCTGTTCGAACAATGAAGGGAACATGCGAAACTATTCGCAGGTAATAAAAAATTACGATGCAAACTGCCAGCAGGAAAATATTATAACCGGCAAGCCATTTTCTTCATGGTATATAGACTCGCGGGTGGCAGACTTCCATCGAAATCTGATCTTAGGTGGAGTTTATATTTATCCAGAAAGCCGTATTTACAATCAGGGGAAGCTGCGACTGATGTATGAATGTAAGCTAATGGGATTTATTGCTGAAAAGGCATCAGCCAGAGCGACTAACAGCCTGTTATCAGTACTTGATATTGTTCCGGACAAACTGCATCAGCGCAGTCCATTTTATATTGGCTCTTCTGAACTGATTAAAAAACCACACATAAACCTGGTCAGCACCCGTAATTCATCATATTACCTCTAATAAAAAAGGCGCTTGCGCGCCATTTTTATTTACTGGAACTCTTTCTCAACTTCTGACCACAGGGTGATACGCTGGTTGCGTCCTTTATAGAACTCAATCTCGCGCTGAATACCGGCACTTTTATCCCATCCCTCTAAATCAAGGATGATCAGCTCTTCCATTGCATCCAGAAAGACAGTATCAATGGGCGCCCACATCTTACCGATGTTAGCTTTTTCCGTTTTCTCAAGCACCAGGTTGATCGGGTGTGACATCGTGACCTGACTGAACACAGCATTGCCTGATTCAGCGATTTTAGCGGCCACTTTGTTACAGGCCAGATAGCGCTCATGGACCACGTTCTCATCTGCATGGCTGTATGGGCAGGCCAGGAAAATTTTACGCATAATTACCTCATGGTGTGACAAATTAATACGGCTATACTGGCCGCATCGGTGAAAGTTTATTGCGTCAGCTGCGCAGCAACTGAGGGGTTTTCAGAGGCACTCTGTGGGTTTTCATGCTCATCCCGTTTTTCCATTCGCTGTGCTTCAGGAACAGAGATGAATATGGCAATGACGACGGCAATCGCCCCGGCTAAAAATTTGCCGACCATAATCGGAAGAACCAGGGTGGGCTGGAAGTTAGCAGTAAATGCCAGATGATCGCCCAGCGTAGCCTGTGCGCAGATACCAAAAGCTACGCACAGCACTTTGTCACGCGCACGCATATCCTTGAAGAGATGGAACACAGCAATGATATTCGCAAGCACCATGACGATGCCTAATGCCCCGGCATCGGTCAGTTTCAGTTTCGCACCAATATATTTCATCGGGCGCTGACAGTATTTCTGAAACAGATAACAAACTGGAAACGTACCGGCAAGCATAATGCCGATATAGCCGGCGATCTCAATAGCACGGATCAGCTCTTTCTCATCGGCAAACAGCGAGTCAAATACCCAGCCGCCAAATATTTTTGTAAAAATACCGGTAAAGTGCTGGACGATACATGCAGCCAGCACCAGCTTGATGAACGCATCCATCACTTTTCCGAATAACAAAAAGCCTGCCACCATGAGTTCAGTGCGGTATTTAAGCCCCAGCGCCAGAACAAAGCAGAATACAAAGAGGGGAGCCAGTAAATGCAGGGCATTAATAAAGTCAATGCTAAGGTAGTGATTAGCAGGCGACGACGTAGAAATAATATCACGCACAGGAATATTATTAAGCGTGATAATCATCAGAGAGATCAATACGCCAAAAGGAATGCTGATTAATCCTGCCATTGCACCGAGCGCAAGATACTTGTGATCCTTTTTCTGCAGCATAATCAGGCCAACAGGTATCAGATACACGATACTGGCTCCGGATGTGTACCCTATAAGCATCGCGGTGATCCACTGATCACGATTAGACGCGATGACATCGGCCAGCTGATACCCACCCATATCCACCGCAATGACAGAAAGCGCTGCAATGGATACGTCCGACCCCATGGATTCAAACAATGGCCCTATGGTATGCGTAATAGCATAAGAAATTATCGGGATAGCTGCCATTATCCCTGCCTGCGCCAGAAATACCGGCCCGATGGAATGGATACCATTAACAAACTCTTTGCCCAGTCCACTTTCGGGGCGCACGACTGAGGCCATGGCACCGATTAAGGTGCCAGACATAATGATATATATAATAATATTACCGATCTCAGACATGGTAGCCTCTTTTTATTCTTCGTTTCGCAGGTTACGGGAGCGGGAAATAATGTCCTGATACTTTTCTAAGTAGGGTTTGAAATCTTTATTCTTTGGTTCTGTGACTGAGTGCTGGTTCCTGATTTTAAGCGGATGTGTATTTCCGAGTCCTTTACGGGCGAGCAATGCAACTCCCTGCGCCGTAATCTCACGGTTTGAAGGCGATACAATTGTTTTCTGAATAAGCGTTGCCAGAAACTGCTTGAAGTATTCGTTGGATGACAGCCCACCATCCACGGAAATGGTGTCGCCAATCGGGCGAACCTTATCCATGGCGTTGATAACTTCCGCTGATCGAACCGCAATCCCCTCGAGAATTGACTGCAGCATGTCCTTGCGCTCGGTTTCCAGTGACAGGCCGGCCCACAAGCCCGCGGCAGAGCGATCCCAGTGCGGACAGCCAAGGCCCGACAGAGCAGGCACGAAAGCCAGACCGCGCGCGATGGCAGGTTCATCCGGGAAGTCTGAGAACTCTTCAAGCTCAGTAAACATACCAATCTTGCCCGCCCAGTTTATGGCAGACGCTGCGTTATAAACACCGCCATCGAGGCCATAAAGTGGCTTTTCTCCCGCTAACTTCCAGCACAGCGTTGGCAGAAGGCCTGAACCCGCAGCATCCGGTACTTCTGAGCCGGTAATTGACTGCAGGAAAGCACCGGTGCCGAAGGTAATTTTCATTTGCCCGGGCTCAAGGCAGCCATGGCCGTATGTCCCGGCAAACTGGTCAACGATGCAGGCTGTTAGCGGCGTACTGTTACCTTCATAGCAGACGTCACCAAAGTGGCTGGTGTTATGGCGCACTTCCGGCAGCGTTTCAATAGGTACACCGAAAATCCGGCAAAGCTCTTCATCCCACTGGAGCGTATGAATATTGAAAAGTGAAGTACGTGACGCGGAGTTAAAGTCGGTTGCATGCACTCCACACAGATGGAACATGAAGAACGCATCCATGGTTCCCAGCCGCAGGGTTCCGCGGCGATGCAGCTCCTGCGCGCCGGTCACATTACGCATGATCCAGCCCATTTTACTGGCTGAAAAATAGGTATCTAAAGGCAAACCAGAGCGAGCCCGAACGAACTCCTCCACACCGTCTGCGCGTAGTTTACGGATAGTGCCTTCTGTACGCTGATCCTGCCAGATGATGGCGTTACAGATAGGAAGCCCGCTCTGCGCATCCCAGGCGACGATACTTTCGCCCTGATGAGCCAGGCCGATAGCATCCACCACGCCGCAATGGCTGAGGCAGTTGCGGATGTTGCGCAAAATTTCCATTGGATCATGCTCAACCCACCCCGGGTTGGGTGTTAACTGTTTGTGCGCGATAGCCGCGGGTGAAAAGTGTTTTCCATCTTCGCTGAACACGACAACGCGCGTTCCGGTCGTTCCCTGGTCAATAGCTGCATAGCGTTGGTTAAGCATAAAACCTCAATAGCTGGATGTTACTTATGTGTTGCTAATGTTGTTCTTTCCACCATTTAGCATCACATACACACATATAATCAACATGAATGTCACATTACTCCACATAACCGTGACGTGCTTCATACTTTTTTCCAATGATCGTGTGGTTATCCATTAAGTGGCGCGCGTGAGGCTTTTACTACGCAAAATAGCTTCAGTTTTCCTGTGAGCAGACTCGTGGCTGGCTCATGATGCGGGTCCCTGTCGGTTATTTAGGATGGCAATGGAAGTAGAAAGGTTATTCAAAATGCGAAGGAAGAGGTGAAAAACCACATAAAAACAACATCGATGTTTTGTCATATGCGTATGTCTGTTATTTTGGGTTAAGGCGGTACGCGCAGCAGCTTTACCTTAGCTGATGTAGCAGATGCATTTGTGCAGAGTCTCATTGCGCGTACTATCTCCACAAACAGTCATCGGAATCAAAAATGGATCATTCGAACGGTTCTGAAAGAAGAAATATTATCCTTGAAAAGCTCAGGGAGGACGGTCAGGTTTTTGTGAACGATCTGGCAGAGTTCTTCAATGTATCGCAGGAAACCATCAGGCGTGATTTTAACAAGCTTGAAGAGATGAGATACATCAAGAAAGTGCATGGCGGTGCGGTGAGTGCCCAGTTCGGCTTCGAGCTTGAATTCAAGGAGCGTGCAAAACTTGCGGAAGATGAGAAAAAAGCCATTGCTGAAAAAGCTGCACAGCTCGTAAAGCCCGGAGATTCGCTTTTTATCGATTTTGGCACCACGACAATGGAGTTTGCCCGTCAGATCAGTGGTATAAATGACCTGACCGTGATTACCAACTCTCCCGTGATAGCCAATCTCTTTCACGATAATGCCACCACGCAACTTATCCTTATTGGGGGACAGTTCGGTTCGTCTAAGATGGAATGCGTGGGTCCGATAGCGCTTCAGTCAATCAGCGCATTTTATGCCGACTATGCGTTTATCGGGGCAGGTGCGGTAAGCCCTGACGCTGGGGTGATGGATCAGAGCCTCGATGAGGCGGCGATCGCACGGCAGATGATTAAGCAAAGCAACCAGACTGTCGTGTTAGCTGACGGACATAAAATTAATAACCGAGCCACATCGCTGGTTGCCGGATGGAAAGACATTGCCTGGCTTGTGACAACAGATCCGGAAAAAAAGCTAAAAAATCTGAGCTTCCCTAAATCACTTAATCTTTTAATCGCTTAGCATATATTTAAATGCAGCCGATGTACTACATCGGCTGGCGACAGGCTGATTCTCGTAAATTCGGCATTTTTATTTCGCACACCGGGATTATAAGCAGCGGTTGTGGTTTCCTGACTGTGTATTTATCCATGTGATTTGCAGCGTTGATGTTAAGGATTAATTCCATTTTTCGCTTATTACAGGCAGGGGATACTGATGCGCCAAATGTTCCTGCGATGCAACAAACTGGTAGTTCACCACTCAGGAAAATACGAGGCTAATGAGGCGGGGCGTTCCAGTTTGTTTTGTACGGCTCTGGATGCTGAGTTTTATGTGAAGCGTGAAGGTGAGCAAATTGCCTTCTCTCTCACCTGTACCAAAATAGATGAGGCTGAAGAGCCGAAGCTCCGGACGTACAGTCTGCAGCCGGAAAAACTTTTTATCGACGAAGAAGGTGAGACAATCCATTCCCTGACAGTGCAGGACGTAGCCCGGAACATTGATTAGCATGCTCCACATTTATCCCGAATCTGAGTGAAAACCATGCCACTCTGTGGGTACTTCTCCATAGTCTGGCTGCTTGTGTCCATGCATTACGCCGCGATGACATGAAGGCACAAGGCACATAAAAGTCAACAAAAATTAAGTTGCTGGCTGGCCAGGATTGAAAGCTACAGAATGGTATCAAGCAGCGATGAAGAGATAACAATTATCTGCTGCCGGAAAAGTCAGGAAGAAAGTGAGGTGGTGTGAGGAAGCGGTAGCGGGCCTGACGTTAGGACTCACTTATGCAAACGTCTGCTTTATGCTGTGAGTTCAATGGGTCGATGCAACGCTATCCTTAATCAAGGGGGAACGTTGCAGTACATTTCGCTTTCGGCTCGAATCCGGCTGAGGTAATGTAGCGGAAATATTTATCCGGACTCCACCACGATGCCTTCTATCGAAACGTTTATAACTTTCCTCCTCGCGCTAACGCTTCTGGAGATCTCTCCGGGGCCAGACATGATGTTGACTATTGCCAGAGGTGTCGGTCAGGGAAGACGTATCGCACTGCTTACGGTACTGGGCAATGTATTTGTAGCGGGTTTTGTGCAAGTTTCATTTCTGGTCCTGGGGCTGGTAACCGTTGTTCATGCCTGCCCAGTCGCGCTAGATCTGTTACGGTGGGCTGGTGCGGCTTATCTGATGTGGCTGGGCATAAAAATGATTGCGACTTCAGGCACAGATACGCGGCTGCGAAAAACTGCCAAAATTTCTGACTGGAGTGCCGTTAAGGAAGGCGCCCTGAACAGCCTGACCAACCCAAAATCCCTGCTGTTCATGTTCGCTTTTCTTCCTCAGTTTGTCGATCCTGCCGCGGGTCCTGTCTGGCTGCAATTGCTTGTTCTGGGTAGTATCCAGAAGCTGGCAGGAATTATTTCCCTGGGGTCAGTCGCGATGGCATCAGGGACATTTGGAAACTGGCTAAGTAAACACCCAGGCTTTATCAAATGGCAGGAACGATTTACAGGCGTTGTCATGATAGGCCTCGGTATCCGCATGTTGTTTAGCGGGTCTGGTGTCGTATCGAAACCTTCCAGTAAAGTTTTACCGAAAGGGTAAAGCCACTGTCCGCTCTTCGCTCAAAGCAGACTTTCATCCTGGTCAGATTGTCAGCGACGTGCCAAGAGCGGACCTTCATTTATCAGGAAAGATTAACTCTGATGATTCTCGCGTGTTGAATAGCGAAGTTCATCAACTAGCAGCCTAAATGCCGGTGTGGGTTGTCGGTGGCCTGGATAGTAAAGATGATATCCAGAGTAAGGTTCACACCAATCCTCAAGCACGCGAACAAGATCCCCTGATGCTATATAGGGTTCAAGCTGTCCTTCTGGTAGATAGGCTAGCCCTCGACCTTCAAGCGCCGCTTTCAGTATCATGCTCCCCGTATTGAAAACCAGTTGACCATCAACTCGCACATTCAGCTCTCGCCCGTCCTTTTCAAACTCCCACGCATAGAGTCCTCCATGCCCGGAAAGGCGCAGGTTTATACAACAGTGTTCTGTCAATTCCTGCGGAGTAATGGGCACATGCCTGTTACTGAAATAATCTGGAGATCCCGCCACTGTCATCCGCATATCTGGCGCAATACGAACGGCAATCATGTCTTTGGCAATAGTTTCTCCGGGACGTACACCGGCATCAAAACGATCTCTTACGATGTCAGTCAGCCCATAATCTGTAAGAATTTCGACTTTAATATCGGGGTATTTTTTAACGAGACGCGACACTGCTGGCCAGAGTATTGACTCTGCTGCATATTCTGTTGCGGTAAGGCGTATTGTACCGGCTGGCTTATCACGTAATTCACTCAGCACCATTAACTGCCGCTGAATATCCTCTATCTGAGGTCCGACTGAAGCGAGTAAACGTTCCCCAGCGTCAGTTGGGACAACTCTTCTGGTCGTTCGGTTAAGCAACCGGATCCCGAGTTGTGCTTCCAGAACACGAACAGTCTGACTGAGCGCTGACTGTGAAACACCCAGACGTTTTGCCGCTCGTGTGAAATTCTGTTCCTTAGCCACCACCATAAATGCAGCAAGGGCATTCAGATTATCATCAGCCATTTAGAGGCTCTCCTTATAATTTCAATCTCATTTTACCATCTAATCACTTAATACGTCCTCAGATATACTTTCCTCGTTCACTAAATAACCATTCCTCCCGACAAAAGGTGTTTCCATTTGCAGGGAATTTATGTAATCCGCTACGCCATTTAGCCGAAAGTAATCAGCGAGGTAAAAGATGAAAGCAATTATTGCTGCAGCCGCTATGTCTGTACTGGGTGCCACCCAGGTTTTTGCCGAAAGTATTGAAATCCGTCGTAACGGGCAGACCCCTTCTGTCGTCGGCAAGGCCGATAACTTCTCGGGGCATGCGGTTGTCAGCCCGTTATTGCTGCCAAACGAGTCCACGCGTGCCAATCTGGGTCAGGTGGATTTCGCCCCGGGTGCGCGCACGGCCTGGCATACCCATCCCGCCGGGCAGCTGCTGATCGTTACGGCAGGCAAAGGCTGGATTCAGGAAGAAGGTAAGGCTCGTCAGGATATAGCCCCCGGGGATGTCGTCTGGATCCCTGCGACCGTTCGCCACTGGCATGGCGCCACGGCGACGTCCCCCATGAGCCATCTGGCCATGACGTATATAGTGGACGGTAAGAACGTGGACTGGCAGGAGCCCGTCTCCGACGAACAGTATCAGTAATCCGGAGGTCAGATGAAAACTTCGACGGCAGTTGCGCTGGCGCTTTCTCTCGGATCCGCTGGCGCCATTGCAGAAACGGGGGCACAGCGGGGCCCGCTGTCAGACACCGACATAGAGGCAGTATCTCCCGCACTCGGACGCTATGCGAGCACCAGGCTGGCAGGAGACCTCTGGAAAAGAAACGACTTGTCGCCACGCGATCGCAGCCTCGTTACCGTTGCAGCGGTTATTGCCCGGAATCAGACCGTACTTTTACCGGAGCAGCTGGAACTAGCGCTGAAAAACGGTGTTAAGCCGGATGAGCTTTCCGAAACCATCACGCAGCTGGCGTTCTATGCCGGCTGGGGCAATGCCATTGCGGCCGCAGCGGTAACGAAAGAGATATTCCTGCAAAAAGGAATTAACGCTGAACAGCTTCCTCGCGCGGAGGAGGCGCTGCTGCCAATCGATGAAAAAGCTGAAGTAGCTCGCGCTGCACGCGTGGAACAGAGCATCGGTAGCGCGGCGCCGGGGCTTGTCAGCGACACCACCGACGTGCTTTTCCGGGAATTGTGGCTGCGTCCCGGGCTTGCACCACGGGACAGAAGTCTGGTGACCCTGTCTGCCCTGATTGCAAACGGGCAGGTACAGCAAATCCCGCCGCACCTTAACCGGGCAATGGATAACGGCCTGACCCGGCAGCAGGCTTCGGGCGCACTGAGTCATCTTGCGTATTATACCGGGTGGCCCAATGCTTTCTCAGCTGCGCCGGTTTTTAAAACGGTGTTTGAGCAGCGTGAATCAAAATAATCACCCTTTACAGGAGGATTGTATGTCTCAGGGTATTGAAAACAAAATTATCGTCATCACCGGTGCCAGCAGCGGCCTGGGAGCAGAAACAGCCCGACACCTGACGAGGCTGGGTGCAAAGGTGGTCCTGGGTGCTCGTCGTATGGAGAAGCTGGAGCAACTTGCCGGCGAACTGGGCCTGGATGCCCGAGCCATACTGCGCACCGACGTGACAGACCGCGCACAGGTCCAGACCCTTGTTGACCGGGCGGTAGAGTTGCACGGCCGTATTGACGTCATTATTAATAACGCCGGCTTAATGCCGAGTTCCATGCTCGACAAGCTGAAAGTGGACGAATGGAACCGGATGATCGACGTGAATATTAAGGGCGTACTTTACGGTATTGCCGCCGCATTGCCGTATATGAAAGCGCAGAAGTCCGGACAGTTTATCAATGTATCGTCCGTAGCCGGACACAAGGTGGGACCCGGCGGTGCTGTATATGCAGGGACGAAATGGGCCGTCCGGGCTATTTCAGAAGGCCTGCGTCAGGAAGTGAAGCCCTGGAATATCCGCACAACTATTGTTTCTCCCGGCGCGGTAGATACCGAACTGACTAAAACCATCACCGACGAAGATATTGCGAAAGGTATGTCGAAAACCTACGAGAATGCGATCCCGGCAGAGGCTTTTGCGCGGGTCGTTGCATTTGCTATCAGCCAGCCTGACGACGTGGATGTGAACGAAATACTTTTCCGGCCGACCGTGCAGGTTTATTAAACCATCAACAGGCGGTTAGCTGACGTCTGCCTTATTTCCGGATGGTTTATATCATCCGGAAATAAAAAGAGCTGTATCAATTAACGCTTCTTTGTAGACAGGAAACTCAAATCAGAATTTTCTGTGGGTCACATCGTGCCCTATAAATGAAATACGTAAACGACATTCTGTTTATTAAAAGGTAAGGGGCTGATTTGTATGCCTGTAAAACATTCTCACACAATCTCCGGTGCCGGTGTCGTCTCAGCGCTGATGCCGGTAATGGCTGCGGTACTGGTCGGCTTTATTATTATCGGTGTGGCACTTCCTGTCCTGCCGCTGCATGTCAAAAATGACCTGGGCTTCGGGACGTTTATCGTGGGCCTGGTCGCCGGGGCTCAGTTTGCTGCATCGCTTATTTCCCGGGTGTGGTCCGGGAGCTATTCGGACAGGCGCGGTGCCAAAAAGGGCGTAGTAGTCGGCCTTATCGCAGCTGTCGTATCAGGGCTACTGTACCAGGTGTCGCTCTGGCTGGTCAGTATTCCTGTCGTGTCGGTGAGCGTGCTGCTTGCTGGACGCGCGATCCTGGGCGGTGCGGAAAGCTTCGTCATTACCGGTGCTGTGGCATGGGGTCTGGCTCTGGTGGATAAAGAGCACGCAGGTAAGGTTATCGCCTGGGTGGGCACCGCGATGTTTGCCGCTATGGCTCTCGGCGGACCGGTGGGGACGCTGTTATTTG
>OKWE01000908.1_pt1 | contig 17667 bp, 9 predicted proteins | sample 1607051 | NCBI WGS metagenome assembly OKWE01 (sample SAMN04414079, study PRJEB24778) | human gut metagenome | material: faecal | host: Homo sapiens | reverse complement strand
CAATTACCGGTTCTTCTACTGCTTCTACAATTCTCTTTACGCTCAAAATACTGTTCGCGGAACCTACGGACGTTCCGCCGAATTTTATTACTTTCATATCCTTTATTACTATTGATAAGGTTGATACAATGTGTCGGAAACAGGACGTATATACCTGTATTGACTTGAATTAAATAAGAAAAACTGCTGAAAAATAGTGTAACACGTAGAAACACAAATACTATCCATTAACCCCTAAGGGTCATGGTCATGCACATGGATGTGACTGTATGTTGATAGTACTTGTTCATACTCTCTGTTTCTTTCATTATTGATAAGTGTCGCAAAAGTAATAATAAAAACATTCAATCTATCACATTTTGTGGTTTTTTTGTAATAAAAATATAGAAAGGCCTCAAAAGAGGCAGAAATATGCAAAAGAGCGAAGTGTCATTTTCACACATAACCATACAATATTCCACTATCAGCGGCACAGTTTTATAACATTTTGATATTAAATCCAAGATATATCATTATATTTGCACTAAATTATCGTAAGAGAATGCATATGAGTCCAAATATAACTTCCATTTTGCTAATCTATACCGGTGGAACCATCGGAATGATAGAAAACCCCGAAACGGGTGCTTTAGAGAATTTCAATCTCGAGCAGCTGAAAAAACACGTACCGGAGCTGCAAAATTTCACATTCCATATCGATACTTACCAGTTCGATCCTCCGATGGACTCTTCGGATATGGACCCGGAAGCTTGGCGCAAACTGGTACATATCATTAGTGACCATTACGATAGATACACAGGTTTTGTAATTCTGCACGGCACGGATACGATGGCATATACCGCATCTGCCCTTAGCTTTATGTTAGAAGGGTTGAGCAAGCCTGTCATCCTCACCGGCTCACAACTCCCTATCGGAGTACTCCGCACGGACGGAAAAGAAAACCTTCTTACCAGTCTTGAAATAGCCAGTGCACGTGATGCAAAAGGCAATCCGCTTGTACCCGAAGTCTGCATCTTTTTTGAGAATCACCTGATGCGCGGCAATCGTACCATCAAGATGAATGCAGAGAACTTCAATGCATTCCGTTCATTCAACTATCCCGTATTGGCAGAAGCAGGTATTCATATTAAATATAATAATGTGCAAATCCGCTTTAAGGAAGTTGAACGGGAACTGAAGCCACATTATCTATTAGATACCAATGTTGCTGTCCTAAAACTCTTTCCGGGTATTCAGGAGAATGTAGTATCAAGTATATTGAGCATTGAGGGATTGAAAGCTGTCGTGCTCGAAACTTACGGTTCGGGAAATGCTCCCCGCAAGGAGTGGTTCATACGCCGTTTGCGGAATGCTTGCGAGCACGGGATAGTCATCGTCAACGTCACCCAGTGCAGTGCCGGAACCGTAGAGATGGAACGTTATGAAACGGGCTATCAGCTAATGCAGGCGGGAGTAGTTTGCGGATATGATAGTACAACGGAGTCTGCCGTTACTAAACTGATGTTTCTACTGGGCCACGGTTATACGCCTGATGAGGTACGAAAAAGAATGCGTACTCCGATGGCAGGAGAAATTACCACCTAAATACGCCTCATAATCAGTTTGTCTAAATAACACATAAGGGTCGCCTATCAGTATTCCTGATAAGCGTCCCTTATACTACAATGTATCAATTCAAGTACTATTATCCCTCCGTCAATTTATATTCTATAACTGTTATTGAATACTTCTTCAAAGTTATATCTTTATCTTTCACATCTCTTTGTTGCCACACAGGAGCCAAATCCTTATCATCCTTACCGAAATATTCCCAACATTGAACTACTTTAGCATCAACCTTACCGGGAATAACAATATTCACACTCTCTTCCCTGTCGCCTTTATTAATAAGGTACACAAACAATTGATCCTTTTGTGGAGAATAACTCGCATAAGATATAATATACCCTTTTGATTCGGACTTTATCATTTTATCGCCCATAAACTTATTCCAAATCAGCAATGAATACCCTGTAGGATTGATATTCCCATTTGAATCAATAGCGTCGTGATCTGTCTGAGGCTGTTCTTCATTATTCAGCCAACGGGTATTCCAGAAACAAGAAAACTCTATCTGAGGTTCTAACAGTAATTGACCGGTCATATCAAAATTCACAATAGCATGCCCCATATCATTAGTTCCATGCCAAAGTCCGGCCCAATCAATTGTTCCATATTCAGCAACTATCAATTTCCACTTACTGAGTTGTTCCGGTGTGGCGTACTTATTCATAGCATTGAGTGCTGTTTGCGCAGGCCATATCAAACAACGAGCAGTATCTTTATAGCTTTCATATCCGGCATTAAAATTAAAAATGCCATAGTTACTCACGCATAAACGATCAATATAGTCCCCAGCCTTGGTTATAACCGCTTTAAAGAATTCATCACTATCGCCATTTGGAATAACTAAGATAGAGGGATCTACTGCCTTCATGGCTTTTGAAAAGTCAATAACATCCTGAGCATAGATATCAACAGTGGAGTTCTCATTATTCTTATTCCAACTCTCATTACCTATCATCCAATAACGCACATTGTACTTTTTCTTAATGTTGGCATACCTCACCCATTCAGCAGCATGTTTAATTAATGCCTCCCGACCGGAGACTCTTTCTCCTTTTTCAGGTTTACGCAAATAATTATCAGCAGCAACAACCAATACAGGTTCAGCGCCAACATCCCGACAAACTTTCATGAATTCATCGAAATCCAAAGGGTCATAAACAAACTCTCCATCTTTAAAAACTCCGGGATAATCATCCAAACCAATTGTTCTCGCCAATGAAGTATGTGATTCTTCATAAGGCGGTATGCTGAAAAGATATAAATCCGACTTCTCACCTCCCGGATATCGTAGATATTTTGTTCCTAATTCTTTTACTGCTTCTGTTACATTCTTCTTAGCCTTGGGAAAACGCCCGCCATCCATTATAAAATTCAGATTAATTCCTACCGGATGATTTGAGATATCACTGACAATACTATCCGTATATACTGTAATAGCTATCGCATCACCCATTTTATGGGCACAAGAAGTAAATAAAGACAGAACTAAAGTTGCTGTTATCAGTAAATTCTTTTTCATGGTTTTATAGCTTAATTAATAGAATTGATTATTCAAATTCCCGATATGCTCCAAAACGCGCTAAGCGGTCTTCACCTAAATTATCCGGAGTTATATATGAAGACTCTCCTAAAGCCTTGCATATTTGATGCCACATATCCGTACGATTATAAGTTTGATGTACTTTCTGAAATTTAATAGACAACAACAAATCTTTAGCAGCCTTATATTGTTTTTTATCAATAAGCAGTTGTACCCGCCTTTCGGCAATCCATTCATCTGCAGACGCATCAACTTTACTCAGCCATTCCTCGCGTTTAGCAAGAGTCCTACCCCCCAACTGACGCAACAATTTATCACGAGCCACAACCACCTGCGGATGCAATGCCACCCATTCTTCGCTTATGGCACCATAAGCTGCTTCCGCTTTGGTATATTCTTTATTTACTTCATACAATCTTGCCAATAAAGCCTGCGCCAACCCCAATTTTACACTACTTAAACAAGCAATAGCCTCTTTACTCCTTTCACGCCCGGCCAACCATGCACCGTAATAATACTTCCAATAATCTTGCTGATCTTTATTGCATTTTATAATAGCCCATTGAAAAGCATCATCAAGATTTTCCATCCCGGAAGGTGCCCAAAAAGTGATAGTCGGATCTATTTGAGGAATATTCGTTCCATACTCAAAAGCATTAAGCAATGCAATCCAAGGAGCAATCTCACTCTCTCTTGCCCAACCGAATAACGGCAGTTCTTCTATTGGGCGCAACGCAACTTCCGGCACAGAAAGTTTATAAATGTCCATTCGTTTATCAGCAGGTATCCAGAACTCAGTATGCTCCCTATATTCACCCGGCTGTAATTCCAACTTTATAGACTGGTCGCTGATAGGTCCTCCTTGCAGCTCTGCATAAGTCTGCCTATTATTTGTACTGAGCAATGACCACTCTTTATCTTCTTTCACTCCATAACTCCATAATTTTATTCCCGGTGCACTTTGTTCCTCTGCAATATGATAAAGCCCATATCCCAATGAAGGAGTATAAGCACCAAAAGCGTTTACATCTTTCGTCTTCCAGAAATATCCGGTCATTTCTGATATATCTTTTTCTTTTTTAGGTCCCTTTTTTTTCCAGTTTATTGTATCTAATGCAGAAGCATGTACCAATACTTCTCCTTGCGGAAAGCTATATTCAGTATCAGGCATGCAAGGAATAGCAGCATTTGTCCACGACATCCAAGGATAGGCATTTGTACCCGGATTATGTATTCTGACACGTTGTGTCAGAAAGTGATCTCCTGTTCCCAAAGAATATTCAACAGAGAACTGCATGCCGTAACGCATCTCCCGCTCACCACAAGTAACATAAATCCGGTCAGCGGTCCGGTCTATCTTATAACAAACCACCTCATTCTGAGTAGGGGTATGTGAAATAGGGAAGCTTACTTCTATACCGCCGGCCACAAAATAGAAACGTGGCAGAATACGTGTGTGACGTACGAGATGTGGATTATACAAAACCTCTTTACCGCTCCCTTTATGTATCATCGACATCACCTTACCACATAAGTCCGGACAAATTACAACTTTAACAAATTCATTTTCAAGTGAAATCATTCGATAAGTTTTAGGAATCGGCCGATTGGAAGTCTCACTATAACTAATATACGGATAAACCCCGTCAGCATCCATAGCAGTCGGAACAGGCCCTGCAGGAGTTAGCACATGAGTCAGAATTATTTCATTATATTCCTTGCAGGTCACGGGAAATGCCTCTTGAGCTAAACAGACAATAGAAGAGGCGTTCACACCCAATATTAGAATTACAAACTTCAGGTAAAAATCGATTTGTTTCATTTTTTATTCTTTTTAATCTCCAATAGTAAAAGTTGCATAATATTCAGGGATAACCTGTATCTTATTCAGTTGGCATACCCCTCCTTTTGAGAAATCCAGCCTAAGCCCTTCAGGTAAATCTTGCAGGTAAGTAGCATCAGCAAACAATTGTTGCAAATAAAAATAAATACCATCGTTCTGAATAGCCTCAGCATATCGCTTCAACCCTATCCGCCACGGGCTTCCATGATAAAAATTATCCGCTACCATCTCTCCATTAATAAATGCAGCACCTGTATCTCCAATATAATCAATAGAAAGAATAAGATCACTCACATCTCTGAAAGCACCTTCCGGCAAATGAACCTGAAAACGCCTCTCACTCGCCATATAGACTTCGGGAGAAATGTGTACCCCTTCCTTGGTAAATGATATCTCACTGTAATACTTCTTTTTATTGATCTTCGCAGAAGTTTCAGTTATAAAACGAACCGTAGGAAAAGCAACAGCCTTTAATATAGTATCTGTAGATTGAATCCGTACTTTAGCATCTTCTTGCAGCACATCTGCGGAAGTTATCAGTAATTTCTCCTCCTTTCCCACCGTCACTTTACAAGCCGCTAAGGCTTGCTCCCGAGTTAAAGTTGTAATAAGAATCTCTTTTCCTGCTATAGATTTTAGTCTTACCGTACTGTTAAGTCCAGGCACTGGAATCAACTTTTTAGTCCCTCCTTTCACCGTATTCTCTGCGAATATATACTCCGGCTTCATTCCTTCGGGTGCAAAAAAGAAATAATGTTTCTTTCCTCCGGAAGTAATTCTTGCCAGCGGTTGCAAGGTAGCCGACTTCAATAAGATACCATCTAAATCCATATTAAAAGGAAGAATTATATTGGCATTCTTCACTACCGTTACGGTTCCATCCTGTGGAAAACGAACCGTTTCACTGGCCAGTTTCAAAGTAAGACTGACATCTCTCAGATCTTCTCGTTTACAATGATCCTGGAAGTTCGTAATAAAAACAAATCCAGCATTTTCTTTTTTACGCACTGCATATCGAAGGGTATGAGTATTTGAAGGAGTAATCGTATCACTGTGTTCCGGCAACACCACTCCCATAGGTGCCAACAAATGACCGAAATCATTTACAAAATGATGAATAATGCGTAATGAATGATAAGAAGCGCGCGTATGTCCGAATTCTCCGATAGGAGCTTGAAAATCATAAGACATCTTTGGCACCCCTGAAGGTTCATCACTAAAGAAACCCCTTTTTCCCTGAGGAGTAATTCCGCCATGATACATATAATAGCCTATGCCATTGGCGCCACTTCCTAACGAACGTACCATTAATCCTTCACCTGCTTCGGCCGGAATGCGTGGCCTTCTGCCATAAGTCATCTGAATACCGACTCCCATTTCTGCACAAAAAGAAGGATATCGGTATCCTTCATATCGTACCGGAGAATAATCGGGAGTAGTGTGAATATCCCTGAATAAATAGAATGGAGACATACCTATATCCGCCCATGTCGGATAAGTATAAGCCGCCGTTACAGGAATAACTTCCTGAGGAATGATCGCAGCATTGCCCCACCCTGTAGCCGTATACAACGGAACTTCCATCCCATGAGACAGTGCTATTTCTTTCAACGTTTTCATGTGCTGATTACCGGCTTCAGGACTCTGGATATCCTGTTCTTGTACCGATACACCAAATTTGGTATTTTGCACATCATAATCAGCAACAGTATAGTCAATTGGCTGATCAGGATAGCGAATGGCCCAAGGAGCAGCAGAGTGCTGCAACTCATTTTCCAACTGAATACCAATAATACAACCACCATCTTTATAGAAAAATCCCTCCAGTTGAGAAGCAATTTCAGCATAAAGCCGATCTACATATTTCAAATACTCCCGGTCATTGGTACGAATCAGGAACGGACGCCCATAAAGCCAATCCGGTATACCCCCATTTCTGATTTCTCCGTGACAGAAAGGTCCTATACGAACGAGCGTTTTCATATTATGCTTCTGACAAAGAGAGATAAATTTCCGAAGATCCTTATCACCGTCCCAATCAAAAACACCTTCTGTTTCCTCGTGAATATTCCAGAAAACATAAGTGCAAATAACATTCACTCCTCCCGACTTAACCTTCAGTATCTGTTCTTCCCATTGTTCATTTGGAATACGGGTATAATGTATCTCTCCCATAATAGGGATAAAAGGAGACTCATTCAATTCCATATAATAACTATTTACAGATATAGAACCTCCGTCAGGAGCCACTCCACCCAAATCCAAATAACCAGTTTCTATTATTTTATCCGGTATATCCAAATTAATCTGATATGCAGACTGTGCATTTGCCCGGTAACAATAACCACTTATAAAACTAAGCAGTGTCCACCAGAAAAGACTTCTTTTATACATAACCCTCATTTTTTTAGGGGTATCATATCAGTTATAATTTCTTTCAGCCGAAGTATATCTACACTTACAGGAAGATTATATCCAACCGCCTCATAGTTTGCTGTTGCATCCTGAGGTACCCGAGGCTGTCGTTCTCCTTTTTGTCCGGCTGTTTCAGACCAAAATCGATTACCTTTATAAATCGCCATTTCTTTCGTTTCATCTCCATGCAAATGTTCTACTCCTCCATTAGTCAGAATAAATGTATTGTTCGCAAATTCCAGTCCCGAAGAAAATCCGGTGTTAAAAGAGATAGAATACCCCTGATTACTGATAATTAGATTATCGTGTACCTTAGTTTCACATAAAGGAACATCTTTATTATACGGATCACACCAAACATAGATACCCGCATGAGAATTCTTAATCCCGTCATTAATACTCACATTATAACGTACTATATTATTATTCCATTCCGTTGCACCGCCAAACTGAAACAAGCCATAACCGGCTCCCTCATTATTCATTGCAAGATTATACTGCATTAATGAATTCGTGATTCCTCCATCAAAATCAAATCCACCTCCGTCTAATCCTTCCGGAGAAGTCTTGTTGTCATGCGAGAAACAATATTGAATAGTCAAACGATCTGATTCGTATCCCCAGATTCCAACCGGTCCATTCCCGGGCCTCGGCATATCCCACCCATTCCCCATAGCCTCACAATACTCTATTATTGCATTGGTTACATGGCCTACCAATATCCCACTTCCGCTATGATTGTCCAGAATAGCTGGATTTCCGGCATTATTTTCGGCCACACAATGGCCTATATAAATATTATGTACAGATTTTGTTCCCCATTTACCTGTCACTTCAATACCGTTATAACCATTATCATGTACGTACGAATGAGTTATGCGCACATCGCCTCCACCAGTTATCCCAATGCCATTCATTTGATACCCGGAAGCTTCCACTCTATCAACCTCTATAAACCTCGAATTAATCACCTCTATGCCTGTCCCCGTATTGCCCTTTTTACGCCCCGAACCTTTCACCACTACATTCTTTACATGAATATTCTCACAGGCATCTATTACAATGGCAGAACTATGGGCAGAATAAATATGTGAAACTCCCGTCCCGTATGAAGTGATAGTAAGCGGATTCTCAGACGTCGCCTTTACCCCCTTAACATGAATAGTTCCGGTCAATATCTGATTCCCTGCCAGATGAATACAATCACCCGGCAAAAATTTAATACCTTTCAAAGCATCCAGACTTTTAAATGGAGATTCCATACTACCATCAGCAACTTGACTATCGCTAAAAGAATCCACATAAAAATTTCGTATGCCGTTAGCCCAACCTGTTACACAAGTCAATAGCAGTATAGACAAAAATAACAATTTATTCATAACCACACTTCTTATTAGAAAACTTCTATTTCATCTAATGCAATCGAAGGCAAAGCATTCGGATAAGGGTAACCTTCGGGTAACTCAGTTTGCCCGTTTATCACAAGCTTCAAGTATCGTCCGTCTTTCTTGTCCGTCTTCACATAATTATGATAGATCTCTTTCTCTCCTTTGTATACAGGATATGAGAAGGTACTTTCTCCTATCTGCCGGAATTCCTTACCATCTTTTGAAAGATAGCATATCATAGACTTAGCCGGAAGTGTACTGTTTATAGGAGCAACCATAGTACCGAAGCGAACTCCGGATACTGTCGTATTCTTTTTCAGATCAATCACAATCTCTACGCCGGAAGCGATAGCAGCCCACTCGTAATTTGAAGGAGTAAAACCTTGCACACCATCCGTAAACAGAGTAGGCTTTACCGGATACCAATCTAAACTCCAGGCATCGGTCGAAAGTGTATAGGTACATCCCGTTGCTTTATTCACCAGAAAGTTCTTAACCGTCGGAGCTTCCAATATCTGATTATCTTTATCTGTCACCACAGCCTTCACACAAGTATTCTCAGTCAAATAAACCGGACCTTTATAGATATCCGATTCTACCGTAGGTTCCGAACCATCCAATGTGTAGCGAATATCAACATCAGGGCATATAGTCTCAAGTGTAACCGCATACATTCCTTTCTCACTATCCCAACCTCCCTGAATACGAGGTCTGAAATATTCACGGCATGTATTGACATTCCTTTTCCGGAAAAAAGAAAACTCTTTCTTCAGACGAGAAATAAACAGTTCCCGGTTTTTATTCTCAAGTTGGCTCCAAGCTACTTCTGCAATGGCAAGCAGGCGGGGAAATGCCATATATTCAAATTTCTCAATAGTAGCGACATATTCTCCCCATATATTTCCCTGAATCCCCATTATATGCTTAGCTTCTTCCGCAGTAAGTGCCTCCGGAATAGGTTCGTAATCATATACCTGTTCCAATGATATAAATCCACCGATAGCTAAAGGAGCAAATTCCGGATTCTCCTGATAATAATCCAGATAACAATAAGTATTAGGAGTCATAATCACATTATTACCCAATTGAGCTGCCTTTATGCCTCCCGCTTCCCCTCTCCACGACATTACCGTAGCTTTCAGAGGAAGTCCCCCTTCCAACACCTCATCCCAACCAATTAGCTTTCGTCCAAGACCTTCCGCAATCTTCTCAACCTGCTGAATAAAATAAGCATGAAGTTCAAACTCGTCTTTCAGATTTTCTTTCCTTATCAAGGCCTGACAATCCTCACATTGTTCCCAGGATGTTTTAGGGCATTCATCACCGCCAATATGAATATATTCTCCGGGAAACAAGCTTGCAACTTCTGTAAGGATATCCTTTATAAACCGGAATGTCTGAGGTTTGGGACAATACACCTGGTCAGAAATGCCAGCTCCTGCCATCAAATCAAGTGAAGAATGAAAACTGCATGCATATTCCGGATAAGCACTCAAAGCCGCCAAGGCATGCCCCGGCATTTCAATCTCAGGAACAATCGTAATTTGCCTGTCAGCTGCATATCTCACAATATCACGAATTTCATCTTGTGTATAGTATCCTGAATGTTCTTTTCCATCATAATGACGAGGATAATATTGATCCCAAGTGCCAATAGCCGAATTAGAGCGTACAGAGCCTTTTTCAGTAAGACGCGGATATTTTTTTATCTCTAACCGCCATCCCTGATCATCAGTCAGATGCCAGTGAAAACGATTCAACTTATAATTAGCTGCCAGATCAATAGCCTTTTTCACATCTTTCAAAGGTAAATAATAGCGTCCCGCATCAATCAAGAATCCCCGGTAAGAAAAACGAGGTGCATCTTTCACAAGGATACAAGGAAGTGAAGTATGATTTTCATCCGCCAGAATCAACTGGTTAACAGTCCGGAGAGCATAAAAAAAACCGGCAGGTGTAGATGCCTTAATTACCACTTTATTGGCAGCAACAGAAAGTTCATACGCTTCTTCACCCAGGGACTTTTTATCTTGCAGTAATATGCCGGCCTTTTTAGACTTATTTGTTTGCAAACTCAAACCATAGTCTCCCAACATCTGCTCCATAAAGTTATCAATTATCTGATTTACTTCCGGCTGTTTACCGACATAAAGAATATTATTGTTATGAGCTAAATCGAACGTACCTTGCTTCTCTTGTATATAAGAAGGCTGAGGTATAATATTGGCACCCATGGCAGTAGGAATCACCACCCAGAATAATGCCACTAGATTTGCTACACATAATCTGAATAAATTCATATCTAAAGTATTTTAATGATTTAAGATTCTATTTTAATTCGCCCCGATGATATCAAGTACTTTCAGTTCTTTACCATTGACAGGTACAGTTTTATCCTTCAAGAAATCAAGAAGAATATCCCAATTCTTATCTTCCGCATTATACCAAAGTGATTTATTGAAAAATCCATCCTGTTTTGTAAAACCGGTGGCAGGGGTTTTCAAACTACCGACATATACATTTCCGGAATATTGGTTACCCACTGCCTTTTCTTCTTTTACAGCTACAGTCACCTCCGGAGCATAAATATAATTGTTCTTGAAGACATCTCCTTTCCCATAAGATGAATCATGCTTGGTGAAATGGAAAAGTGTACGGTCTATCTGCGGCTCCGGTTTAGGAAACAGGTAAAACAGATTATTCTCTACCAATGTGTTCTGAGTATATCCGGTGAAATGCATTGCAGGGCTAAAATAAGCATCTTTATGGCTTGCATTAGTCAGATAATTGCGTAGTCCATCATTTATACTGACATTGTAACGTACTTTTGTTTCAATATTACCATTCACACACCAGTCTTCAGGCCAACCATCCGTACCAATTACCAACATGAAGCCGCCATCATTATTATAACTCAGATTATACTGGAATACCGAATTCCGACATCCCCAGTCCGAATCATAAGCATACCCGTCTATGATAGATTTGTGATCACTTACTACATTAAATTGTACCACTGTATTATCGCTACACCAAGGCCATATTCCATCGCAAGCTTCGGATTCGGGCAACGTTTTCGGGCAATTCTTCATCACGTTATATTCTATCAATCCACCATCACAACCAGCCAGTACAATACCGTCACCTGGCACTCCATCCAATACATTCTTCCTGATGACCACTCCCAAATTAGGATTCCATTGTTTCCTGATCCAGTATCCCTTAAACTTAATTCCATCCCTTTGACAATCTTTCAGATAGCAATTTTCAATAGTCATTCCAACAAATCTATTCAGAATACTATCATTATCCCGGCCATTCTGAATACAAATTCCAATGCCACCACCTTTCTCTATCACCGTACTTCCATATACATCATGCACATACAAGTCATCAATGACCATATTATGTGATTCTCCAAACTTATCCAATTCAACCCATAGCCCCAGCAAACCGGCTTTCGGGGCATCACCTTTATTAGAAATCTCCAGATCACGTATCACCAGATTCTCTGAATTCAATATATGAACAGCGGCCGTATCAACTCCATTTCCTTTGATATGCGGTTTTTCCAGTCCTCCATATTTGCCCAATACAACAGGATTATTCTCCTCTCCACAACAGGAAAGCAAAAGTTTCTCCGTAAATACAGCACCGGATTTCAACAAAATGCTGTCTCCACCTTTTAGAGTTAAAGACTGAAGCTTTGCCAAAGACTTAAAAGGAGTTCGTACAGAAGTTCCGTTATTAGCATCGTCACCATTTACAGAATCAAAATAATAATTAGTCGTTATCACCTGTGGAGAGCAGGAAACTAACATTGCAACCAAACCTCCACATAGTATTGTCTTTATATTTTTCATATACATATTATTTTTAAGTTTATTATTACCAATTATCTGTCCGGAAAGAAGATACCGGAAGGCCACTAAGGCTGAATAATTCCGGTTCTACATAATTTTTAAAGGCATATCTAACAGCTTTCGGCTTCCTCACATATTTAGAAGACACTACTACAACATCTCTTTCTTCATCTACATACGCTTCCGCCGGATGAAAAACCTTACTCTCATCTGCTATTTCAAATAAATGCAGAGGTTTTCCATAACTCGTTAGTCCATAATATAAATCTTTAAAATAGATCACAGCTTTATCATCATCGACTTCCATCCTTTCAAAAACCGGACTCTTATATTCAAATCCCTTCATATTATACACTTCAGCTAATGCCATCAATCCTAAACGTTCGCCGACTTTCTCTTTGCGTACCGGATGGATCTGCTCTACTTCCCCTACATCCAAAATGACCGCCATCCCACTATTCTCGATTCGATCCATGCTTTTTCTCTGTTCATCACGCAGATAAGCACCTACATGCTCACCTACCTCACTTGGAACATTCCATGTAGCATAATCAAAAGGAGCTATTTGCGTGAAATAAAACGGGAAATTTCTTCCCCACTTCCGTCTCCATTCAGCTACCATAGCAACCAGCCGATTCGAATATTGAGAAACATTATACACATTTGATTCTCCCTGATACCAGATACACCCCTGTATGCAATAACCGACAATAGGATTCAACATTCCATTATACATGGTAGTAGGTATATTAGCCTCCCACCCTGTGGTACCATCGCTCACTTCCGGAACAGAAATATCACCCAATGTCTGACAAGTTTCACGGCTCATCCAAGTTTCAACAATGGAACCTCCAAAACTGGCATTAATAATACCAACCGGAACTCCAAGATTCTCCTGAATAAAATGAGCAAAATACCATGCAACCGCACTACAATCTCCTACATTTTCCGGAGCTGCCACCACCCAATCCGCCTTTATATCCGGAAGCGGTTTATAACTGCCAAGTGGAGGCACATTTATAAAACAAATATTACTTTTTTGAGAAGCCAAAATAGCTTTGGTAGATTCATAACATTCTTTCAGCTGCATAGCCATATTTGATTGCCCACTTGCCAACCAAACCTCACCTATATATACATCGCTGAAAGTTATAGTCTTATCTTCCGTTATGGTTAATATATAGGGACCTCCTGCTTCCGGTGTATGCAGCATTATTCTCCACGTACCATCTTTCCCAACTTTAACGGAATAACTCTTGTCGTTCCATGATGAAGTCACTGTGACTATTGCCCCGGCATCCGCCCATCCCCATATCGGTGTGGTCGTCTTTTGCTGCAACACCATATTATTACCGAAAATACCGGCAACCCGCAAATCCTTTGCCTCAACTGTCAAAACGACCAAAGCCAGAAGAAATAAGATAATATTGAATCGTTTCATTTTATCAGTCTATCTTTTGTAAACATTCAAAATCAAATTCAATCTTTTTCACATCAGCCTGCTCATCAGTTCCGTTTGCCGGTAAGTCAAAAAAGATTTTCTCGTCTTTATCCAGTTTATAAATCACAAGCGTCAACTCTTTCCCCTCTACAGAATGTTCCTGTCGGTTCAAACCTACTGTCCAGGTGGCATGACTGTTATAATCATCATCTGAAAGCATATATCCGTTATAGATTTCCGCCTTATCACCGGAATAGTTGATACGCATATAGATGTTATTCAAATTCTCCAATGCATCTGTCGGCACTTGTATCCTCCACTCTTTGAATGTATTATAAGCAATACCTTCGGCATATCCCGGTTTATCTACTACCACCGGAGCCACCGGTTGCGGAAACACCCGTGTGAGTGAAGGGTTGGAATAATAGTCCGTCGTCAACCAGGAAGAGTCGGTACTAAATTCAATCCTGTCATAATTATAGTATTCCACAATGACACGTGCAGCAAATTGCTTCTTCCCCTCAACAAATGGAAAACTTGCAAACAACAGATTCACACCTTTTCTGGCATATCCTGTAAGGTCTATTTCATTTAACTGGTTTGGTTTTACTTCCTGATTTACCCAAGTATCATTCAGATTGAGTATACATTTCGACTCCGGATACATAAACAAAGTGACTTTCTTAATCTCTGAAGGATTATCCAGATTGAATTCCTTAAAGAAGAAACGACGATAACGCTGCTGATAAGGTTCAATCCCATGAAAGTTTGCTGTTTCCAACCATTTAGCCTCTTCCAGGATGCCCTTAGACTGAATACGAATATCCATTTGCGGCTGATTGAAAATAACCGCTTTCTGTTCAAAACCCGGATTCATACCCGTTTTCAACTTATAATAAGCAGCCTTCTTATCAGTAGAGAAAATATAAACATCTCCAAGTGAACTGTATAAATCCGCATCAGAGATATAGCATACTTTCTTCCCATCTTGTTCCAATAACCAACAGTTATCAGCCTCTTTTTCAGTCAGAATGACAACATACTTTTCTTCTCCATTCTGCAATTGTATTTTAAGCACACAATCTTTTCCCGGATTAAGTCCGCTAACAACCCAACTATCACTTTCTTCCTTTATCTTAGCCCGGTTTACCTCCACTCCTTTCACAGTCGATTTATCAAAAGATAGCTCCACTGGAATTTGTCTGTTCTGGAAAAACAGATAGCAATTATCAACACTTCCCATCAATTGTGCCGTGGCATAATTCAGGCGCATAGCACCAAGTTCCACATTCAAGGGCCAGATAAAGACCGTACTATCCTGCATTTCAATACCTTTCTGAGGGAAACGAAGCGTTTTATCTTTCAGTTTCACCTCAAACTTCACACTCTTTTGTACCTTCTTCGGATGATAACGGGAATAATTGATTCCAAACATATAGCCGGTTTCATTATTAGAGCGTACAGCTACTTGTAACCCATCTTCTTCCCACTTCGGGATAACAGGCATCATGGGAGCCAGGTCTTTTTCATACTCATTGACAAAGTAATGCAGTTTTTTCACCTTCTTATAAGATTCCGCTATTTCTCCTGATTCGCGGATAGCAGCCTGAAAATCATAAGATTTCACCGGTAAGCGGCTCCAATACCCAGTTTTCAATTGCTCTTCCTCAGTAGACCATAGTTTACCCGTAAACTGAGTGGCACCGGCAAAAATATAATATCCCAGCAGGTTAGATCCTGAACCAAGTTTGGCTATCATCATACCCAACCCGTCTAAAGGATCGATGCTGAGTCGCCTGTGATAGGTATTTTGTACACCCACTCCCATTTCACAAGTAAAGAAGGGATATTCTTCATACGTCATATACACATCTTGCCGCTTTATCTGATCGTTACCTATATTCTCATTATCACGGAACGAATCGAACAAGAAGTTTCCCGGCTGGTATTCTTTTCCCACATGTTCCACCCATGGAGCATCTGCATATCCTCCCCATAAAGGAATTACCTCAAAAGGAGGAACAGAACCGTCTCCCCAGCCCGTAACCGTATACATCGGGACATCAATGCCATTTTCCAGAGCCGTATCTTTCAGCCATTGGATATGTGATTCACCCTCCTTTCCATACCAATATTCATTTTCCAACTGGATGCCTATGATATTCCCGCCATCTTTATAGTAAAGCCCTTTCAACTGGTTAGCTATTTGGGCAAAATAACGTTTTACATAATTCTGATAAACCACATCATTTGAGCGGTCTTTCAGATATTTTTTTTGTAAGATCCAGTCGGGTGTCCCACCATTACGCGCTTCTCCATGCGACCAGGGTCCCAGTCTCGGAACTACAAACAATCCATGCTTCCGGCATAACTTAATAAAGCTGCGCAAATCCTTCTCATTCTCCCACTCAAACTGACCTTCTATCTCTTCGTGATGATTCCAAAACAAATAAGTAGAGATAATATTGATACCGCAAGCTTTCATTTTCAAGATACGGTCTTCCCACAAATCCTTACGGATACGCGAGAAATGCAACTCTCCCATAACGGGTAAGATTGGCTTCCCTCCCATAGTCATATATAGACTATTAACTTCTATTGCTTTCTCCTTAGGCCCCGGATTTCCCATCTTCAGATGACCACACGAAGGTGTCTCCATGACGTCCGAAGCATCCAGCCTATAAACTTTCTGTGCTGATAAGTTCGTAAACAGGCAAAAACCGATAAATAACAGGCTATTTTTTTCATTTGTATTCTATCATTAGGTTAATAAACCGCTTCCATTGTCTGAGTGCTCCACTGATCCGCCCAGCGAATAAGTGGTCTGTCTCCATCGAACTCAATCGGCAACCAGACATACCGTGAATTTATTAAATCCGTTTTATTCCATCTGTCAAACATAGCGATAAATTGATCCTGCATCCCTTCAATGGGGAGTACGTAGGTACTTTGGGCATAAAATGTCTTATCGGCATCACGCCCCAGACAGGGGTTATCTTTCAGTTCCCAAACTCCCATCATTGAATCGGATACAGCCCATTTGGCTTTATTCGGATCCCAACCGGTGCAACCGGATGAGAGCATATAATAATGACCGTTTCGTTTAAAGACCGCAGGAGCTTCCCGGGATTGTCCGATAAATCTCCGGACATAAGTTCCTGAAGGTTTTGTATAATCATCAGTCAGCAAACTGATATATAAGGTACTGTTCCATTCTGACGAGCAGATATGATAAGCCTTTCCATCATCATCCTTGAAGATAGTCTGATCACGACTATCTGCCCCATTCGGTTTAAAAGACCCCAAATAAGTGAAAGTTCCTGTCGGTGAGTCACAGACCGCTACCCCGGCATGTGCCTTTTCATAATCAGGGCTTTCAATATGCATCCACATCACAAACTTACCGGTTTTCTCATTATAGATAACCTTCGGACGCTCTATCACTTGCGAAGGGTGAAGATCTGAAGTCGGATCATCATCTACCGTAGGCAGAACCTTACCCTCAAATTTCCAGTCTGTCAGATTCTTAGATGAATAGCAAGCCACCCCCCCGGCTTCAGCCCGCCAG
>OKWE01000888.1_pt1 | contig 18149 bp, 21 predicted proteins | sample 1607051 | NCBI WGS metagenome assembly OKWE01 (sample SAMN04414079, study PRJEB24778) | human gut metagenome | material: faecal | host: Homo sapiens | reverse complement strand
CTATCTCTTATCTGGAGATACAGCTACTGTCTGGTGTTTCAGGGGGCTACATCACGTAATATTACGGTCTTTACTGGCTGGTAATGCTTTAACTGAACAGCCATCTGGGCATAATACTTCATCAACATCGCGAAAAAGGACATCTTCCTGAATACCTAATACCTTACGGGCATAACAATTTAACTGACGAATCACCCCCAACTCGCTGATAACCAAAACCCCTTCATTAAGTGACTCCATCACCGACTCCTGCTCGTTTACCAACCGACGCAGAATTAGTTGCTGAGATATCGCTTCTGCGCCAGCCTGAACAGTGCCTAACGTATGGTAATGGAAACAACCAGGATCAGCAGTAAGGGTCAGAATGCCAAGCATTCCACCGTTTTCATCTCTGATGGGAGCTGCCGCGCAATGTTTACCTCGTACGCGTAGCGCTTCTTTATAGTTCTCAGCGCTCAGCAAATAGACCAGCCGGTTCTCTTTGAGACACCGTCCAGTACAGTTTGTACCTTGTACCGTTTCGCAAAGAATACTACCGATCGGCGTCAAGTCCTGGCCGCAATAATGCAGGGTCACTCCGTTAGCATCTGTCAGGTTGATATGTCCATCAGGGTTGTAGGCCAGCAAGTTACGCATGATTTCACGAGCGATGGAAATCAGTAGTGAATTTCTCGCCATGATTCGGCGCAGTTCCCCCTGTTCGCAAAATTGATATTCGAAGTGATAAGCATCTATGCCATTGGTATGGCTTCGTAGCCATGATGCATGAACAACAGAGCGTAATCCTTCAGGTTTTTCCCCCTTTTCGAACTCTGCCCAGGCTCTATCCAGTTCATCGGTGTACTGCGCAAAACCTTGTTCATGGTTAAGCCGGGCAATCCGCTCGCATTCTTCATCCCAGATATCACTGATGCTATGGCTCATCTGTTTCATTCTCTGTGCATTTTAATATGTTCATTCTATATACATGTTGTGTCATTGTGTCTTTTTTATGAACACATTGTGATCGTTATCTATTTTTATTTCTTTATGAAACATCGAGATGCGATTTGGCACATCTGTTGCTATTAGAACAGTGTCTCCCTACAAAGACATAAACTAGAAAAATCAATATGGAGTAAAATGAAATGTCTACACGAAAGCACAACGTGCCTTACCTCATATTCATATGTGCCATTGCATCTATTAGCGGGATCATCCTCGGTTATGATGCTTCCGTTATTTCTGGCGTCATAGATCCGCTTACTGAACATTTGTCACTCTCACCAGCGGAAAGCGGATGGGCAGTTTCAAACGTCATTCTGGGTTGTATTGCGGGTGCCTGGGGGGTCGGACGTTTCACTGACCGTTTTGGCCGCAAAGTAACCTTGATCGTCACAGCTATTCTGTTCACCATTTCCGCTATCGGGTCGGCATTAGCCAATGATCTCACCTGGTTTGTTATCTACCGTATGATTGGCGGATTGGCCGTGGGTATGGCATCAGCTGTTACCCCCCTCTATATCGCGGAAGTATCCCCGAAAGACCTTCGCGGGCGGATGCTGGGAATGCAGCAGATGCTGATGGTAGGCGGTCAATTAGTGGTTTACATCGTAAATTACCTGATTGCCAGAGGAATGGCGCATGAATGGGTAGTGTCTATGGGCTGGCGTTGGATGCTGGCATCTGCACTCATTCCCTGTGTGCTATTCCTTGTGATGGCTTTCTTTATGCCAGAATCGCCACGCTGGTATGCGATGCGCAACCAGAGAGAAAAGTCACTGGAGGTACTGACCTCGCTGTCCAACCCAGGACATGCCGAGCGCTTATATGCTGAAATTCGTACCTCCATCGCCACCGATTCTGCTTTGCAGAGTACACCCACATCTCATGGCATTCTGCGGGATAAAAAATCGTCTTACATCCTGTGGATAGGCTGCGCTATCGCCGTCTTACAGCAGGTCTCCGGCATCAATATCCTGATGTACTTTGCGCCTTCACTTCTACAAAACGTTACCGGAAACACACAGGATTCCCTCTTTCAGAGTATTTTCCTTGGCCTCGCACTATTGGCTGGAGTGAGCATTGCGCTGGTGGCCTTTGACCGCGTCGGACGAATCCCGTTGCTGCGCTGGGGGGCATTGGGCTGTGCTGCCTTCCTGTTATTCACCTCATGGGCCTTTATGAGTGAAGCAAAAGGGTATCTCCCGGTCGTCGGCTTAGTCGGATTTATTTTTGTGTTTGGTATGTCCTGGAGCCTCGGAGCCTGGTTGCTGATTTCTGAGATCTTCCCTAATCGCATGCGGGCCGTTGCCATGGGTTATGCGTTTTGCTCCCTGTGGATTTCGAACTTCATCGTTACTCAGAGCTTCCCGATGATGAACCGCAATCCTGTATTGATGGAGCACTTCCATGGGGCATTCCCTCTGCTGTTATGCAGCGGATTCAGCATTATCGCTTTCTGGTTTGTTGGCCGTTTTCTGCCGGAAACCAAGGGTGTTTCGCTGGAACATATCGAACCGTTAATGCTTTCAAAATCCCGTCGATTTGGCGGCGAGCAGGAGATGTTCGTCACGCCAAAATCTGTTTCGCAAAAATAATTAACCAATACCCTATATCTAAGGAGAATGAGATGTCAGTTAAAAACATTGTACGCATCGGTCTTATTGGCGCAGGTCGTATGGGCAGCTTTCATGGTGAAACTGTTGCTCAACGTGTACCGGGCGCAACTCTGATTGCCGTTGCCGATCCGGTTCCTGGCGCAGCCGAAAAACTAGCCGCCAGACTGGGAGCAAAAAAATCGTATACGGATCCACAGGATCTGCTGAACGATCCTGAAATCGATGCCGTTGTGATCGCTTCTCCGGCACGCACCCACGCTGAACTGGTCGTCGCCGCAGCCAAAGCGGGTAAAGGCGTATTTTGTGAGAAGCCAATGGCCGTCACCCTGGAAGATGCAGATAAAGCCATTAATGCGGCTAAAACAGCCGGAGTTGCTCTACAGGTAGGTTTCAACCGTCGATTCGTGAATGGTTTTGCTGCAGCGTATGAAGAGATAAAAGCGGGTAAAATTGGCGTGCCACAACTGTTGCGTTCAACGACTCGCGATCCTGGTTTGGGCGATCCTACGCCAATCCCACATTGGACCATTTTCCTTGAAACACTGATCCACGATTTTGACATCCTGCTGCACCTTAATCCGGGCGCGAAACCCACCCGTGTTTATGCGGTAGCCGATGCATTAGTGCGCCCCGATTTTAAGGATCGTGGCCTGCTGGACACCGCAGTCGTGAATATTTGCTTCGACAATGGCGCGTTCGCCACTGCTGAAGCTAACTTCCAGGCAGTGTATGGCTATGACGTTCGTGGTGAGGTTTTCGGTAGTAAAGGCATGCTACAGGCAGGAAATATCAATGTGAACAACTGCGTGCGTTACACCGCTGACGGTATCTCTATTGACACAGCACGTCGTGATACTGACCTACTTCATGATGCCTATGTTGCAGAAGTGACCGACTTCGTACATTGCGTTGCAACGGGCGCCACGCCGAAAGCAACCGGTGAAGATGCACGTAATGCATTAGAAGTCGCGCTGGCATGTATCGCATCTGTTCAACAGTCTCAGCCGATTAAGCTCTAAGGATTAAAATATGCCTACTTACTCACTGTCGGTCTGCGCTGAAATGGTATTCCTTGATCTGCCATTTATTGAGCGCGTTGAACGCATTCACGCTATGGGCTTTGGCGTGGAGATTTGGGACTGGACCCAAAAAGATATTGATGCGCTGGTGAAAACCGGTGCCCGCTTTACCTCAATGACAGGCTACATCTCTGGCAACCTGACCGATGATGAAGAAATTGATCACCTGCTTTCCAGCGCCAGTCAGTCACTCGAGGCCGCTCGACGCCTTGGCTGCCCGTCTCTCAACTTGCACGGTACAGGACTGAACAATGTTGGTCTGCCGGTGAAACCTGTTGAAATTGTAACGGGTGAAATGTGGCTGAAAGCGAAAAAGACGCTGGATGCCCTTGCCGCTATGGGGGAGAAAGCAGGCAAGGTATTCACTTTGGAAAACCTAAATACCGCCGTTGATCATCCGGGAACACCTTTCGCTAAAGCAGAGGATACTATGGCCCTGGTGTGCGCAGTGAACAGCCCATACCTGAAAATGAATCTGGATATTTATCACGCGCAGATCGGTGAAGGTAACCTGGTCGAGCTTATCCGCAAATGTGAGAAACATATCGGTGAAATTCAGGTTGCCGATGTGCCGGGCCGTAAAGAGCCGGGTACCGGTGAGATCAACTATAAGGCTGTAGCCCGCGCATTGAAAGGGATTAACTATCAAGGCGTGGTCGCGATGGAAGGTTGGGCATCAGGTGATTCCATCGTCGCACTTGAAGCCTTCCGCGAAGCGTTCACGCTATAAGAGTTAACATCTTTAGGCGCTCATTTTGCATCGCTTCTAAGCTAAGGAAGCGATGCATTTATTGTAAAGGATAGAACGATGAACGTATCAACACGTATTCATGTTGGCGTTAGCCCGCTCTCCTGGACTAACGATGTACTCGAAGATCTTGGTGGCGATATCCCATTGGAAACCTGTCTGGCAGAAGCGGCGGTGGCTGGCTACGAAGGAATTGAACTTGGCCGAAAGTTTCCGCGATCCATCGACACACTTGAGCCATTACTGAATCAAGCTAAGCTGAAGCTTGCCTCTGGTTGGTATAATGGCCTGATGGCTGAACGAAGTTTTGAGGATGAGTTAGCAGCGGTACACGATCATGCCATGTTATTGAAATCACTGGGTGCAAAAGTCATGGTATATGGCGAGTGCGGCGCAATGCCCGGACTCACGCCACTCGATGAGCCCCTGTCGAAATCTCCTGCCTTAGGACATATTGATCTGCCTCAGTACGCAGAAAAAGTGAATAAGTTGGCCGTCTCTTTATTGAAAAACTATGGTTTACGTCTGGCTTATCATCACCATTTGATGATGGTTGTTGAAACCGACGACGAGCTGAAAGCCTTCCTGAAAGCGACTCATGACTTGGTCGGCATCGTCCTGGACTGTGGGCATGCAACCGCGGCAGGCGTAGATATCGAATGGGTACTTGAAAAGTATGGCAACCGTGTGGCACATGTCCATCTAAAAGATGTTCGTGGTGAAGTACTCGATAACGTCATTAACAATAACCTGAGCTTCAATGATGCAGTAAGAGCCGGTCTTTTTACTGTGCCAGGCGAGGGGGTAGTTAATTACGCTCCGGTTATTCATTTTCTGAAAAACTCAACCTACGAAGGCTGGATTATCATAGAAGCCGAACAGGATCCTGAAAAAGCACCACCTTTAGAGACAGTAAAAAAAGCGCGCGCATGGGTTAAATGCGAGCTGGGTATTTAGCATTTGAACAGGTTTGCTGTAGGTTTTTGGCGCTCGTTGAGCGCCTTTTTTGACCTTTGGCCGCACCCACCCGTATTTCATTGTGTTGAACCGACTAGTTTGTAATAACGATCCCACTGGCCCGGAGGCTGCGACGGGTTGAATTAATTGATTCCAGAAGACGCTTACGACTGTCGCTCAGATGTCGGGAAAGTAATGCTGCCGCTTTATCTGTTTCCCGATCCCTGAGGGCGCTAACAATCTCTACGTGCTCTTTCCAGGCTGGGTTAGTGGGCTCTTTATCCAACCAACGCGCGCGGGATAATCGTCTAAGGGAATCCTCAATACCTTCTATGATAAAGGTATTACCGCAGAAACCTGCCAGTTGTAGGTGAAACTGACTTCCAGCGTCATTGAGATCCTTTTCCGAATCATCTTGATCACAATCCACGAACAGTGCTTCCAAACTGTCCAGGTGCTCTTTGGATATCAGGTTAGCCGACAGGCGAACGGCAGCCACTTCTAGCACCTCACGGTAAATACACAATTGTTCCACCTCTTTTACATCAATGGGCGCCACTATCCAACGCAATCCTTCCCGGCAGACAAGTCCCTCTGATTCTAATTTTTGTAATGCAGCACGAACAGGGGTTCGCGATGCGTTAAAACTAGCCTCTGCCCATCGTTCAGTCAGTCTTTCTCCGGGTCCTAAATCCATTCTGAGGATCATTTTTCTTAGCTGGCTTTCGACCTCTGATGCTTGACTCATAGTGGCAATACTCTCCTGGCAATTGACAGTAAATGGGGGAATCCGTATGGTATACCAAAACGGTGTACCAACGAAGGCTTTCATATGACACAATCATACAACAGTTACTGGCAACGTAATCTGCTGGTCTGTTTTATCGGCTCCTTCTCAACCGTCTTTGCAATGACCCTGATGCTCCCCTTCCTACCACTCTATGTTGAAGAGCTCGGAGTTCATGGGCACTCAGAGGTAGTTCAATGGTCTGGCGTGGCATTCAGCGCAACATTTATTACTGCCGGATTGATCGCCCCAGTCTGGGGGAAACTGGGGGACAGGTATGGGCGCAAATCTATGCTTGTAAGAGCCAGTCTTGGTATGGCAATTACTGTTTCACTTATGGGTTTGGTGACAAATATCTGGCAACTTGTCGGTTTGAGATTGTTAGTTGGCCTGGCTGGCGGTTATTCCTCCGGCGCAACCATTCTTATAGCGGTCCAGGCACCCAGAGAGCGTGCCGCTTGGGCGCTTGGGATCGTTTCATCCGGTGTTATGGCAGGTAATCTGGTTGGCCCACTTGCCGGCGGTTGGTTGCCTGCTCTGATTGGTATTCGGTCCACGTTTTTTTTCGCAGGCGCGCTAATATTTCTGGCTTTTATCATGACCCTCACTCTCATCCGGGAAGAGGTGCAACCGAATACAGATGCTGAGGCGAAAAAGCGAGTGAGTTGGTCTCAGTTACCTCACCGTTCTGTGATTGTCTGCATGCTTTGTACCGGTCTGCTACTGATGCTGGCCAATATGTCGATAGAACCCATTATCACGGTCTATGTGCGCACTCTCGTCAGCGAGGCTTCTCAGATAACGAAAGTCGCGGGATATGTGATGGCTGCAGCGGCGCTGGGCAGCATTATTTCTGCCTCATGGCTCGGAAAACTGGCGGACAGGTTAGGACATTTACGCATTATCACGCTGGCGCTGACTGCGGCCGGCTTACTGCTGATCCCTCAGGCATTTGTCACTTCCGGGTGGCAACTGATCGCCCTGCGTTTCCTTATGGGCCTGGCGCTTGGAGGCTTATTGCCTTGTATTGCAGCAGTGATACGACACCGCGTACCAGAAGGCACGGTGGGCAGCATTCTTGGCTATTCCGTCGCAGCGCAGTTCGCTGGCCAGTTCATTGGGCCGCTGATTGGAGGCTTTGTCGGAGGGCATATCGGTATGCCCGCCGTCTTCCTGGCAACCAGCTGCATCCTGCTAGCCGGAGCTGCCTGGAATTTAAAAATACATCGCCAGTCAGCAACGCGCTGACTGACTTCATTACCTTTCAACTACACATTAAGGAAATTTTATGTCTAATCAACTCAGTAACATCAGTAAAAACAGCGCCCTACTGGTTATGGATTTTCAGACGATTATCCTTAACAATTTCCTCCCGCAAGAAAGCGCTGGAAACGTTATCCGCAATACCGCATCACTGATAGCCGCTGCGCGCGCTGTAGGCGTACCGGTCATTTATGTCAGTGTCGGATTCCGCAAAGGATATCCCGAGGTCAGCAAAAACAACACTATCTTCTCTTCGATTAAAGAGAATGGAATTTTTATGGCTGACAATGAGAGCACAGCTATTCATCCCCATGTAGCTCCGGCAGAGAATGAGACCGTCATCGTTAAACGCAGAGTCGGCGCATTCTCGTTTACCGAACTTGAGATGATCCTTCGTGCTCAAGGCATCGAAAACCTGATCCTTACCGGTGTGACGACCAGTGGAGTTGTGCTTTCTACGGTCGGGCAAGCGTTTGACCTGGATTACCGCCTTATCATTGTGAAGGATTGCTGCGCAGATCCAGATCATGAAACCAATGTGTTTTTGCTTGAAAAAATTCTACCTCAACATGCTTTTGTTACCAGTTCATCTGAAATATCAAAAGCCTGGGCATAAGATACTTAAATCTCCCGCAATGTGGGTGATTTGTGTATGGTTGTCCCTTTTGAGCGATGAGCAGACGTAGCCGCAGTTACCGGCTACACACTAATAAAGTAACCGGAAGTAAGTTTTTAGCATTACTGGCGAGACGGGCATCGTTACCAGAAAGCAGGAGTAATGCTGGAAGAATTCTACAGCCAGGGCGTGGCTCAACTAAATCTGTTCGATGACAATGCAACGCGGCAGAATAGTGCCAAACTGATGGAAGTCTCGACCATCTCAATGCGAAAAACGGAAGAGGAACTCTGTATTTTGCAGGGCAGGGGATCCAGACTGCCTGGCAGATGAAGCGAGAAATGCTTTCGCCTCGCTATACTCGAGGTTCTGTGACCTGCTCAAAGTCAGGTGACTCAGCCATTAACATTAGTGATTGTGCTACTACAGTCCGCTTAAAGCGAGGAGCGGAAGTAGCCTGGCCAAATACGTGGCGGTCGTCCTACAGATATTCCGACATGAAAGTAATTCATACTGCCTTAGATATAATAAGAATCAGGCTAATACCCCTCAATGCCAGTGTTTGCCCTAATTTAGGGCGAGTGCTTATTTTTTAGTGCAAAATGCTTTTAAAAATCATTGATAACACACATTAAAGCCGTTCAACGCTCGTTATTTTTTTTGGCGCGAAAATTGCTTGAGCTATGGACCCTTATTATTCTTTGGATAGAAAATGTTTAGAAAAAATTTATTGATTTCTGCAATTATTCTTGGTTTTTCAGGTGGTTCATTTGCTGCGTCAACGCTAAGTGATTCTCAAATTACCAAAATGAACTTATCGGAACTACGTAGTGCTCTGGATAAAAAAGATATTACTTCAGAGCAGATTGTCAGTGCCTATATGGCTGCGATTAATAAAGACGATCGTCAAGGTAAAAAAATCAAAGCATTGATAACACTGAATCCTGATGCACTGTCACAGGCAAAAGCGTGGGATGAAGCTGATCATGGAGGTAAGGCAAACGCTCCCTTGGCTGGTATTCCTTTCATCGCCAAAGATAACTTCGATACTAAAGACATTCTTACCACCGGTGGAAACCTTGCCCTTGAGACTAACAAACCCGCTAAGAATGCTTTTGTCATAGAGAAGTTACTCAATGAAGGAGCAATTCTTATTGGTAAAGCCAACATGTCAGAACTGGCGGCATCTTATGGATGGATGGGATACAGTTCAGTCGGTGGGCAAACAGTTAACCCTTATAATCCTCTTCGTGATACATCCGGTTCGAGCAGTGGTTCTGCTGCAGCAGTTGCTGCCGGGTTTGCGCCTTTTGCTCTGGGCACAGACACCAGTGGTTCAATTCGTGGGCCCGCAAGTGTGACCGGAACGGTTGGCCTTAGACCCACTCTCGGATTAACCAGTCGTTCCGGGGTTATTCCACTGTCTCTGACAGCGGACAATGTAGGGGCAATTACCCGTACAGTCAGTGATCAGGCTATTGTGCTTGATGCTATTCGCGGAATGGATCCGAATGACAGAGCCACTGAATTTGTGAAGCAGCCAGTAGATAACTTCAGCCACTCTGTTGCTTCCGGCAGTCTTAAAGGGAAAAAATTTGCTGTGCTGGATAACTTTGACGGAGGGAATCCAGATGTAGACCGTATTAAAAATGAAGCGGTAAATCAGCTAATACACGATGGTGCATCAGTTACGCATATACATCTGCCTGCGGAGTTTGAGAACCTATGGAGCCTGGTTTTAGGGCCGGTAGGTACAGCTGAATTCCGTCCTCAGTTTGATGCTTATCTTGCTACGCTGGGTAATGATCAGCCTAAAAACAGTACTGAATTTTTATCTGTACTTAATAAATTGACCGATAATGGCAAAAAAACAATAAATCCAGGTCGTTATAAAGGGCTTATTGAAAGTATTGGCACTACCACAACAGACTCACCTGAATATATTGGAATTCTTACTCAAAGAATTCCACACCTTCGCAGTGAATTGTTAAAAATAGTGCAAGAGGGTGGATATGATGCCATCATTTTTCCAACAATGAGTTGTCCTGCCTCTGTGATTCACGGTAAAAGTGATAAAAATTATATCTGCAAGTCTGTTGATAGCTATGCAGCTTCATATATAGCCTCTTCAACTGGATTCCCTGAGATTACAGTTCCGGCCGGGAAAGCTGTCGGAAACGTCCCCGTTGGTTTTTCATTTATGGGGAAAGCTGGAGACGACCTGAAAATTATGCAGTTTGCTTATCAGTTTGAGAAAAAATAATTGCGAGCTAAAAGTCTCAATAGTTATACAGGCTACTTATGATGAGTAGCCTGGGTTTGCTCTCTACCCGTGCGAAAGCGGCACCGATTAGCGCTTTCGCTTGATGAAAGCGAGGATATATCCAGAGGACTGGTAGCAAACCTCAGTATCACGGACATCGCTGCCAAATTATTAAGAGCACTATCAACGATTAGCCGCGAGATCAAAAGGTACGGTTGTGCAAAACAATACCGTGCAGTAAAAGCCGATGCAGCTGCGTGGGGAAATGTGTGGAGACCAAAACCTTGCAAGCTAATTTAATGCTCAACATTGTGTAAAATCATTGCATAGAAGTTGCATCAGGGCAGTCTCAGGGGGCATAAAAAAAGAGCTGGAGCAATGCCTCAGAAGCGGAAGAAAATTACTCAGATAGTATTTTCCAAAAGAAACTGACTTATCAGTTCACAGCCAACAAAGACTAAACAGTGTCGACAGACAGTTCAACGAGAGGCCGAGAAAAACGCTAGACTATGAATCACCCGCAGAGCGGTTCAATCAATGTGTTGCATCCATCGGTTGAACTCACAGCACATTTCGGACGTCATCAAAGCTATAGGCTTTTGATAGTCTCAATCAATTCAGGCCCCTGATTCTTGACATTACCCACGGCCCGCGTCACGGCGTGCCAGATAAACTTGTCGGCGGGCACTGCTCCGTCGGCTGCTATCATTTCTGCTTCCTTCCCTCCTATATCGTGGCGCATCCATTCGCGTGCTGCCTCCGGTGACAAAACCAGTGGCCGGCGGTCGTGAATGTCTACGAGTCCTTGATCAGCTGCAGCGGTCACAATCAAAAAACCTTCGGCTTCGTCTCTGCGTTCAAATGGTGTGCTTCCTAATCGCCGCTAAGACCGTGACCTATGACTTTGAACGTCTGATGGAAGGCGCTAAACCGCTGAAATGTAGTGAGTTTGGTGACGCGATTATCGCGAATATGTAATCTGGCCCCCAGATTATGTCAAAACGGGAACCTTGTGGTTCCCGTTTTTGTTATTAGTTTTTGAACGGCTATCAAAACGCCCTCCCGAAAAACCTCATAAACCACTTTTGTTCACCCCATCCTTGATGATCATGGTACCTTTTTGGCTGTGAGTTCAATGGGCCACTTTAAGCGAAATGCGGGATCCTCTCTAATACTGCCGTAAAAATAAAAAACACGCAAAAGTGGTGTGTTTTACATTATAAATTGATTTTAAAATCTTATTTTAAACTAAATAAAAGAGTTCAAGTGCCCATATAAATATTATGTTTGGCTACGCATGACTTTATGCGAGATAGTTTATTTTCTTTAATGAATTTATGATGCCTGTAAATCCAACAGTCAAATCTTTCGTCCCCTAAAGGGACAGACAATCGGGATTATTTGTAATACAATTAATCGCGTAATTGTTATGAGGTTTTTGTATGAAAATTTATCAAGCCCAACCACATGATGTGGATACCCTCCTTCCTCTGTATCTCGGTTATCGTCGTTTCTACGAGGTCGAAGAAAACGCATCGCAAGCCAGAGATTTTCTTCTCAAGCGCCTGCAGCTTAATGAATCCGTGATTTTTTACGCCGAGGTTGATGGAAAAGCGGTAGGCTTTACGCAACTCTATCCTTTGTTTTGCTCTCTCGAGATGAAGCGTATCTGGTTACTTTATGATCTGTTTGTTGATGAATCCGCTCGCAAGCTCGGTGTCGCACAGACGTTAATCTCCCGGGCGGAGCAACTGGCGAAGGAGAGCGATTCGGCATTTATTATGCTTAGTACCGCGACAGATAATACCCGAGCACAAGCGCTGTATGAGCGTAATGGCTTTGTACGGGATACTCAATTTTACGTCTATAACAAGCTGCTGTAGTTTGCCTGCGCTATAACGCGTTAAGTGATATTGCATGATTGATTTTGCAGGCATGATGGCAGAGCAAACGCCAGGGATATTATTCGTTTTCTGCTAAGGAGCGAGAATGGCTTTGGCTATCCGCTCACCTTCAGATTAAACAGCCGGGACAGCGCCGCTCTGCCGCTATCCGTCACTTGCACTTCCCGATATCCCGGCGCGCGGGTTATCCATCCTTTCTGCTCAAACAGCGCCATCAGCGCCGATCCGGCGTCGCCTCCCAGATGAAAACGTCTTTCACTCCAGTCAAGACAGGGGCAGCAAGGCTTACGTCGCGGGCGGGTGTTCAGTACTGCGCCAAGGCGTTCAAGCTGGGCTTTACCGGCTGATGTCAGGGCCAGGCCATCGGCCGCCAGCCATTTTTCCCGCAGCATAAACTCATAAATGTTCACCGCCAGCTCGCCCGCCAAATGGTCGTAGCAGGTGCGTGCGTAACGAAGGTTAACCGGCGTGCTGGGGAGAAGCGTCTTATGCGCCTGCATAGAGACGCCCATCAGGTTTTCCAGCAGCGCGGCGATATGCGCGCCCGCCAGGCGGTAATAGCGGTGACGCCCCTGCGCGAGACACACCACCAGCCCGTTGCTGAGCAGTCGGGCAAGATGCCCGCTGGTGGTGGAGGCAGACACCTCGGCAACCGTACTGAGTTCGGTTGCCGTCCATGCGCGCCCATCCATTAGCGCGCATAGAATACTGACCCTTGACGGGTCAGAGAGGGCGGAGGCCACCATCGCCATAGCGGTTTCCAGCGCCTCCTCTGGCTCACTGTCTTGCTGCGTTTTCAGGAGATTCATTCAGAAAGTATGGCCCATTTTTTGGTCACTTCCGCTGCCCGGGTGTCATCATCGGTAATGAGAATGAGCCGGTTACGGTGGTCACTGTACTGTACCAGAATATTAATGCCATTGCGGGCCAGGGTGTCTGCGATGTCTCCCAGTTCACCAGGTCGTTCCTGAGGTAACTTTCTGATCAGAGGACGGCATACACTGCTGACGGCAAAACCAGCCTCGGTCAGTACCCTGCGGGCTTTCTCACCGTCTTCCACCAGAAAATGCGCATGTCCGGCATCAGGCGTGGTGAATACGCCACCGCCTTCGAGCCCCACGCCGTTGTTACCCAGCGCCATACCCATTGCGCCAAGCGAGCCCGGCGTGTTGCTGAGAATCACGTGAATGTCATACATCTGGCTGTGCTCCCCGATCCGATGCGTAATCCCGGAACACGCTGGCAACGCGTATTCTGTAGTATGAAAAAATCGATGCTTTGCCTTCGCGCTGGGCAGCCAGATGCCGCTCATTTTGCTGCCAGTTGGCCACCGATGCTTCATCTTCCCACCAGGATAGCGAGAGGATTTTGCCGGGCGTACTCAGGCTCTGAAAGCGCTCAATGGCAATAAACCCCGGCGTGTCTGAAAGCAAAGGCGTCAGCCCGGCCGCAAGCTGTAAATATCTTTCCTGTGCTTCAGGTAAGGCGTCGGCCTCAAAAAGTACTGCAATCATCAGTCTGCTCCGTGGTGAATTTCCCCGCAGTCTACTGACGGCCACAGCAGAATGCTTCGGTCTGCAGCGAAGTATGGCTGAGGGGGGATACCCTCAGCCGCCGTCCCTGTGCACCGAATTACCGTCCCAGAAACGCGTTACTCTGCGTTAAAAATAATAAATTCAGGCTGGTAACTGACCGGGAAATTGACCGATCGGGCGATAAAACAGACGTGATGGATCTGCTGATGAATGGCCGTGGCGGCGTCGAGATCGGTTCCTGGTAATACGGTGATTTTCGGCCTGAGGGTGGCAGAAATAAAGCGACCCGCGCCCCCTTTTAACACTTCACCCGTTGCCACCGGTGAGTCCTGATATTCCATGACCGTAATCCCGGCATCGGAGGCCAGATGTAAGTACCACAGCATGTGACAGGCTGAGAGAGAAGAGAGCAGGAGATCTTCCGGGTTCATTTTGCCGGGATCGCCGCCAAGTAATGGATCATTTGAACAATGAATGGGTTCTTTTCCCTTTACCGCGATATCCCAGGTCCGGGCATAAGCCTTGTAACCCGAGGTACCCGTGCCCTGATTGCCGGTCCATGTGATATGACTGGTATAAGCATGTTCCATTGGTTTGCCTTTCTCTATAGAGGGATGAATTTCTTCACTGCGGTATCGTCCAGTTGCATTGCCTGAACGAAGCCGCAGGTAGAATCGCAAGGTTGTCATGACGTTGGCTCTAATGGTATAATGGTATACCATTTATGAATGATGTAAAGAGAGCCAAATGAACGCTGCTACCCGTTCGACCGCCGATATCCTTGCCAGTGAGTTAAAAATCTTAATCAACAAGGGGGCATTGCGAGATGGCGACCGGCTTGTGGAGCGCGACCTGGCCTGCCAGTTTTCTGTCAGCCGTATCCCAATGAGAGAAGCGATACAGCAGCTTGAGCGCGAAGGTCTGGTTGAGATTTTCAGAAATCGTGGCGCGGTGGTGAAAACGCTGACGGCCGCAGATGTCGATGAAATTTATCAGCTGCGGGCACTCCTGGAAGGTGAAGCCATTTTTCATAGCCTGGAGAATATGGACCCGGAAACGCTTGCCCGGGCAGAGCTGGTGCATCAGCTGCTGAGTAGCGCTTCTGAACCCGAGCAGCAGGGGAGGTATAACCGGGAGTTTCATGAACTGCTGTATCGGAAGTGTAACAATCAGCGCCTGTTGAAGATGATCGGTGAATTGCGCGAGCAGATTGAAAGATATGAGCTTTTTCAGAACAGACTGCTGTCGGATACGCTGAAATTCCAGGATGAGCATCAGCAGATCCTGATGGCCTGCCAGCAAAATAATCCACAGGAGGCTCGGGCATATACTGTGAAACATATTCTTTCAGCAGGTGAAATCCTTCGCGCCTATATTGTAAGCCGTTAATGGTTGCGTAAAGCGGCTGCGTTGTTCACGCATAAATTGCCATCCGTCTCAGCTCAATGCTATAAGAAAAGAGCCGTTTTAATGGCGCTTATGTTTTATCTGTAAGGAATAAGTGAAGGTCAGATAATGATTACGTCAGTGCAGCCAACCACCACCGTCACCACCACGACCGTAACCTGCGGTGGTGTGGGCGTATCTGTGACCGGCTCCTGACAAACAGATCCTCACTCCCCGCCAATGTGGACGGGGAGAGACCTCTCCGTTCGTGACACACTGAATGGAGACCCATCATGATTTCATCTGAGCATGCCCTTTTAATTATCGATATGCAGCAGGGGCTTTTCCATGGCCCGGTTTCTCCGTATCAGGCCGATGCGCTTCTGGCGAACGTTTGCCTGCTGATTGAAAAAGCGAGACAGGCTGAGGTGCCCGTCTTCTTTGCCCGCCATACCGGGCCGGACGATTCTCCGTTCTCAGCACAAAGTCCATTAACCCAACTGCTGCCTGAGATGGGTGTTAACGGCGAGCGGGATATCGTCTTTATTAAAAGGTACCCCTCCTGTTTCCAGCACACTGACCTTGCGCATCGGCTCGCTCAGGCCGGCGTAAAACAGCTGGTTATTGCCGGGATGAAAACCGAATTCTGCGTGGACACGACCTGCCGTGCGGCATCGGCGCTGGGATGGCGGACGGTGCTGATCTCGGATGCGCACTCAACCATGGATAACGAACGGTTGTCAGCGCCTGACATTATCGGCCATCACAATATCACGCTTGCCGGGCCATTTGTGACGCTATCGACCGCCGCAGAGTGGCACTTTTCTGCAGAGAAATAAGGATGAAGAAAGGGAGCTCGATGGCTCCCGTTTGCCACGCCAGTTCATCCGGTTTTACTGTGCATGGCGGCGCAGGGTGGAGGCGGGGTGCCGCCGCAGCGCCTCTTCGGGACGCACAGGGCGCCGCACCAGTTCGCCGCCACAGTTTGGGCAACGACCGTGCAGCCGCGCCGTCATGCAGTCCCGGCAAAAAGTACACTCGAACGAGCAGATAAACGCCTCGGGTGAGTCTGGCGGCAGATCTTTATCACAGCATTCGCAATTCGGGCGTAACTCGAGCATTAACTTCTCCTGTGGTTAACGGCTGTATCAGCGACGGCGGGTCAACGCATGCTGTTTTTATATCACGGCCCGGACTGGCTGCCGAGAAGGGCGGATTAACTTCCGCCTCAAAGCGTTGCCTTCCCGGGCTGCATCCCCGGCACAAGGATGACTTTGCGGCATGCCTCTTCGCGTTTCTCAAAGATCTGATAGCCGCGCGCGGCCTCCTCCAGCGGCATATGGTGAGTGACGATCTCCTCCGGGGTGAGCAGCCCTTGCTCAATTAGCGCCAGCAGGTCCGGCAGCCAGGCATGGACGTGGGTTTGCCCCATCCTGAAGGTCAGCCCCTTATCAAAGGCATCACCAAACATAAACCCATGAATGAAACCGGCGTAAACCCCGGGCACGCTGACGATACCGCCGCGGCGCACGGCGGCGATGCACTGGCGCAGGGCTTTTCCGCTGCTGCCCTCGATTTTCAGGTTGCTGAGGACGGTTTCCGTGAGGCTGCCTTTCGCCTCGAAGCCCACGGCGTCAATCACCGCGTCGACGCCGCGATGTCCCGGCGTGTTATCGATAATCCACTGCGCCGGGTCGTCATGGGTGTCGAAGTTTATCGGGATCGCGCCATAGCGTTGCTGCGCGAAATCGAGTCGGTAATCGTTATGATCGATGATAAATATCTGCTCTGCGCCATTGAGCCTGGCGCAGGAGGCGCACAGCAGCCCTACCGGGCCGGCGCCAAAAATAGCCACGCTGCTGCCGGGTTTGACCTCGGCGTTTTTTACTGCCTGCCAGGCGGTGGGCAGAATATCTGACAGAAACAGCACCTTTTCATCGGGTAAGGTGTCAGGCACTTTAAATGGACCGGTATTGGCTTTGGGGACCCGTACATATTCTGCCTGGCCGCCCGGGATGCCGCCGTACAAATCGCTATAGCCAAACAGGGCCGCCGGTGGCGAAATGCCTTTTCGGTTGAGTGTCGCCCCCTGGCCGCTATTGGTGCTTTCGCAGGCGGCATACTGCTGCAGGCGACAAAAGAAGCAGTCTCCGCAGGCGATCACAAACGGGATAACCACCCGGTCGCCTTTGCGGACCGCGGTGACCTCGGAACCCGCTTCCACCACTTCCCCCATAAATTCATGGCCGAAAATATCGCCGTGGTGCGTGCCGGGGATCTTTCCGCGGTAAAGATGGAGATCGGAACCGCAAATCGCCGTCGCGGTGACGCGCAGTATAATATCGTCCGGCGCTTCAAGGGCCGGGTCGGGCATGGTGTCGACGCTGACATGATGGGGACCATGATAAGTGAGTGCTTTCATTGCATATTCTCCTGGAGAGAACGGCTGACCGCATCAGGCGCAAAGGCATATTGACCTGACGCGATGGCCACCGATAAACCACCGTAAAAATAAAGCGTAGAGTACAAGTAATGGAACTGCGTGATATTTCAGTTGTTGGGTGTGTTTTACGTTTCGCTTATTTCACGTTTGATTTGTTGGGTTATTTGCATATTCGGATGAAGAAGGCTAGCCTTAATCAGGCATGATATTCGCTCTATTTTTTATTTGATAGCCGCTCCCCCAGCGGCTTTTTTATTGGTTATCTTTAGAAAAGTTCTGAATTTCATGCCGACGAAGCCTCGCCGCGCCGCTTCGTTATATACCTCAACAGGAGTACTCCGGTTGTATCGATAATGCGAGGGCTGCAGGTATTATTTCCCTGCACACAGTAAGTTAGCGGTGATGTGCCGTCTGGTTATTTTTAATGTGTGTTGTAGAATTATTCCGAATTACTGCTGAAAGACGTCGGGAAAACGGAGTAATAATTTGACTAACCAGCATTACCCGCTAGAGTTAAATATCGAACGACGAGTGATACGGAATATTTTCGTATCGTACTGACATAACC
>OKWE01000873.1_pt1 | contig 18592 bp, 21 predicted proteins | sample 1607051 | NCBI WGS metagenome assembly OKWE01 (sample SAMN04414079, study PRJEB24778) | human gut metagenome | material: faecal | host: Homo sapiens | reverse complement strand
CGTGCCGGAGGATAGAGCGGGTTGCCGATCTCCTCCCGGCTGGTTGCCGCCGACTCGATATGAAACTGTGAAGCAAGCCCAGTTTTTTTGACCAAGTCCTTCATCACGAACTCGGCCATTGGGCTGCGGCAAATATTGCCGTGACACACAAAGAGTATCTTTTTCATCGCTCTCGCTCTCCTGCGTTACTTCTTTTTCCTCAGTATAGCAGGAAATCATCTGTTCGTCGAGAGAAGAATATAGCCACGTCTGAGATTCTATGGCTTCCAGCAGTTTTGCTTTCTTCCAGCCGAAGCGCAGCACAGCTCGGATGTACCACGCCCGTTCCTCGTTGCTGCTGCACCGCTCTAAAATCGCCACATTCTGCGTCCAGCCGAGGTTCATCGCTAGCCTCATGATTTCAGGGGATTCTTCGTAGGCTGCGTAAAACGCGCGCATACGGCGCAAATTGCGGGGAGAAAAGCCATCAGCCGCAGGATAGGCCGCTCGCAGATGTTCAGAGGCTACAACAGCCGCGCCTTTCTCTGCTTTGCTGCTGACCAGCCGACCAATCTCGCAGTACAAATTCATCTGCGGGAACTGTGCCACCATAAGCTCGTCCAGTTTGGAAAACAGGGCGCTGTAATCTGAGGGTTTGCGGATGTTCATTGGCTTTCCTCCTACATCGTAGTGATTCTTGGCATACTATACGACCTTACTCTGCGGAAGCGTGTTCATAAGAGCAAAAGCGCAGGACGGCTGATAAACAGGACCGTCCTGCGCTTACAGTTATGTAGCAGAAGAGCTATCCTTTAGTAAGTCTTCAAGCACTTGAATTTGCGGGGTAACTCGTGCAAGTTCTTTTATGTATAGTGTTCCTTCAATTTTATTAAATAGCCTGTTTTCCAGGAGATTCCCTACTTTCATTAACGGAAGCCATAGGGTTGCAGCACTAAGACCAGATATCAATGCAACGATGAATGTCAGTATTCCTGAAGAGGAACTTATTCCTACAATAACGGTTGCTATAGCGGTCGCAATCATAATTATAACTAAAGCAGCTATAATTAACGATTTGATCCGCCTAGCAATTTTTTTAGCGCGATCATCGGCAGTTTTTCGAGCTGTTTTACGTAGTGTGCCAATAGATCGTTTGATTTCAGACTGACTGGAAATAAGTTTTTGTGAAGCGGTATCTCTATCTTGCTTTGCTTGTTCTGCATCAGCTTTAGCAGCAGCTGTCTCTGCAGCTTCTTTTTCAGTGTATTTTGCCCTTACGCGATCTCGAACAGCCAACACGGATGTATCATCTAGCATATCCGGATTTCCACCACAAACGCTCATAATTTCTGCACGAGCATAAGTTCTTTGTTGACAGAAACATCCCGAATGTCTACCAGCGTACCCACTTCACTGACAATGGTGTTCATTTCCATAGTATCAACTCCCTTCTGAAAACTGTGTTATCAAAACCACATGAATAGGTCGGATCTACGGTTGTTACACACATAAATCCGGCCCATTATATCTGATTTCGATTTTACTGCCGTATTTGCCACGCACCCCGGCAAGTCCTTCTGTTATAAGGACGGGGCTGTTACAGGCTGCGGGTAGCGTCACCGCATCATAGTCCCACATACGCCGCCGCTTTGCCAGAGCAAGCAAACGCCGCAGGAGCTCTCCCCAAGTCTTTAGGAAGCCGTGAAGAAGTACCATTATGATCTGTGTCGTTATCGCGTCTGGCTTGCCATAGCCGGTTTCGTAGGTTGCGTTTATCGCTCGGACAGCCTGGATTCATCACCTCCTTAGGCCGCCTGTCACCGCGCCGCCCCATCTGCCGCTCGGAACACAGAATGAAGTACCTGTAACAGCGTATATTCGGTTGTCAAGGAACAAGCAAGGGGCATGGCAGACAAATTGATATTACAGTTAGGGTGGAGGATGTATATGCTTCCTTACCACACCCGTCCAGCTTGTCCCGCCGAATATGTCCCTCTATTATACATTTCATTTTTGATGGTAATTTTCGGGGTCTGTATTCATTTTTTCTAAAATTTTTTTCAAACGCCGAAGTCCACGTTGGATTCCTTCATGTACAGAGCTGACGCCGGTTCCTTCGCTTTTTGCAATATCCGATAAACTCATTCCCAACAGAAAATGTGAAGTGATACGGTTACGCTGTTTTTCCGGCAACGAGGCAAGCGCTTCATATAGTCTAGCGTTTTCTTCCTTCTGTTCAAAAATATCTGCTGGTGTCAAAACAAGCACCATAGCCTCATGTTCCACATTGATGTCATAATCCAAAGAAAAATAGGCTTTATGCCGGTATGTACGCAAAAAATAAGCTGCTTCAGCAAGTTTATATTCCCGGAGAATGTCCGCAACTTCATCCGGCACCTCAACGATCATGTCCTGTGTATAATACGGGTAATAATCCCGAAGATTGATTTTCTTCATAGTAATTTCCTCCAATTTCGATGTTTGAGTTGATGGCAAAAATCGAAATCAGAGGGTGGGCTGCGGCAGCGATAAGGTCTAAGTCTCTTTCTGATTAAAAAAAGGGTACAAAAAAGCGCGCCCGTACAAAGAACAGGCGCGCCAAAGCAGCAGTATGAAATTTCTCCGGGAGGCTGACAGCGAAAATGCTCAAATATTGTCGAAACCAAAAACGCCGCAATCCATACGAGCTGGATTACGACGTATAGGTGACTGAATGTAAAGCAGTTTATCTGCGGATCTGTGTTGCATAGACGCATAGGCATTTCCTCCCATCAAGGAGGAGCCTGAATCGGCTGCTTGATACCTCCTTGGGAGAAAATTATATCGGTTATGTTTCCTGTATCAGTCCGCAGGCATTCGCTTTTTACTCTTTATATTCGCAATTTTCTACATATTCTGCTCTTAGAATATATGCCGCAAAAAGCAAGCCCACAAGGGGAAAACGACACCTTGTGGGCTCATGTTATAGATGTTCAAATTTATAGCCGATTCCGGCGACACTCTCAATGTAGTTTGGAAGATCCGGTTCAAAGCGCAATTTCTTACGCAGCTTACTTATATTCAAAATCAGTTTGATTGTCGTTGTTTTGCCAGAACCATTCGGGCCGATCAAGCCCATAATATATCCCTTTGGCAAAGTAAAGCTGATATTGTGAAGCTGAAAAGAATCAAAAGATTTTGAAAGATTCGTTACCTCTAAATAATTAGTCATCTGTTTTTACCTCCGTTAAAATGTCCAAAAGGCGATGTAATTCCTCTGTGGATAGATTTGCCATTCTTGCAGCTTTTATTGCTTCGGTAAGATTGTTTTCTACTTTGCAAATAAGCTGCTCCTTAATCAGTTCTGAACCAGACCCCATTACGAAACATCCACGCCCCTGCACATTTTTAACAAAGCCCTCTTGCTCTAATTCTGTGTATGCCTTTGTCACTGTTAAGACGCTGATCTTTAAGTCTTTGGCAAGTGTTCTAAGGGAGGGCAAAGTTTCTTCGGCTTGAAGTTCGCCCGATAAAATAGCCGCCTTGATCTGCTGTTTAATCTGCTCGTATATGGGGACGCCAGATACATTTGAAATAATCAGTTTCATTGCTGCATCCTCCGTGTGTTTTAACTGTTATGCTGTTGTGTATAACAGTATAACACAAGTGAGGATAAGATGTCAATACATGGGGCTAAACTACTGGTAAACTACTAGCAAGCAATGCAATCTTACGTAAGATTGCGTATTTAGCAGAAATCCCGTTCCCGGAATTCCTGCTAAATGCTTGTTGGTGACATATCCCCAAACCCCTGAGATCATTGCCGGTGGCAATGGCTGCGCGTTCCGTTGGAACGCTGAAAACGAAAAGCAGACAACCTTATTGACGAGATTTTTCTGTGCTGCGCTGCGGTTGTGGTGGGGAAGAAATTTCTAATAAATATTCCACATTGGCCCGAACATTATGAAGTTCTTTCATATCATTTCTGGCCTGCTTATAGGCAGAATAGGCTTTCCGTTTTTGTTCCAGAAGATCGGTGTATTCCTCCCGGAGAGATTTGACAGAGGGGAGCTTTTTGATTCCCAACTCGTCAAAATGATTCTTTGCCGCCTGGTGCAGCAGAATTTCAGACTCATGTGCTGTTCGGTATTTTTTGCTGTACCCGGCTTTGCGATATTCTACATAGACAGCCCTCGTTTTCGCATAGTTTACGATCTGCTTTTGCAGCTCGGCATTGGCGTTCATTCTTGACTCCAAATCTTTAATCTGAACGGATAAGGTATTGAAATTAGTGGTAGCGGCGTTGGCTTTTTCCAGAAGATCCTCATAACCCATATCGCCATGTTCTTTTAAGTAGAGCACTGCCTGGGAAAGCTGTTTTAAGTTGAACACTTTTGCCCAACGCTCATAACCGGGACCTTTGCCGGAACGGATCGCAGCTTCAATATCAACCAGCAATCCAACTTTGGAAACCGTTTTTTTAGAAAAAGCATGGTGGGGTTTTACTGCCCGTGTACCGGCAATCCGTTCTTTGATGGCCTGTTCTGTATAATCGCCTTTGAGCGTGTCGCATCGGGTATAATTTTCCTGTCCCGGAACTCGGAACCGAAGATGTTTTCTTTCACGGTTAACTTCAATCCCGGCAGCCTCCAGCTTCTTTAGAAGTTCCTCAAAATCTTTTGGCTGTTCCTCTAATGCAGCATCAATAGCAATGCGTATCTGTTCCTGAAAGGATGGCTGCTTTTTATTTCCCAGCCATGTGCCATAATGCTCCCGGCTGGGTTTCGGATTTTCTACAATCGAAAGTCCATGCTCCAAACACAGCTTGTCATTCATTCGCCGGATTGCCCAGGTAGAGCCCCAGAAGTTGCGAAATTTTTTCTGACAGTCCAGTGTAGTAGAGTTGATAATGATGTGATTATGGACATGGTACTTATCTACATGGGTGCAGACGACAAAGGCATGGTTTCCTTTTGTGAGTTTCAGCGCCAGCTCCCTGCCGATCTGATTGGCTTCTTCCGGCGTAACTTCGCCGGGCTTAAATGCCTGACGGAGATGGTAGGCGATCACATCATCTGCACCCTGGTTTCTGCCGGTCAGATTTGCATACTGTCGTTTGGAAAGAAGAAACTCTGCATCAGCAAGCCGGGTATCACACTCATAGCCATAAATGAATTTTCCAAAATCGGTTTTCTGCGGATTTTCTACATAATCAATAATATCTGCAATCGCAGTAGAGATGTCCCGACCTTTTCCTACATGCAGAGGCATCAGTCTTGTGGTCGCTATTTTCGTCACCTCCTTAACTTAATTTCAATCAGAGAAGTTATAATTGCAGAAAAAGAGCGGGGCTGCCTATGCGCCCCGCCAAATCTGCTTAACCAAATATAAAATCCTTTAAGGCACTGTTTGCCCCGCCAATGATTCCTACCAGCCATGCAGCCGCCAGAGGCAGACCGTATGGACTGATAAGAAAGGCGATCATAAGCCATGCAAGACCCGGCAAAAAACCTGCGACAAAGAACAGCACCAATGCCGCCAGAAAGATGATCCCGGAAAGAATCCCAAGTACCGCACCGGAAAGAACCACTAAAAATTTACATACCAGATAAAGAATCCCCGTAACCAGCATAAAGGGAAGTGCCAGTAATTTACCTATCAAACGCATACGCTTTGCCTCCTTTCAGAAGGGCATCTGCCCTTATAAAAATTTTACCGTGACGGCAAAAAGAAAGCAACGGCTTTCCGGCTGTTTATGAAATGTTTGCAAATCCCCGGATCAGTTTGTCCATGCCATCCCAAAGGCTGTCCAGACGGGTGCGGATGTCATCTATATCTGCGGCATAAATATTGCCGGTCTCATTGGCCCGTCTGGTATATTGGTTTAAGTTATTGGAACAAATGCGGAGAAGCCGGATCATTTCCTGAATATCTCCCATATCAAGGTGAATGATGTAACCGTCTACGGCCATCTTTCGCAGATATGCCGACAGGTTGGTAATGCCAAGTTCCGCCATGCGTTCTTTTACCAGTTCGGCCTCCGGTTCGGACATGACAAATTCGACGCGGACGGATTTTTTGTTATGCCCGCCCTTCATCGTTCCAACCCTCTTTTATGAGATGAGACCTCCTGTGTTGAAACCACCGTCTTTGCTCTTTTGAGTTTTTCCCGCAAGGTGGTCTTTTCCAGCTTATCAAGATATTCCTCCAGATTTCCGGCTGTCGCATGATAGCTGCGTTTGAAGCGTTCCCGTTTTAGAATCATCATCAGCTCCGGCTCATTTTCCGGCAGATAAGTCATTGTTTTAGGGGCTCCATGCTCTGGCATAAACCGGTTCATAAGCTGTCTCCGTTCCTGATAGGGAATCGTGATAACATTTCCATCCGCAAATGCAACGGCTACATTTCCGATTGGACAGGTCAGCTTTTTCATCCGTTCCACATGTTCTCTATAATTTAGCGGATAGAGATTGCCAAATATTTTTCCGTCCCTGACTTCTTTCAAAGAGATGGCATAAGCCAAAACGGGATCATTTGTCTGTTCCTGGTAAAACCGCCACACTTTATTTTCATGGCTTCCATCCAGATAAACTTCCCGTTCGCGCAGGGTATAGGTTCCGCAAGGGCGTGACATCCAAAGAAGCTGTTTATCCTCTGAACGGTCTGACACAGCCAGTTTTGAAATCAGTTCCTTATCCAGGTCAAAGTCCTCTTTATAATGTTGGGTATGAAGATCTACGATACGGGAAAGAGCACCCAAAAGATCTACATCCTCAAATCTTACCCCGGCCATCAGCGTTCCCTTTCCGGCACAGGAGGGATCATCTGCCTTGCTTCATGCTCCGGTTTGTCTGCTTTCAAACGGTCCATCAAAGACGGCTTTGCTTCCGGCACCAGCTCCCGGATTTCTTCATCCGTCTGTCCGTCTGTCAGATCCGGGCGCACAGGAGGTTCGTTGTTCAGCCTGCCATCCAGCATATTGTAGTTCCCGGTTTGTCCTTCCTCATAAAGTTCCGCATTGCGAAGATAACTTTCCGGCGCCTGAAACGGCTGTCCGGCAAACAGAATTTCTCTTTGGGTGGTAAACTGTGCAAGGACCCCATTTTGCAGTCTCGCAAATTCTTCATACTGGCGCAAGGTAAGCCCTCGTTCCAACATTTCCGTCTGGGTATGCGCCCAGCCTTCTCCATAAAGAAAATAATACATATCGGGCTGATCACAGACAAAACACAGGGAACCGTCCTGATTGTCATAGTAAGATGGCTGCATATCCTGGTAATGGCAACGTTCCTCACGCCCCAAATACACACGGTTGTCCGCACCCAGCATAGCGACCATACCCGCGTAATTACTATGGACCGCAGAGCGGATTTCTACCAGCGGATCTGTTTGAGAAGGAATCTGTCGGCCCGGAATCTCGTTTTGTTTTTCCGCTGCATCATTTCTTGGTATTACTTCTTCATGGCTGCGCGCATCCAGTTCCGGTTGAGATGTTCCTTTCCGAACAGCGCCGGGTTCCGGTTCTTTTTCTTTCACATAGTATCGGACATTTGCTGTCGTATGCTCGTTGGCTTCCTTTGCATAGTTTTCAGCGTCGGCTTTGCTATCAAACTCCAACGGTTTTCCATTTTCCTTGCACCAGCTTTGTGCCGGTCCGAAAATAGAAGTGCTGCTTCGTACCGCCCATACACCATAGGTCAGTTTCTTTTCCATTCCGCATCCCTCCTTATCGTTCCTGCTGTTTGGAAGTTTGTTGCTTTTTTACTGGGTCTGCCGGTTTTGTTGCCTTTAGCTGCTGACGGAGAGAATTCTTATGCTCCGGTTCGGAATCTGTGATGTTGACATATTCGCCAATGATACAGAGCGCTTCTCCATAACTGCCGGAAACAAATACCCGATCAGACATTTCTTTTGCCTGTTCTTTCAAACCATGCTCCAGCAAAGTACGGGAAGCAATACCCAGCAGATTAAAAATGTTCCCATCTGCTCCGATCAGCGGACAATCCGGTTTATCTGCCAACGCTTCCGGTGTTTCTATAAATCCGCCTAAATAATTCGGCACAAAGTCCGACAGCCATGTGCCGCCATAGACTTCATGGGTCTGTAAACGCCACAGGGCAAGTTTTCCTATATCCAGTTTCACATCATCAAACGGGTAAAGCAGACAGGTCAGTTCGCCGTGCTGAAAAGCAGCCACATTCTCAAACTGACAGCCATCTTTCAATATGCCTGCTTTTGTCAGCATTTCATTGATCCCGTCCACCCACTCTGTCAGATCCCCGCCACAGCCCTGTAAAATCAGTCCTTCCTTATCCGGCATGCGGCGAAGGTCCTCCGCGGTAATCGTGTTGATATTCAAAAAATCGCCTCCTATCGTTTTTGTTAAAATATATGTTTTGTCTGCAACTTAACCTCATTTCAAAGCACCGGAGTATTCTTATACAGCTCCCTTGAAAACAGGTGCAAAAAGCCCTTGAAAATCAAGGACTTTTAAGGCTAAGTTGCGGACATATCATGGTTGGTTTTGCCGCTTCCGGCGTTTGCGTTCCCGCTCGGATTTCCGTCTTGCATAGACCCGGCAGGCAGCGGAACAATATGCCTGGCTGGTTGTAGGAAGATATGCCTTTCCACACACAGGGCATATTTTCTGTCTCATGGAGGTGTCCTCGCCGGTAATGGCTGATTCCAGTGCTGCATCCACCGGCAGCACCGCTTTTTCAAAGTACCTGCAATAAGCACCGGTCCACCATTTATTCAGCATATAGCAAGGACTGTTCAAAGGAAGGCAGATCTTATCCTGAGAGTCATAGTTGGCGCAAAGCTCCGTAACCAGCTTTCGGATCGTAGCCCGCTCCGAGCGGTTCAATTCTCTCTCCGCCATAACGCCTACCTTTCCGGGGCTCTGCTTTGCCGACCGCTGGAAATTTCGGTTGTATCAGTAACATTCCTAGGCTGTGAAAGGGCATCGGCGATAGAGTTCCGCTTTTTCTGTTTTGGTTCATGGTAAATAAAAAGTTCATTTTTTCCTGGTACATACAACAATCCATTTTCTTCGCAGCGGAAAATATCACATTCTTTGTCTGTTGAAACGGTATAAAAGTCTTTGTAATCATAAGGTGCTTTTTGCCGATCCTGATAGGTACACAGCCCTAAGTTGGGGTCACTTGCCAGCCGTTTCGATATGGCGAAAAAGTCGCCTTCTTTTTTGTGAAATTTTCGTATGGGCGTGAAGTGATAACCGCCATATTCAAAGGTTTTTCGATCGCTCATTTACGCCTGCCTTTCTTTACTGGAAATTCCAGCTTGAAATTCACATATTTACCGCCGGTATCATCCAGAATCACTTCCGCATCATAGGTCCTTCCTGTTTTTTCACTGTAAAGCCCGGACATAGAAATGCGGCCCTCTTTCAAAAGAGCCGCTGCCACAGACTTTGTGATAGATTTTTTCTTGCTGGAAAAGAAACGGTTATCTTTCCAAAGAGCAAAAGAACATTCCCTGTTGCCGCAGAAAAAACCTTTCTTTCCTTCAAATACCGGGGCACCGCAGCGGGGACATACCCCCACGGCTTCGTGTGCAGTTCCTTTGGAAGAAGGAAACAGATCCGCAAAACGTTCTTCCGGGGTAGTATGTTCTTTTACCAGCGTCCGGCTCATATCTGCAATCTGATCCATAAAAGATGTTGCCGACAGTTCGCCATGTTCCACTTGTTTCAGCATGGATTCCCATTCTGCAGTTAAGATGGGAGATTTGATATTGTCCGGCAGGACTGCGATCAGGTTCTTTCCTTTTTCCGTAGGAATGAGCTGCTTTTTCTTTCGCTGTACAAATCCGGCAGAAACCAGCTTTTCCAGTGTTGCCGCACGGGTAGCCGGAGTACCCAATCCTTTACGCTCGGCATCTTCCGGCATATCTTCCGCACCGGCAGTCTCCATAGCGGACAGCAGTGTGTCCTCCGTATAGTGTTTCGGCGGTGAAGTTTTCCCTTCACGGAGACTTGCTGATACAGCTTCAAAAGTCTGTCCTTCCTGCAGCACAGGGAGAGCGGCATCTTCATTTTCTCTGTGTTCCGTTTCACTCTGCCTGATACTCATACGGTGAATCCGTTCCACCTCTTTCCAGCCGGACTGTAAGATGGTCTTTCCTTTTGCCGTAAAAGTATATCCCTGGCAGTCTAACATAGCGGTGACCGCTTCAAACCGGTTTGCCTGCGTTGTGGCACAAAGCAGTCTGACGGCAAGCAGGGTAAGCACATCCCGCTCCCCGGAAGGAAGCTCTGACAGGTCTGTCCGTGCAATCTCCACAGTTGGGATGATGGCATGGTGGTCGGTCACTTTGCTGTCGTCTGTTACCCGGTCAATGTCCGGCTCTCCGGCGCAGCCTTTTCCAAAGGGCATATTGTCACGCAGCCATAGGATCAGGGAAGCGGCGGTTGCCTGCATGTCCTTCGTCAAATACTGGCTGTCCGTTCTCGGATAGGTTGCCAGCTTCTTTTCATAGAGAGATTGCACATAATCAAGGGTCTGTTGAGCCGTATAGCCATAAATACGGTTACATTCCCTTTGCAGAGTTGTAAGGTCATAAAGGCGGGGAGGCTGTATAGTTTTTACCTGCTTTTCCGCAGAACGCACAAAAGCGGAGTTGTGGTCACAGTCCATACGGATTTTTTCAGCCTCGGATCGTTCCGTCATTTTTTCGCCGGAAGCAGTAAAACCTCCGCAGGTGATTTCCGGCACATAAAAAGGCCTGCTGATGAAGGATTCAATATCCGACTCACGCTGTACCAAAAGTGCCAGCGTCGGTGACATAACACGGCCGACATTTAGTGTGACACCATACAGGACAGAAAAAAGCCGGGTGGCATTGATCCCGATCAGCCAGTCGGCTCCTGCCCGGCATACTGCCGCATCATAGAGTTTATCGTAATCACTGCCGGGACGGAGATGGTCAAAACCCTCACGGATCGCCGCATCCTCCATACTGGAAATCCAAAGGCGTTCCATAGGCTTATTACATCCGGCATATTCATAGACCAGACGGAAGATCAGTTCTCCTTCACGCCCGGCATCCGTAGCGCATACCACAGAATCAACCCGTTTGTCCTTCATCAGCCGGCACAAAAGGGCAAGCTGCTTTTTCTTATCCTTTGGAACTTCATATTTCCAGTTTTCCGGTAGGATCGGAAGGTCCTCATACCGCCATTTGGCGTACTGTTCTTTGTAAGCCTCCGGCTGTGCCAGTTCCAAAAGATGTCCCACGCACCAGCTCACCAGATAACCGGAACCTTCGAGATAACCGTCTTTTCTTTCCGTTGCGCCTAATACTGCTGCCAGTGACATAGCAACAGAGGGCTTTTCTGCAATCACAAGTTTCAATTTTTATTCCTCCTTCATAGTTTCAAATTCTTTATCCGCAAGTTTTCCGGTTTGCATAAGACACATCAACATAACGCCGGAAGCCATTCCTCCGGCAAAGGTAAGGAAATGTGAAATCAGGTTCCACATAAGCATTCCTCCTAAAAATGGGTAAAGAAAAACGCCCACTTCAAAGTGAGCGCATCAACAGGTATCTATTTTGTTTTTGGTTTCAAGTGATCCGGCAGGACGATCTCTCCAACCGGGATTTCCCGCAGTTCCTTTTTCATCCGATGGGTGAAGCGGATCGTCTTTGCCGTACCGCCGGTTTCCCGTCCGTCATATACAGCGATCACTCGGTCGGAGTGCTCCACCATATAACGATTTCTGTGGGAGTAGACGCTTGGGAGATATTTTTCCTGTATCACAACAACATCCGCACAAGCCTCCAGCAGTTCACGGGTTCTTGTTTTCTTATTTAGGCTGTCCAGACGCTTGCGGTAAGGGATCACTGCGATCAGCTCCAGTGCCGGGGTGGTCTGCTTTCTTTCCAGCACCAGCTCCACAAAATACTGGTCTACGCCATCTGCAAAACCGCTCATAAAACAGGTGAACCCATCTGTAACAGCAGCATCGATCTCATGTGCCAAGGCTGTTTTTATTTTGTTGATCTCATTCTGCGGTAAATCCCTGTGTCCGGTAACACAGCAAGTTTTTCCTTTCATCGGTCATCCCTCCATCTGATAGGTAAAATTCTTCACTTTTCATATAGTAATAGATTTAATTTAGCAAGTCAACGATAATACCCTTTTTCCTTTTGCGGATAATAAAGGGGCGTGAGGTACAATCTATTACAGAATGGGAGGTGAAGGCGATGTATGAAGATTTTGTCCCGGAACGATTAGCGAAGCTGCGGACACAAAAAGGAGTTTCCGCACGCGATATGTCTTTATCGTTAGGTCAGGCAAACAACTACATCAATAATATTGAGAATAAAAAGTCACTTCCCGCTATGCAGTCTTTTTTCTACATCTGCGAATATCTGGGTGTGACACCGCAGGAATTCTTTGATGAAGGAAATACCTACCCGGAAACCTTAAAGGAATTCATTGCAGAGGCAAGACAGCTTGATCCTCAATCCATGCAATATATCCTCGGTATTATGAAAGAACTCAATAGCAGAAAGTAAGCGGTCACGGTAATGGCCGCTTTTTTCGTGACTTTCTTTATTATATTTTATAATGTTCTCGAAATGTCCGCTCCCTATACCGATAAGTATTCAAAAACTGTTCTCCAAACAGCCTTTTTCTATTCGCCGGTACTGCCAAAGCTGCCGGTTCCTCGTTCTGTTCCCAGATCGGTTACAAAATCCGCAATGACGATCGGCGTGATCACAAGCTGCCCGATACGGGCTCCCTTAAAAAGAGACTGCGCCTGATTGCTTACATTGCTGATGATCGCATGGATCTCTCCACGGTAGCCGGAATCCACAGGCGGCAGTTCACAGACCAGACCTTTTACCGCCATGCTGGTACGGGGAAAGATATATCCCGCATATCCATCCGGTATTTCCAGTCCAAAACCCAAAGGAATTTTGGCGATTTCTCCGGGCTGTAAGGTACAGTCATAGGGCAGATAAACATCCGCTCCGGCATCATTGCCATGCGGACGGTAAGGACGCTGGTGCTCCGGTACGCCAAAGTCGATCAGTTTTATTTTCATCGGCAGTCTCCTTCCCAAAGAGCAGGATAATCTTTTTCCAAAATATCCTCTGGCGTCATATTTGCCTGCAGTTTTCGTCCGCAGGTCATTTTCCCTTCCAGACATCGATCCATCTGACAAAAAGGCCCGGTCAGTGATGGGGCAAACAAAGTAGGGCTTAGTTCATAAAGTTCTTTCCAGACCTTTAGCAGCACGATCCTTGTTTCATCTGTATTTCTCCGGCATACCCGCTGGCTGATGATATGTTTCCACTGATAAGGGGTGGCGCTGATGAGCAGTACATTCCGCAATCCCTGGGGCGTGGCATAGCCGGCCGCATCGTGCCCGCTTCCGGCAGTGCACAGGGCTTCATAACATTTCATGCTTTCATGACAGCTTTTTAAGTACAGCTCCTGTACCACAGCCGGAGCCGTCATAATAGAATACGGGACAGCGAAATCCGCCTGTCCCGTATAGTTGCTGTACTGCAGCGATGCACTCATAAATTTTACTTCGTTCTGGTGGCGGGTGATCTGCGCCAGAAAACGCCTGCTGGCGCCGACAATGGCTACCGTGATCACCGCAAATTTCTGGATGGTAGGATGGGGAAGCGCCCCCATAGCTGCTACTGTCTGAACGCTGAATGATTTTTCGTAGAGCTCCATCAGGTCGTCCATTGAGGCAATCTTATGTCCCTGCTGGGTAAGTCTTGCCGCAAAGACCATGTTTTTTTCTGCTTCCGCTACCGCCTGGCAGTTCAAAATTTTTACTTCGATTCGTTTAATTGGTATGTCCCTCCTTTACAATCGCTTTCAGTAAGAACAGATAGTTAAGACTGTCTGTGATCTTTTCGTCCCATGTGTCCATCGGATAAACTGTTTCCTCGGCAAAGCACATATCGTATAGAGAAACAATATGCTTTGCCAGCATACCGGCAAGGGCACGCTGGGGCGTTGTGTGCTGTAAAGTTGCCGCTGCCTTAAATGCACCCAGCCGGTCCGGGTCATCCCCGGTGTATTCTTTGGTTTTCCGTTTCAAGGTATCAGCACAGAGCCGCACCTGTTCGTCAAAAACGGCATTGACTTCATTTTGCGTAATATAGCATCCCTCCTTTGAAAACAAGAAACCGGCTATTCTAAAGCATCTTAGAATAGCCGGCAAATAAATGGATATGTAATTGTTTATAGTGTATTGATCTCTTTTTCCAGTTCCTGGACCGCTGCTATGACTGTCTCAAATGTCGGAACATCCCCATACAACATATCCTGCATAGAGTTATAGTCCGCTTCCAATGCTGCAAACCGATATTCCGGCGGGAGTAATTTTAATGTGCCCGGCACAGCCTCCGGGTACTTCGCCCATGATCTGGGATAGAATTTCATTTTGAAATCTACAACTTTCTTCAGGAGGTCAAGCCTGGAAAAAGCAGCTTCTTTAACCGGTGTTGCAGCCATGCGGTAGAGATCATAATAATGTCTGGAATACCGCTGCGGCATTTCCAAATGTTCCGGTCTGTTCGCTTCATGGTGCAGGATTGTGGCTTTTTCCCAGAAGGTCCGTTCCGGGGCAACGGTAAGGATTGCAGTTTCTTTTTGCTCAAAAATCTTCGGATAATATTTTGCCGCGTAAGGTTCGATCTGCGCTGTTTTTGCAGGAGTCCACGCTGCCAGCGCACCAATCTCTAAACGGATCACCTGTAAGGTCGCCGTATTTGTAAAAAGGTGCGGATAGGCGAAAATGACCGTCTGTTTATCCTTTTCATCTATGTAGACATTTGCTTCACAACCGATTTCCTGGGATAAGCCGGCTTTGACTGCCGGGCAGAATGTTTCGGACAGAAATACCTCCGCACGCGCATTGGCTTCTTTGTTAAAAGCATCCTGTTTTGTATTGGAACGTTTCTCCCATGGTTCATCTTTGCCATATCCCAATACACGCCAGTCCAGAATCAAATCAATATCTTCTGAAAACCGGCTGATCAGGTGAAAGGCTTTTGAAAGGCTGGTACCTCCCTTAAAGGTGATGGACTCTTTCCATGGTGAGCGGTGAAATAAATAATCCAGCGTAAAACATACCCAAAAGTCTTTTTCCACGATGGCATCATTCAGTCCCATTTTATCTGCTGTATTTCTGAACAGCTCCCTGCGGTCGTTATCTGAAAGTCTTGCTATATTTCTCATTGTACCTTTTCACCTCCACAAATCTGTCGTATCGTATCGTAAACCCAATCCGTAGACTCTGTTGCTTCCTTCAAACAAGCCTGTTTATCCTTGTCTGTCAGTTTTTCGGAAAGCATCTGTATGACTTCTGGCGTAACATTCGATTTGCCAAGCGTTTTTAATGCCTGTATAACCAAACTTGTCATATAGGACAATCCGGTAATCTCCTTATTGGTTCGGTGCTTAAATTCCAGCTTTGTAGAGTTCCACTCGTAGGTCTTATATGGACCATCGCTGATATAGGACCATACTGCTGTTACCTGTGTTGAAAGACCTAACAGGTTCAATGCTGTATTCCCACATGGGGCAATCGTCCAGTGATAACTTCGTGCCAATGCGTTCGCCACCGCTTCCGGGTCTGCCGCCACATATTCATCCAGAAGTTTGCTATATTTTGGTTTTTCATAAACACCTTTCAAAATGCGGCGAAGCATACCTGCCTGTGTAAGCCGGTTTAAGTTCCGTCTTATGGTTTCCGTATCGGCAATATCCGCAAAATCAGAACTGATGAAAATAGTTCCTTCCGCCGCTGCTTTTATCTGCTCCTGAATCTGTTTGGAATAGCCATTTGCCATATTGCTCACCTCCTTTTGTCCCGAATATTATATATTATTCGGGACAAATTTTCAATAGGCTTCAAGAGTTTTAGCAATAGTATTCCACATAGAACAGAATTTATACATCAGTTTCAAATTCTATATCAGGAGATGGGAACTATCGTATTCTTATTTTGTCCCGAATATTGTGTATTATTCGGGACATTTTAAGCACTCGGCAGGTAGATCCAGTCGTGCATCAGGCACACGCTGGGTTCGTCCTCCCTTGGAACCAGACGGTAGGTACATTCCCCATAGACCGTGCGTTTGTCCTCGATCTCCATGCCATAGGCTTTATAAAAGCGGTATTCCAGATTGGAGATGATACAGCGCAGGGTTTGCAGAGCCTCCCTCTGAGCTGATACGATCAGGTCACGGTCAATGCTGCGCTTCAAAAACAGCAGCGACTTGTAAAGCTGTACCTCTGTGCGGTAAGGGCGGCAGTCTTTCGTTTCCAGCCATCCGCAAAAAGCGACCGGTCCGCTCTGGATCACACTGCGGTCCGGGTGATAATACTCGTAGCAGTCCAGGTTTGCCGTATTCAGAAGATAGAGCATTTCCCGGACTTCATTTTCCGGCATGTCGTAAAACCGCAAAAGTGAGCGGTAAAGATGGACATAGCCGGGAATGGAAATAATGGTATTTACCATAAAATAAAATCCTCCTTGTAAACAGCAGGTGCGGGAGCTTTTGCCCCCGCGCCGTCTAAAATCTATATTTCGTTATCTACTTTCACGAGTTTTCCCATGACAAGGAAGCGTCCTGTGCCGCCCGGCGTACAGGTAGAAAGGGTCAGTACCTTATCGCTGCAGGTCACAGTCACATCACTTTCCACCGCAGAACGTTCCTTCATAGCTGTAAGCCAGGTAGTATAAGCACCGTCATCCTTCCAGGAAAGCTGCCAGGGAGAAGTTTCACTGCCGGATTCTTCCGGCTTTGCTGCAAACGCCGCAAAGATCTCCATGACATAACCACCCTTCGGAGTAACGAGATACATCTGCCTGTGAGCATCAAAGTAACTTTGTTCATCGTACCGGTTCAGCAGCGCAAACATGGAACCATCCCGCATATTATGGCCGTAGACGATCGTATTGCGGTCTGAAAAATCTGCCCGGTTTTCATAGTCGGCAAACAGGCAGCCAACCTTGTTATAGGTCCCGTCATAAAGATGGTTCAGGTAATACTCGTTGTTGTCAGTCTGCGTCACCGGATAATTGAGCACCGTATCAGGAAGAGAAAGCCATCCGATGATGTCCGGTCCATTTTCACGGAGCGTTTCAAAGTCTACCGAAGGCAGGACAATATCGGCATCGTCCCGTTTTGGTTCTGTCGGATCGGGTGCCGACTCCGGGGAAGCTGTCTGCTCCGGTACTTCCACATATCCGGCAAGATCCTGATAGGCATCTTTACTCTCGGCATACTGGTTTAAGTCACGGAACACCAAAAAACCGCTGCCAAGAGCCACCAGAACGCAGAGTGAAAGGACAGAAACCCCGACAGCCGTTCTTTTCGGGGAAGTCCTGCTGTATTTTCCCTTTTTGAAATAATACACAGCAAATATGCTGCCACCGATCAGTACGTCTGCCAGCAGTCCGCCATACAGGAAAATATACGGATCATCCCCGGTCTGCGGTACCGGCTTTTGAGGGGTGGAAGGATTGGAGGGAACAGAAGGCTTTTCCGGGTTCTTTGGGTTATCCGGCTTTTCCGGTTTTTCATTAAAGAACTGGACTGTAGATGTCTGATCTGCCTTGATCTCCACCGTAGCGGCATCAGGAATGATGTAATCCTTGCTTGCCCGGTTTGCAACTTCTGTTACGGTATAAATACCGACACGAAGGCCCTTAACTTCAATCACGCCGGATTTTGGAGTGGTGAATGTCTCGCAGTAGGAGCCGTCCGCACTCTTAACCTCGATGGCAAAACCATCTTTGCGCCCGTCGCTGGAATCCTTTGTGATCTTTAAGTTGCCGCGGTAAGCCTCATTGGTAAACCCGTGCCCGGCTTCTCCATTTTCCACAACTGCGACCTGTCCATCTTCTGTGATGGAAAAATAGTAAGCGTTTGAGTCAGGCTGATAGCCCTCCGGCGCTTTGCTTTCTTTGATAAAGTAGCCGCCAGCCAGAAGGTTTTCCGCCGTATGATAGCCTGCATCGGTTTCTTTCAGCGTACCGATCTTTTGATCGTCAGGATCATATTCCTGGTTGGCGTTGGAATCCGCATACAGGTCGAACACTGCACCGGGCAGGAAGCGCAGGAAAGAATTCTTGTCTTTCTTATCCTCCTTTTCCACAGGGGAAGGTTCTTCCACAGCTTCGGTTTTAGTTACCTGCACACTGCCGCGGATCAGGGTGTTTTCCACACGGATCTCGATATGCTGTCCGTCTGCACCGATATATACATGGTGCTGCTGCGGGCTTACTGTATAAAGGTCAGGGGCAGAGATCTCCTTGACGATCCAGTGTCCGTAAGGAATGTTCTCAAAGGAAAAACTGCCGTCTTTTCCGGTAACAGCAGTAAGCAGTGCATTTTCTTCGGTAAATTCTTCTGTATCAGGTCTAAACAGTCCCATGAGCGCACCGGCCAGCGTGACATCTTCGCCGCCTTCCGGGTTTTCCCCGACTTTTACACCGTCTACACGCCCACGGAGAAGTTCATTGGAAACAGCCTCGCCTTCATTGACAAGGATCTGTACCAGGGCGGTTTCCTGACCAGCATACTCAAAGACAACCGGATATTCCTGATCCGAAAGGATATAGGCGCC